>FUWD013299580.1_pt4 | contig 12799 bp, 13 predicted proteins | sample 1063281 | NCBI WGS metagenome assembly FUWD01 (sample SAMEA79048168, study PRJEB19326) | metagenome | biome: marine
AAAAAGAAATTAAAGGTTTAAGACAAGAATTAAAATCACATAGACTTTATCAAGAGTTAGAGACTATTGAAGATATAAAGATTTTTACACAGGATCATGTTTTTGCAGTTTGGGATTTTATGTCATTACTGAAAACTCTTCAAAGAGAATTAACATGCGTTTCTATTCCTTGGGTTCCTAGAAAAAAGGGAAGCTCACTCAGTTTATTAATGAAATTGCCCTAGCGGAAGAAAGTGATGTAGATCTTACAGGAGAAACTAAAAGTCATTTTGAAATGTATCTTGAAGCCATGAGTAAGATGGGTTCTAATACTGAAAAAATTGAAATCTTCATGAATGAAATCTCCAATAATCGTTCAGTAAGTGAAGCATTAATTGTGGCAAAAGTTTCTAAAGCTGTAAAAAACTTTGTAGAAGTTACTTTTAATACAATTTATAGTAATGATGCTCATAAAGTTGCTTCAGCCTTTACTTTCGGTAGAGAAGATTTAATACCAGATATGTTTGTTGAAATCATTCAACAAACTCAGGACAAAGAATCTTTTAAAGATTTTTTATATTATTTAAACAGACATGTAGAATTAGACGGAGATTCTCATGGACCTCTTTCACTTGAAATGATCGTTGAAATGTGTGGAGATAATCAACAAAAATGGGATGAAGTTTTAGCTACAGCCAAACAATCGTTACAAGTAAGAATTTCTTTGTGGGATTATATTGCAGATGCTATTTCTAAACGCAAACTTATAAAAATCTAATCGTGAGTTTAATTTATAATGTATTAAAAGATAAACCAGTAAATAACTTATCTATTTACTTCACTGCAGGGTTTCCTAGTTTAGATGATACTGCTAAGGTGATTCAAGAGTTAAGTAATGCTACTGTAGATTTTATTGAAGTGGGTCTTCCATATTCTGATCCTTTAGCAGATGGTCCTACAATTCAGAAAAGTAGCCAAAAGGCATTGCACAATGGAATGAATTTAGATGTGGTTTTTGATCAACTATTAGAAATTAAAGCAACCAATAACACACCACTAGTTTTGATGGGTTATTTGAATCAATTATTAAAATATGGAGAAGAAAAATTTTGTCAAAAAGTAGTTGATTGTGGAATTGACACTTTGATTTTACCAGACTTACCAATGGTTGAATATGAAAATCATTATCAATCATTATTTAATTCTTATGGACTCAATAATGTATTTTTAATTACACCACAAACTTCAACAGAGAGAATTTTAAAAATAGATTCATACACCCAAAGTTTCATTTACATGGTTGCTTCAAGCTCCATTACTGGAGCAAAAGGAGAAATTTCTGAAGAGCAATTAGCCTATTTTAAAAGAATCAAATCTATGAATCTGAAAAGTAAATTAATTATAGGTTTTGGAATTTCTGATCATCAAACTTTTTCTAAAGCATGTGAGTATGGAAACGGTGCCATTATCGGTTCTGCTTTTATAGAAAGTTTAGAGAAAAATGGAGTAGAAAAAACAAACGCATTTGTTGAGTCAATTTTAAACTAATAAAAAATGGTTGAAGTAGAATACTCTCGTCTAATTCATCCTTTTTATGAAATTAGTTCACTTCAAGAAGTCGGATGTCAAAAATTAGAACAGAACCACCAGGGATAGAACCCCTTCCAGATTCTCCATATCCTAAATTGTATGGAACTAATAATATTCCGTCGCCACCTTCCTTAAAATATGTAATCCCTTCTGTCCAGCCCTGAATTACCTGATTTAATCCAAAAGAAATACCACTAGAATTACTTTCATCAAAAACAACTCCGTCTAAGAAATAACCTTTATAAGCAACAGTAACATTTGATGTGCTGGTTGGTCTAGCACCGGACCCCTCATTATTTATTACATAATACAATCCTGAGTTACTTCTGGTTGCATTTAAGTTATTGTTCTCAATGTATTGTATGATATCTGCTTCAGTTTCAGGTTCAAAGGTAGAATCAGTTTTAGTTGAACAAGAAATAAAAAAAAGGAATGATGCAATTAAATAGACAGCTCTTTTCATTTTGAAGTTTTGATTATTTTTACGCGAATATACTTTGATTATTTTAATAAACCTTTTCTCCATTCACATAAGTAGCTATTGCTTTAGTCTTAGGTATTTTTACGGCATCAACGGTCATAATATTTTGATCTAATATTGTAAAATCAGCTAATTTTCCTACTTCTATACTTCCTTTTTCATTTTCTTCAAAATTTGAATACGCTGCCCAAATAGTCATTCCTTTTAAAGTTTCTTCTCTAGAGAGTCTATTTTCTATTTGAAAACCACCATCAGGGTATCCATCTGTATCTTTTCTTACAGCTGCTGCATAAAATGTTAAAAAAGGATTTACTTGTTCAACAGGGAAATCTGTTCCTAAAGCTACTTTTCCGTATACCTCTAATAAATCCTTGTAGGCATAAGCTCCTTTCATTCGTTCTTTTCCAATTCTGTCTTGTGCCCAATACATATCAGAAGTAGCATGGGTTGGCTGTATAGAAGGAATCACATTTTCAAACAATGTAAAGTCTTCTGGAGCTATTATTTGAGCATGTTCAATTCTCCAGCGTTTGTTTGTTTTTCCTTGAAGAAATTTTTTGTAGGTCTTCAAAATCCATGTATTTGCAGAATCTCCAATGGCGTGTGTATTCATTTGATATTCTGAAGCTGCTATTTGTTTTGCCATTTCTCTGTATCGCTCTGGGGTATAAATTAAAGCACCAAAATGATTGCTTCGATCACTGTATGATTTTCTCATGGCTGCACCTCGTGATCCAAGAGCACCATCTCCATAAATTTTAAAGGATCGAACATGTAACCTATCGGTCTTAATAATTCCTTTATTTATGTAATAATCTAGATTTTTTTGAGTAGCTGAAATCATTGCGTAAATGCGAATTTTCAATTCATTTTCTTGTTGTAAACTATCTATGAGTTCTACAGTGGTTTGATCTAGTCCAGCGTCATCAACAGTAGTTAGACCATAAGAAAAAGCAATTTGTTGCGCATCTTTCAATCCTTGTATTGATGTTAGTTTAGTTGGTTTTGGAACCTGAATAAAATCCATAGCAGCATCAATAAAAACACCTGTCATTTTTCCATCTTTTACAATGATTTCACCACCAGTAACCGGAGTGTTTTTTGTAACTTTTGTAATGTCTATAGCCGCTTGATTTGCCAGCAGAGCATGACCGTCGATTCTTCGAATAGCTACCGGAGTATTAGGAAATAGTATGTCTAATTTTTCTTTAGTTGGAAATTCTTTCACTTCCCAATCATTTTGATCCCATCCTCGACCCGTTATAAAATTTACATTCTTTTCTTTTTGAAAAGTGATGAGTCTTTCTAGCACTTCATCATAACTTTTGGTACCTTCTAAAGAAACTTTTTGTTGTTGCAATCCCATTCTGAAAAAGTGGCAATGGGCATCTATTAGGCCAGGAACAATGGTTTTTCCATTAGCATCAAGGCTTTCTTTAGAGGTATATTTAGTGATTATCTCTGAAGTAGAACCTACAGCAACAAATTTCCCATCTTTAATTGCAAATGCCTCTGCTTTACTAAAAGCATCATTTACAGTATAGATGGCAGCGTTGGTTACAATTAAATCTACTTGTTGTTGTTTGCAAGAGGAAAAAAATAGAAGCAAACTCAGAGAATAAATAATTTTTTTCATGGGTTAATTATTAGGTAATTGGTAATGAATACATATAAATTAGATAGGCACCATACATTAATAAAAATTGCAGCGGTATTCTAATATATGCTAACTTTTTTGATCCTATGGCTGGTTTTATCTTTGTTGCATCCCAAATATGAATAGGCAGAAACAATATCAATAAGATGAAAATTCCTAACGAAGCATCATTTGTAACGGCTGGGAAAAATAAACCTATTCCTAAAAAAAACTCAATAAAACCTGCTATATAATTTACAGCTAATTTTGGAAGACCAGCAGGGATAAAATGATTAAAAAATCTAGGTTTAATAAAATGCATGATTCCTGCATATATAAAAAATCCAGCAAAAATAACTTTAAGTGTAAACATATATTTTTAAATAAATTAGGGCTTTACTGGGGTGTCGGTGTAAAGGTACTTGTCCATTAGGTATATTAAACTAGTCATGGAGGCACTACCTAATTCTAACTCACGCTTATTTACTTTATCAAAGGTATCTGTACTAGTATGATGATAGTCAAAGTATCGCTGACTATCTGGTCTGTACCCTACCAAGGTTACAGATTCTCCTTTTAATGGAGAAATATCTGCACCGCTTCCTCCTTTGTCGAGATCATGTAATCCGTATGGTGCTAATAATTTTTTCCAACTTTGTACAAGGGCAGTGTTTGATGCATTTGCATCAATTGAAAAACCTCTTGGTGTGTGCCCACCAGCATCAGATTCTATTCCACCAATATGAGTCTCATTATTTAATTTTGACATTTCTGCATATTTTTTTGCACCACGAGTTCCATTTTCTTCATTCATAAAGAATACCACACGAAGGGTATTTTTTAAATGAACATTGTTCTTCTTTAATAGGTAAGCAACTTCCAACGATTGTACAATACCAGTTCCATCATCATGAGCTCCATCTCCTAAATCCCAAGAATCAAGATGTCCGCCCACAACCATAATATTTTGGGGTGTTTCAGAACCTTTAATTTCTCCAACCACATTAAAAGATGGTGCATCTGGAAGTGTTTCACATTGTTGTTTAAAGTAAAATTTTAAAGATGGGTTGTTTTTTAAGTCAGTACTTAAGATACTTGCAGCTCTAGAACTAATGGCAGCTGTAGGAATGTATTGTTCTTTTGGTAAATTTCCATAAGACATTGTACCTGTATGAGGATAATCATCTAACCCATTGGTCATAGATCTAACTATTACTCCTTTTGCACCATATTTTCCACAAACTGCAGCTCCCTGAACTCGCTGGTCTACACAACCACCATATGCTTTAAATGTATTGATTAACGTATTGTCAAAAGGACGATTAAAAAACACAATTTTATCTTTCATCTTTAACCCCAGCGCTTCGGCTTCCTCTAGACTTTTTACTTCAATAACTTCTGCCGTAACTCCATTTGATGGTGTAGCTACAGAAAAGCCAAGAGCACAAATAGGCACCTGTTTTAGTTTCCCATTAATGCGATAGTTAGCAACTTCTTTTGTGCCTCTAACCCAATGAGGCACCATTACTGGTTGAAGCCAAACAGAATCTAACCCAATTTCTTTCATTAAAGCTTCCCCCCATTCAACAGCTTTTTGCGCCTCCGGAGAACCAGAAAGTCTACCGCCAACATTTGAAGTTAGATCGCGAAGCCACTCATAGGATTGTCCTTCTGTTAGTGCCGTATCAAAAATATTTTTGATGTTTTTAGCATCTACTTTTTCTTGATTTGATAATTCTTGAGAGGTATTGGTATTTGGTTCTTTTGTATTGCATGCGAAAAGAATAACAACAGCAATTAAAAAAATAATTTTTTTCATAGTTAGTGTTAATTAATGAGGACTTTAAATTTACGGAAAGTTTTGAATATATTTTACTTTAATTTCTAATCACCGAATGGTTGTTTTAAAAATCAAATTTATAGGTAATTCCTGCCAACGCCTGAAACCCAAGAACGTTATAATTTGCGTATCGATCGTAATCGGTTCCTAAAATATTATTAAGTTTAACAAATGCACTAAAAAAATCACTAAAATGATAGCCTCCATTTAGATTAATATCTGTAAAAGCATTTAATGATTCAATGCTTGCTATTGTAGATGGGAATGTCCCATTATATTGAACATCCATACGGCTGCCAACAAAGAAAATATTAGCATTGGCGTACCATTTATTGTTTTTATATTTCCCATAAATTGCTCCCTCAATCTTAGGTAAATTCCAGGCTTCCTGTTGAAAGGTTGTTGTGTATGAATTTGTTTGGATAGTAGCACCAATAGAAAATCTTTTACTAGCATCAACCTCAATTTCTCCAAAAATTGATAGGGTACTAATATCGTCATAAAAAACATTAAATGAGTTTCCATATTCATACCCTAATAATGAAGTTGAGGCATTAAAAATACCATTTGATTTAGAGTTATTTCTCACAAACAACGCATGGTCTTCGTCACTCTTATAACTAGCTTTTACATTAAAACTTATATTTGAAGAAATGGTTCCATTAATCCCTCCAAATAGATTGTATTGTTCATTTGTTTGAGTTAAGAAAAGAGTAGGAGAAACAAACGGATTTTGTTCGCTAAATTTTTGGAAAGAATTCATATGAAGATCTCCACCAGCTCCTGCATAAAAATTAATTAAATTGGTAATTACAGGATAGGTTATTTCTAGATCTGGATAAGCAAGAATGTCTGTTAAACTATTTTCTATATCTGAGGTTAGATATATTTTTGATCCTAACTTGATAGATAATTTATTCCAATTTACTCTGTAAACTGGATGAATTCCTATATTAAAAAAACTATATTTTATATTGCTATTGTTTAGATAGTTTTGTTCAAATTCACCTTGTAAGTAATTAATGTTAGTTTGAAGTTCTAGTTCTGAGAGGTTTTTACTTATAAAACCTAATGGTATTTTTAAAGATGGTTTTATTGATAAACCAACTTCTTTACTCCCAAATTTATCATCAAAAAGACTCAAAGCTCCTTTAATATTATCAAAATATGAATCTTCAAAAACAACTTCACTTTCTGCCTCATAAAAACCATATGTTTGCTTAGCTGCAATTGAGTTGATGGTGTTATTATCAAAAGAGATGTTTGGTAAACCATACCAATTATATTGTTTTTGATACATGTTTCCACCAATTTTCCATGTAAAACCTCTCTCTTCCTTCAAGTAAAATCCACCTAGATTCAGAGTAGAAAACTCATTGTTTAAAAACGTATTTTTTATTCCATTTTCTGAGGATGTATATTTCAAATATATACCATAATCAGTTTCAAACTTTCTATTTTGATGTAAGAAAAATTCTATGAAAGGAGTGGTGTAATTTCCAAATCCAAGTGCTAAGTAATTATCAAAAAGTCGTTCTTTTTTACCAACATCAATCCCTTTAACTACACCACTTTTTGGGACAAATGTAGAGGCGACAGGAGCCGAAAAAATGGAGTAACTTAATTTTTTCTTTGAGGTTGTATTGCTTAAAATAATTTTTGGTGTTTTCTTGATTTTAAAAGCGTCTGAAATTGTTGGAGTGTATGATGTAATTACATTAATTACTTCAACAATAGAATCCTTCTTCTTAGGTTTTTTTTGAGAGAAAACTTGACCTAAACTCATTATTAAAATTAATACGAAGCTATATTTTTTCATCAGTCTTAATTTTTAGGAGTTGTTACCGAGTTATTTGTTTTGGATTCTTTTAGTTTTATCTTCTTTAATTCACTTTTTGCATCATTTATGATATCACTAAATTGAGGAAAATTCTTAATAATATTTTCTAAAATATAAGTAGCCTGATATGGATCAGAATCTTCTAAAGCATAATAGTTTTTAGCCATGATAATAAAACTTTTTGCTCCCCAATATTTATAGGTAGAGAAATCAGACGTGATTGTTTGTATTATTTTATTTGAAACATTATACTCTTTTTTCTTATTGGTAAAATAAGCGCTATAATACAAAGCTTCTGCTTTTAATTCTCCATTTGCGTTTCGTTCTACTTCGGTGTAAAATTCTTCTGCTTTAATATAATCCTCGGTTTGAAAGGCAGATCGAGCAATAATAATTTTGGCATCATACTCTACAGTAGCATCTATTTTATCTTGTAATAATATTTTTTCTGCATAAATAACTGATTTTGTATAATCTTGTAATTTATAGTAGCCTTTCATTAAATTACTTTGAGCATATATAATGTTCAAGATCAAGTTTGCCTCTTGTTCAAGTCTTTCTAGCAATGGGATGGCAGATTCCCAATCTTCTTTTTCTAATAAAATTTGTGATAATTTATTGAGAGCTTCTTCACTAAACTCACTTTGAGGAAGAGATATTACATATTGATAGTGTTTCATAGACTCTTCGTATAATTCTTCATTAACTAGTAATTGAGCTAAGTAAAAGTTTGCTTGTAAAGCATGAAGACCGTCGGGGAAGGTTTCAATATATTTTTTAAAACCGTTAATGGCTAGGGGAATATCGTTTTCTAAAAATTTATTTTCTGCAGACTGATAAGTTGTATTGTCAATTTCTTCATTAGTAATATTTACAAAACTAATTCCTTGAACCCAAAGAGCATATTCATCTACAGTTCCTAAATCTACATATACATTTTTTGCATTGGTAACAGCCTCTCTTGCCTCTACAGAGTTTGGGTAATTTGAAACAATTTCTTGATAGTTTTTTAAAGCTTTCTTATTTTCATCATCATTGTAAAACAATAATCCATCTCTTAATAGAGCTCTAGGAATGTAAGAGCTTTTTGGAAAGTCTTGAAATAAGTTTTTGTAAGCTGTATGAGCTTTTTTGGTTTCTTTTAGAGAAGAATATGTGTTTCCCAACTGAAACAAGCTATCATCTCTAAGATTTGATAAATTAAAATTATCTAGTAAGCTTTCTAATTCAGTTATTTTGGTAGTATTCTTTTCTAAGAAGCCGAAACACATAGCTATTTGATATTGAGCATAATCAGAACTGTTTCCAAGCTGATCAAGAACTTTTTTGTAGGCATCTATAGATTTACGGTATTCTTTGATGGCAAAAAAACTATCTCCCATTCTAATTGTTGCATCATCTACTAAAGACAGATCTTTTTGTTTTGTATTTATGAAGTCCTGAAATACTTTTGCCGAGGTTGAGTATTGTTTCAGTTTAAAGTAGCCGTATCCCAAATTATAATCTACTAACTGGAATTCTTCGCTTTCTTTTGATGCTATTTTTTTAAAGTTAATGAGGTTATCTATACTTTTCTGGTAGTTTCCCAATCTGTAATTTGTTTCTGCAGACCAATAAAAAGACAATGTTTTAATAGAGGATTCAACAGCGAGTTTACCTTGCTCAAAATAGGGTAGCGCCTTTTGCATGTTGTTAGTATTAAATAACTGAATTCCTCTGTAATAAGAAACCTCTTTGATTAAATTTTCATTTTGTTTGGTTTTATTTTTACTCAAATAATCGAGGGCTCCTTGATAATTCTGTTGATATAAATAAGAGGTAACCATTAAACCATTAATCTCCTCATAACTTGGAGATTTTGGATAAGTTTTTAAGAAAAATGAAGTACATCTGCAACATTTTCATAAGGATTTCCTTCCTCATAGCTAAGCTTTGCATAGTTTAATGAAGCATCTTCTTTTACCTTTAAATCAAAACTCATTTCACTAGCACTTTTAAATGCATTGAGAGCTTCTGGTTTTTTTTTCAGATAAATATAACATTCACCTAAATTGTAATATGCTTTCTGCGAAACATTATTTTTTTCGTCAATTATTTTATTAAAATTATTGACAGCATTTTCATAATCATTTTGTTTAAAAAAAGCATAGCCTAATTGGTAGTAATCTGTGTTATTCCATTTTCCTTTTTTACCTCTATAAACTTTTAAATAGTCGATGGATTCTTTATATTTTTTTAGATTGAAATAACTTTCACCAATAATTTTTGAAATTTCAGAAACTTCTTTAGGTTTAGCGTTTTCTAGAAGTTTTAGCCCAACTTCAATACATTTTTCAAATCGACCAGCCTTAAAACTAATATCTAATAAATAATAAGTTACCTCACTTTTATATGCCTCATCATCCGCAATTTCTTCCAAGGTTTTTTCTGCTATTTCATAATCCTCTTGTTTGTATGAGATGTACCCAAAGTAGTAACGAGAATCATTCCCATATTTTGGATCATTAATTAATAATACAAACTTATTTTTTGCTAAATCTAGGTTTCTGGTAGATAGAAACGCATAACCCATTTTAAAATTTAATTCTTTTTTATTGGCTAAAGAAAGGGCATCTAAATTTACTTTTGAATACCACTTTAAAGCATATGCTGCTTTTTTATTGGCAAAATAGTAATTACCTACATTAAAGTATGCTCTGTCTTTTTTTGTACTAGAAGGATAATTATTTACAAAGCTTGTTACTTTTTTATCTGCATTAGTCTGATTTAATTTTATTGCACACATGGCATCATAATAGTCAGCATTTGCTTTTAAATCATTTTTAATAGTTGAATTTTCAGAGACTTCAATAAAGTATTTTTGTGCAGCAGCATATGCTTTGCTATTAAAGAGCTTAATTGCATTATTATATTCGCTTTGAATATTGGTGTCAATTTCTGTTTGCTGACCATAAATTTGGACAGATTGTACAGAAAAAAACAATACTAGTATATGTAAATAATTATAGGGCTTCTTCATTTTTTTTTGGATCTGTAAACTATAAACGAACGATTTCTTTTTTTGTTGGATTTATATTGTTAAAATAGATACTGTATATTTCAAAAATAGGCATTGATTTTAGGATTATCATCATTCAGTTGGGTAAAATACTAGAAAATCTATCCAAAAAATTATGTAGGTTTGTATAAAGAACTATTTCATGGGGAATTCAATCTTACATCTAGAAAATGCAGATATTTATCAACGAGATAATTTGGTGTTATCTAAAGTAAATCTAACTATTAAACAAGGAGAGTTTTATTATTTGATTGGAAAAACTGGAAGTGGAAAAAGTAGTTTAATGAAAACTTTATATGGTGATTTATTGCTTCAAAGGGGAATAGGTTCTATAGTAGGGTTTGATCTGAAAAAACTAAAGGATAAAGAAATTCCGTTTCTTAGAAGAAAAATTGGGATTGTTTTTCAAGATTTTAAATTATTAAATGATAGAACAGTTTTTGACAATCTCTTGTTTGTTTTGAAAGCTACAGGTTGGAAAGATAAAACATCTATGAAGGCAAAAATTGAAGAGGTTTTAGATCGTGTTGGTATGAAAACAAAATACTACAAAAGCCCCTATGAATTGTCTGGAGGAGAGCAGCAAAGAGTTGCAATAGCAAGAGCTTTGTTAAATGATCCAGAGTTAATTTTAGCAGATGAACCCACTGGAAACTTAGATCCCAAAACTTCTATAGAGGTAATGGATTTACTTAATAAAATTCATCAAAGTGGTAAAAGTATTCTGATGGCTACTCATGATTATGCTTTGATAGTAAAATTTAAACAAAAAACACTTAAATGCGAGGGTGGCGAATTGTTTGAGGTAGTAGCGCAAACTACTCCTTAAAGATAGTGTCAACTATTTTTTTTGCTCCACGTATTGGGTTAAAATTTTGCAACAACTTTTCACGATCTTCCCTGTAAGAGGGTTTAAAATCTTTCTGAAATAATTCGGCTGTTTTTATCAAGTACTCAGCCTTAGTGTTGGCTTTTTCACAAAGTGATTCCAAGCCAGTTTTGTCTACCATATAATCATTAGCTATTACAAACCTTCCTTGGCGGAGTGTGTTTAGTAATTTTAATTTGATTCCTGTATTTTGAAAAGTAGGAAGCACATTAATATGAGCTTCTTGAAATAAATTGTATAGGTCTTTATCTCCATTTAAAGGATTAAAAGATATATTTTCATGTTTCTGAATCTCATTTAAAACCTCACTGTTTTTATAATTACTGGCTATCACAAGTTGATAGTCTGTTTGTTTGTATACATCAATTAAATACAAAGCTGCTTTTACATTTTCAGAAACTAATAAATGGCCGTGATATAAAATAAAACTTCCTTTGGAATTAAGGTTTGTGTATTTCTCTACATCATGAAATGCAGGGATATAAATACTTTTGTTACCATATTTATTTTTAAAATATTCTTGTTCAATTGGGGAAATTGAGAAAACATTTTGCATTTTATGTATGATTTTTTCATAATATTTAAGTTTTTTGGATTCTTTTTTAAAAAAAGAACGTTTAAAAGTATTGGACTCACTTTTTTCTAATCCCTTGTAAAAACGATGTTCTATATTATGAGCTCTTAAATATATCTTTTTACCCTTAAGCCTACTCTCTAGTGCGGGTAATGTTGTGTGCAATCCTTCAAATAAAATTGGATAGGAATCTTTAGTTAGATTAGCTAGTAATAAATCATTTCCTCTACTTTTTACGATAAAAGGAGTTTTAGATAAAAGACTTTTTATAAATGAGTTTCTCTTGTAATAGAAAACTTTTTCACAATACTTTAGAAGTTCTTTTTGCTCACCTTTCCCGTATTCAAAAACATGTAGGTGAATATCAACTCCTACACTATGTAAGGCTTTTATCTTGTAAAACACGTCTATAACCCCTCCATAATTAGTTGGATAGGGAACATCAAAAGAAACGATGTGTAGTTTATTCGACACGCTTTAAAAAAATTGAAGTTAGTTTTTCTTTTTCTATAGACCAATTTAGTTCTTCTTTTGCATCTTTAAGCTCTTTTTTGTAATTAACAAATTCCATACTTTTAATAGTTTTTGCAAGGCATTCAGAAGATCTTTCTTGAAGTACTTTTCCAAACGAGTAGTTGCTTATGAGTGCTTTCATTTCTTTTAAATCAGCAACTATTACAGGAACATTCGCATGTAAATAATCAAATATTTTATTAGGAAGAGCATATCTATAATTTAAACCTAAATCTTCTTCTAAACTAATACCAATTGTTGCATTAGGAGTAAGTTTTTTTAATTCATTTGGAGTTTTTTTACCTAGAAATTTTACACGATCAACCAAAGAGAGATTAGTTACCTTATTTTTTAATTTCTCTGTAATATCACCATCTCCAATAATTACAAATATGTATT
>FUWD013191111.1_pt1 | contig 12797 bp, 10 predicted proteins | sample 1063281 | NCBI WGS metagenome assembly FUWD01 (sample SAMEA79048168, study PRJEB19326) | metagenome | biome: marine
ATAATCAGTCTCATCAAATTGTTGTAGTGCGCTTTACAGGTCGAAAACTGTGGTCAGGGTTAGGGAACCCTATGGGATATTTTCGCAACCACAACAAATGGAGTGAGTCAATACTCTTATCGTACGGCGGTTGGTGAAACATAGCTGCATTACACAAATTTGCTCAATGTGCAATAAGCTTCGTATGCTAAATAATTTCACGCCCACCCCAGTCTTTGATACCTTGACAGTACGTCAAACAATCCACATCAACAAAAAGCTGACATACGCGTTACATATCCAGGGCTATGGTCAGATCTATAAAGTTAAATCGGAAAATCTTACCACCACAATATATAGTGGTCGATCTGTTTTCGGCTCATCAGGTCCCCACAGAAACTTTCGTGCATGAATCTTGAATTTCACAAAATTGGATATTGGCTCGTATGCTACCCAATTTCAGCCCTATTTTAAACTCTTTTATCTAATCATAAGTCAAAGATTTCAGCAATCTAAAACTCTGTGACATTCTCAATTAGGATAAATTGAGCGAACCTGAGATATTTGATTCAGTGCCAGATTGAAGGGCAGGTTCGTGAGTTTTGCGCGCGAGACCTTGTCGGTTCCGGTTTACCCGGGTTAGGTTTTGATACTTTCAATTGTGTGTCATGCAAATTGTGCTATTGCAATATCGACCAAAAATTCTCTAATTTCTGCCTCATTGATCTCATGGCCTACATATTCAACTTTTTCACTGTTATCGATATCATCAAAAAAACAAAGTTGTTCTCTAAAGAGTTTTTCATTGAAATAGGTGCCAAAAATCTCTCGAGCCCTGGCTGATAATTCCTCTAAATCGTTATGATTTTTCAAAATGAAATATAAGTCAACATAATCTTTCCATTTAGCGCGCCCTCCCAAGGCATAGGTTTTCATTGCTGCCAGGTCTAATAGCGTGGGCATTTCTATTACTCCATCAAAATCCATCGAATGACCGACATTATAGGGAAAATTAAAGAATGTTATTTTTACTGAATTTACAACAAGATGTATTTGATCGAAGGCCTCATATAAGAGATTGTCCACCGCAAACCCACTTTTATCAATCAGGTTTCTGATCTTTTTGCGCTTGATATCCTGGGTTGTGAACAAATCGAAATCAATTGACCTACGATGTCCAATATGCAAGGCAATAGCCGTGCCGCCAACCAGGTAGTAGTCGTTTGAAAATGACCTGATTAGCGGCAGAAGACTCTTTTGTTCCTTTGTTAAAATCTCACTATGCATGTTTTTTGAAATATAACTGAAAGAAATGTTTTGTTCGCTGATGATAGTTTGGCCGTTTGCCGGATATTTGTCGATGAAATATGTTTGCCACTGTTTGAAGGCCAATTAAATCGAAAAGTTTCTTTACACTCTTTTCATTTCCATAATTCAATACAGCTTCGACAAGAGCATTAATGCTGATATCCATTTTTTCTTCAGGCTTTATCCACCAAAACAACGAGCTGTTCTCCTGGATAAATTGGTTAATTTCAGAATTATGGGCCATGACTGACGCCTCTGCGCGAATAGGGCCCGTTATTATCGCGGACCCGATCCCTTGTTTTCCCTGAACCTGAGAACATTGACCCTATATCTTTACCATATCTCGCAACAGGTGTAAATGGATCAGGTGGCGTTGGATCGATATCGCCTGTTTGTCTTCGCAAGAATCAACCTGATTAAAACCTTCTTTGAGCGCATGAAAAAGGCTGGTAATCTTAGGGCATGAGGACGCAATGGGCTTACTCAACCTGTCCTCAAGAGAAAACCTACCACTCGTTCTAAGTGATTGACACTGCTGCATTCCTTGGCGATTGAACAGAAAGGGAAATACTTCTTCATCTCTGAATCTCCCGTGCCCCAGAAGGGTGGAGATTCCGGGTTAAGCCAGATCACTCTCTTCCCCCTTTTATGCAGCAGGCTCAAGATGCCTGTTTCAGGGTTTCCGTAGTTATTCCTGGCATCGCCTAAGATGAGCACCGTTGTCTTATTTGTGACCTTATCAAGCCAGTTCTCTTTGAAATCCCTGAATGCCTGACCATAATCGGTTCGCCCGAGATTGAGCCCGAGGCCGACCCCTTTCTGTAACCTGACCAGGGCTTCATCAACATCGTATTTGTCAAATAGATGGCTGACCTCAACCAAGTTAGAGCAGAAGATAAAGGAGCTGATCTTCGCTACCTCTTCATTGAGGCTGTATAAAAAAAGGAGCATAAACCGTGCAACCGTTTCCACTGAACGGCTCACGTCGCAGAGGGCAACCATGTCCGGTCTGTCGATCTTTTTTGTCTTCCATTGAGGTTTAAAAATCAGCCCCTGATAAGCGATGTTCTCTCTCAGGGTTGTTTTCAGGTCAAGGGAGCCCCTCTTCGCCCTTTTCCTTCTCCTTGAACGATAATCATTGATAGGTTTTACCATTCTTTTGATAATAGCATGCATCCGATGGAAATCCCGCTGCTCTAAGTTGGAGAGCTTCATATCCTTCAGGTATTTGTCTAAGATTTCTTCTGTTGCGGATGCCGCAAAAAGGGAAAACTGTCGCTCAACAAAATCTTTTATTTCTTTAAAGAGGAGATCTCTGCTCTCCTTCAATGCCCCGGCTGTTTGTTGAGACTGTGCGCTTTGGTTGCTTGACAGACTTTCGATATCCTGATTCAGGCCCTCAAGACCCATCCCCTTGAGAATCCGTTGAACATAGAGGCTTTTTTGAGTGAAGAAGTAGATTTCCCTGATCTTTTCCTTTTTGGCAGCCTCTCTCATGGAAATGGAGAGCCCGGTATTGTCTCCGGCGAGGAGCATCCGGGTAAGGGGGGAGTCCTCAGCGTCGGGAGTAGTGGCAGACGGAAAAGAAGGCTGTTTTTCGGGATCCGAAAATCCGTCAAAGGAAAAATAGCTCTCAAAGCACGTCTCAAAGATCTCCTTTTCATACCTGGATTTGGCTAAGGCGGCAGAAAGAGAATCCTGGAGGACCATCCTGTCCTCATAGCCCACAAGTGCAGCGGCCTTCATGGCATCCATGGTTTCGGAAGGTGATATACGCACGCCGGAACCCCTGAGCGCAACTATCAGATCCAGTAATACCTGTTCCATGCCTGCTTCCTCAAACCTCTCTTGCTGTCTTCTCAGCCATTTGGTAGAGACTCGCCTTTACAATTTCTATATCGGCCTCGAATTTTAAAAAGATATTGAGGGTATCTTTTATCAGGTCCGGGCGTAGCTCTGTGGCATTGAGAATCATCAGGACCTTGGCCCAATCAATGGTTTCACTGACCGAAGGGACTTTTTTTAGATCAAGATTTCTGACCTGCTGGATAAAAGAGACCAACTGACCCCTGAGCCTTTTCGGAACGTCAGGCGCTCGAACTCGAATGATTTCTCGCTCAAGCCTCGGGTCAGGAAATGGGATAAAGAGATGAAGACACCTCCGTTTAAGTGCCTCACTCATCTCTCTCGTATTGTTACTCGTGAGAAAAACGAATGGCTTTGTCACTGCCTTAATAGTCCCTATCTCCGGAACAGACACCTGAAAATCCGACAGGATTTCTAACAAAAAGGCCTCGAACTCCTGGTCTGACTTATCAACTTCATCCACCAGGAGTACAGCACCCGCCTCCTGTTGAAGGGCCTCTAATAAGGGCCTTGGGGCAAGAAAATCAGGGGAAAAGAATATATCATCGTACTGGTGGATCTTAGACACAGAAGCTTCCAGGCCCTCTGTGTCTTTTAGGAGATCATTCAACTTATCTTTCAAAATCTGGGTGTACAATAACTGCTTCCCATATTTCCATTCATATAGCGCTTTTGATTCGTCGAGTCCCTCATAGCACTGAAGCCTGATCAACGGTATATCCAAATAAGCGGCAGCCGCCTTTGCAAGCTCAGTTTTCCCGACCCCGGCAGGCCCTTCCACAAGGATCGGTTTTTCTAAGTGACGGGCAAGATACAGGGTGGTCGCAATCTGCCGGCTGCAGACATATCCGGCATGGTGGAACCCTTTGCGGATATCTTCAATAGATTCAAACTTCCGAGCATGTTCTGATTTCATTTAAGCTCTCCGCGCACCTCACCGTGCCTTTAACGAGCAGATACTGGATACTGGTTTTCCCGCCAGGCGGGACTGGGTGGAATAACGGTAACCACTCAACCACACAACCATCCCCAAAATATCAGGAGAATATAGCGATTTCAAGGATTGTTTTCTTACCGGACAGGGAATGCGGACGGAATGGCTTTCCGGCCGGGTTTGGAGAACTCTCATTTGACATGGCGTCTGTTTTGCCCTACATTGCGTTTCAGTGGGATGGAACACACAGAGACCTTTGAAAAATGTTTCCCGCTACAAGCGGGATTTAAGATCAAGGCGCGTGAGGATTAAAATCCGAACGCAACGTAGAGATTGGGCAGATAAGCGCAGACTTTGAAAGGGGGCGTTTTTCAAAGGTCTCCCAGAAATTACCTTAAGGAGATAATATGGGATTACTGATTGTTGATGAAAGCAAGTGCAAAAAGGACGCTATCTGTGTGGGCGAGTGCCCCATGGCAATCATCAAACTCAAAGACGGCGACGGGTTCCCGGAGCTGGTTCCCGGGGGCGAGCAGATGTGCCTAATGTGCGGACACTGCGTTGCCGTATGCCCCCACGGTGCATTGAGCCATAGGCAGGTCCCCATGGAAGAGTGCCCGGCCATTGAAAAGAAACTGGCGATAGACGAAAAGCAGGCGGTGCAATTCCTTCGATCCCGCCGATCCATCCGCTTTTTCAAGGAAGAGCCGCCGGATAAAGAGAAAATCCAGCGGCTGATCGAAATCGCCCGCTACGCACCCACGGGCGGAAACGGTCAGTTGGTGGAGTGGATGGTCCTGACCGATCCGGCTAAGATCAAGGAGATGGCCGGGGTCACCGTGGATTGGATGCGCAAGGTGTTGGAAAAAACCCCTCAATCCGCCCCTCCATATATGCCGGTTGTCGTGAGTTCCTGGGATATGGGGTTCGACGCTGTACTGAGGGAAGCCCCTGCGCTGGTTGTTGCGTCAGCCCCTAAGGAGGCCGCCAACGGCATGGTAGACGTGACCTTGGCCCTTTCCTACTTTGAACTGGCCGCCCCCAAGTTGGGTCTGGGCACCTGCTGGGCAGGTCTGTTAGAGGGGGCGCTCCTATCCTCTTCAACCGCCAGGGAGGCGTTGGGGCTTCCCGAGGGGCACCCGCATCACTATCCCATGATGGTTGGTTACCCCAAGACGAAATATTACCGGCTGCCCGAGCGAAAAACACCCAAGATCACCTGGAAGTGATCGATGGAGGACAAGAACATTCACAAATCAGAAAAGGACAACAAAACCAAAAATTTGCAGGAACGTGCTCTCGACGGTGTAATCGTACTGGAATACTGTTCTATGGTGAGCGGTCCCTACTGCACAAAAACAATGGCCGATCTGGGGGCCGAGGTGATCAAGATTGAGCCGCCGGTGGATGGGGACCCTGCCCGGCGGATGCCCCCCTTTCCGGAGGACAAACCCCATCCGGAGAAGAGCGGTCTCTTTTTCTATCTAAACACTAACAAACAGGGCATCACCCTCGATCCTGAAACGCCTGAGGGAAAACAGATCTTTCTGGAATTAGTCAAAAGAGCGGATATTCTGGTGGAAGACCATCCCCCCGGGCATATGGAACAAATGGGACTGGGTTACGACGACCTGAGGGCCATTAACAAAGGCCTCATCGTCACATCCATTACGCCTTTTGGGCTTACCGGACCTTACCGGGATTACAAGGGCCGCGCCCTGAATATGTCACACGCCAGCGGCCAGGCCTACCTGCTCCCACTTCTCTCCCCCAACGCGGACAGACCGCCTGTCAAGGCGGGCGGCAACACCAGCGATTATGACCCCGGTCTGGTGGCTGTGGTTGCCGTATTGGCCGCACTTTACTGGAAGGGTATATCCGGTCGGGGACAGCGCATCGACATGAGCAAGCAGGAGGCCCTGATCTCCATGCAGCGGGTGGAGAGTGTCACTTATGCCAACGACGAGGTCGTCATGACCCGTACGGGCAACAAGACACGTATGCCTGGAGGGGTCCTCCCGTGCAAGGACGGGCATATCGTGGTTATCACACCGGAGGAGCACCAGTGGAATGCCCTTATGACGCTTATCGGGAATCCGGGGTGGTCTAAAGAGCCCTGGTGCGGGGACCGGGAGGCCCGGGCCCAGCACGTCGATGCCATCAATAAACTATTGATTGAATGGACCAAACAGCACACCAAAGACGAAATATTCCGTAAAGGACAGGCGCTGAGCTGCCCTGTCTCACCTACCAGATCGGCTGAGGACCTCATAAACTCCGAACAATTGAAAGACAGGGGTTTCTTCGCGGAAGTAACCCATCCGTTTTTAGGTCCTTTAAAGATGCCCACCTCCGCATCCCGATTTGCCGAAAGCCCCTGGCGGTTTGAACGTCCGGCCCCCCTCCTCGGTGAATCCAATGAAGAGATCTATTGTGAGCGATTAGGGGTATAAAAAGAGGAACTGGAAATGCTCAAGACAAAAGGAGTCATTTAAAATGAAGTCTGGACCCTTAGAGGGCGTGAGGCTTACTGAATTTACATCGGCCTGGGCAGGTCCCTACGCTACCTGCCTCCTCGGTTTTCTCGGGGCCGAAATCATTAAGGTGGAGAGCAGGATGCGGCTGGATCATTCCCGAAATCTCTCCTTCAGCACGGGGAAGCGGTTCTCCGGGCCCGATGAATCCGAGGTCTTCGACAACCTCAACCTCAACAAGAAGGGTATCACCCTTAACCTGAAGGCGCCCCGTGCCATAGACCTTGCAAAGAAGGTGGCCGGGGTGAGCGACGTGGTCATGGAGAACATGCGCCCCGGCGTGATGCCCAGGCTCGGGCTGGGATATGAGGTGCTGCGGGAGATAAAGCCCGACCTGATCTACCTCTCCTCTTCGGCCTGCGGACAGGAGGGGCCGGAACGGGAATATGTGGGGTATGCCCCTACCTTTGCGGCCTTAGGCGGGGTTTCTTACATCACCGGCTACGAGGACTGGCCCCCCAGCAATTTCATGGGTGCTATTGATCTGCGGAGCGCGACCACTGCAGCCGCGTCCATTCTGGCCGCCTTAGTGCAGAAACAGCGTACCGGCAGGGGACAATACATTGACATGGCCTCCCAGGAAAGCATTGCCGTGCTCATCGGGGATGTGATTCTGGACTATGTCATAAACCAGACGGTTCAGACCCGTAAGGGCAACAAAGGCTACCGAATTGCCCCCCACAACTGCTATCGGTGTTTGGGTGAAGACAAATGGATCAGCATCGCCGTGGCCACCGACCAGGAATGGGAGGGTCTCTGCCGAACCATGGACCGACCCGACCTGATCATGGACAAGCGATTTACCGCTCCCGAGGACCGCTTTAAAAACCAGGAGGAGCTTGACCGGATTATTTCGGAATGGACCAGGGATAAAGAGAGCTATGAATTGATGACACGCCTTCAAACAGCAGGTGTTGCCGCCACGCCTACCCTCAGCAGTGAAGGGCTTTTCAAGGACCCCCATGTTCGTGACCGGGGGGTCTTCCTCCAAGTGGAACATCCCGCGATCGGCAATGACTGGGTCATCTCCCCACCCTGGCGGCTGTCTGAAACCCCGGCACAAATCAATCGGCACGCCCCCCTCCTCGGGGAACACAATGAATATGTGTTTGGCGAGCTTTTGGGGATGTCATCGGTTGAGATAAAGCGGCTGGAACAGGAAAAGGTGATTTATTAGATTAGCCTCCGAGACCTTTGCACAAATTCGATCTGTGCGGTTAAAAAATGAGCCACAGACTCAGAGACAAAGAGGAAACCATGAATAAACCCCAAAACATGTATCGAAAACCGGCCGGTATGGCCCACATATATACCCTCTGCCTCCTTTTTTCTTAGGGAGTTGGATCGATCCGGGCCATTGGGCATCTAAGGCCTATGCGGATGAAACCATCACGATCGGTGTCCTGGAAGAACCTAAGACGCTCAATATATGGCTGGCCTCTGATGCCTGGTCCAACAAAGTCCTCTGCCAGCTTTATCAACCGCTCTATATTCGAGAGCCGAAAGGTTTGAAATTGGTCCCATGGCTCGCTGCGGATGATCCGGTGTATGACCCGGCCACCCTGTCCTATACAGTAAAAATCAGGCCCTGCAAATGGTCGGACGGCTCCGAATTGACCTCAGCGGATGTGGCCTTTACCGGCAATCTCATCAAGACCTTCAAGGTCCCCCGTTTTCTCGCCAACTGGGAATTTATCAAGAAGATTGAGACCCCGGATAAATATACTGTCCGCTTTATCCTTAGAGAGCCCAAGGCTGTCTTCCTGTCCAGGACCCTTACTACGCCCATCGTTCAAAAAAGGAAATGGGAGGCCATTGCTGCCAAGGTAAAAAATTTGGAAAATCCGCTTTTGGCGCTGCTCAGGGAGAAGGTGACCGACCCGGTGAGCAACGGACCATTCGTCCTGAAGGAATGGAACAGCGGGGATTACCTGCTGCTTGAAAAGAACGAGCATTTTTTCGGCCAGGGAAAAGAGATCTCGGGGCATCTCTTAGGGCCTTATATTGATGGCATCATATACAAAGTTTTCGGGACCACCGACGCCGCAATCCTGGCCCTCCTCAAGGGAAGCATTGACATGTTTTGGTGGGGGCTTCAGCAGGCCTATCTTCAGGACCTGGCGGCAGACAAAAACATCAGGATTTTCACCAACGAGAAAAGCGCCCTTTACTATGTGGGATTTAATGTCAGGAAGAAGCCCTTTAATGATATCCATGTCAGGAAGGCTATCGCCCTGTTAACGGATAAGCATTTTATTACCAGCAAGATCATACAGGGATATGCCTTGAGGGCAAACTCCATCGTCCCGTCCAGCAATGTCTTCTGGTATAATCCAAACGTCCCTACATATGGTGAAGGGCTTTCAAGAGAGGAACGGATTCGAAAGGCCTATGAGGTCCTCGGCCAAGGCGGGTACACGTGGGAACGCTCGCCTGTCACCTTAGAAGGAAAGGTGGTCAAAGGGGAAGAAATCCGCCTGCCCGATGGTAGCCCCATGAAGGAATTTACCATCCTCACGCCTCCTGCGGATTATGACCCGCAAAGGGCCATGGTAGGGCTCATGATTCGGGAGTGGGTCAAGCTATTAGGAATGCCTGCCACATCCAAACCCATGCCTTTGGGACCCCTGATTCAACAGGTCAAGACACGCCGTCAATTTGATCTTTTTGTGCTGGGCTATGGCAACCTCTCATTAGATCCCGACTATTTGAGAAATTTTTTCATCTCCAGAAATAATAAACCCAAAGGAAGGAACACCAGCGGGTACAGTAATCCCCGCTTTGATCGCATTGCCGACGCCAGTGCCGGCGCCATGGACCTAAAAGAGCGAAAAAAACTCATATGGGAGATGCAGGATATTATCATGAACGATCTCCCCTGGCTCCCCCTTTACAGCCCAAAACTGGCCGAAGGGGTGCGACGGGACAGGTTCACGGGATGGGTTTCTATGGTGGGAGGCATCGGCAGCCGCTGGTCATTCTGTACTATCAAGCCGGTTAAAAAAGGCAATCTCCGGGACTAAGGGCTCACTCAAAAATACCTTCACATTTTTACATCTCAGCTTCAAGCCGTCTTAGGCTGCTGCTTAATCGTGAAGTCCTCAAAATAATTCACTATTTCTGTGGCTTCACTCAATCGCAGTAACCAAATCCGACCTAAATCTGAGCGTCAATTCTGCGAACTTATTTTTGAGTGAGCCCTAAGACAAGGCACTGTTTGCCTGTCTTTCGACGCCCTCACCAAGCTCAGTCCTTTTCGAAGCCTTGGGTTGCACAAACTAGCGGGTGGCAGAGCTGGACAATGGGGCATGAAAAGCGGCGATCCCTTCGCCAAAGTCCTGCTTAACACCATACATGCTGTTGTTCGAATTCGCTTGATTCCCAACCCACATTTTCCTATAGTCCTCAACTGAAAAGGCAAATTCTTGTCGTCTTAATTTTTTTCGTCCATTCAGTGGGGTAAAACCATTTTTATGCTATGGGGTTAAGCGGATTTTACAGGGAGCAAATGCAATATGGAAGACCCTCGAATGACAAGCGCCCGGCTGGTTCTGCAGGAATGCTTCTGGGGAGATTACCAGATGACGGCCAAAGAGCTCGTCGACGGACTGGAGGCCAATGAGCTGGGTTTTGACCGTTTTCTGTTCTCAAAAATTATGGAAAACAGTCCTTATCCCTCCCGCCATATTCGAGTCTTATTTCATCCCGATACGTGGCGGACGTTACTGGATCGCTACTTCAAAAACGCAAGAAATACAAAGAGGGTTCGTATTGTGGCGGCCAACCTGACGGGTAATTACGACCTGGCGACGGAGTATCAATGGAGACTTTAGACTACAGTGCCCTGTATCGCATCCAAGACCGGGTGCTGAAGATCTTCTTTGAGGCAGATACAAATTTTTATCTTACCGGCGGAACCTGTTTGAATCGGTTCTTTTTTGAAAAACGGTACTCCGCGGATCTGGACTTGTTTTCCAATGAGAACAAGTTGTTTCGCGAAGATGTCCGGATCCTCCTTGATGCCCTTGCCGCAAATGGCTGTATATATGAGGTCATGGTCGATACCAGGGACTTTGTAAGGCTCCTGGCCGAATTCAAGCTCAAGGTCGATCTGGTCAACGACAGAGTGTACCGCTTTGGCAAAAGCGCCAGAACTCCTGAAGGAATCGTTTTGGACAATATCCAGAATATCGCCGCAAATAAAATATGTGCTGTTCTTGGGCGGGACGAGCCCAAAGATGTGTTTGACCTGTATACCCTGTTTTGCAATGCCCAAATGGACTGGGCAATGGTTTTCGCCGCGTCGGAAAAGAAATGCGCGCTTGACAAGGAAGTTTTGAAATACAGACTGAACTCTTTCCCCCTCGATCTGGTGGATCTCCTGCCGGTTCTGGACCATTCGTTTGCGGCCGATTTCAAGAAGGGCTATGCTCGAATGGTAAAGGCCGTGTGCGCCCGTTAGCCTCAAGCAAACCCGCCGCCGGATGACGGCAACCCTTAGAATATCCCGGTAAAGGGTATCGTTGAATGACCGGATGGCTCGATAGAAAACGGGTTGATATTTCTATCATCACTCCAGTACTCCACCACTCCAATACTCCCGATACGGACACCGATACGACACCGAAATCACCCTATAATGTGATCATCGATCCGACGCTGTTGAGGATAAACTCATCCGGGAATTCCTGAGACATCTTCTGTATGGCCTTCCAGCCGGTGCAGTGCATGGGAGAGAGAAACTGCGGCCGGATCTTTTTCAATTCGCCAAGGGTCTGTTCAATGATCTTTTCAAAATAGGGTCCGGACAGGTGAAATCCCCCGATAACCGCGTGGACCTTTTCGATGCCGATCAGCTTCCGGGCATAAAAAATTGTGTTTATGATCCCTGCATGACTGCACCCGGCAATGACCACCAGTCCCTTTCCTTTTAGATGTATCACTAAGGCCTGGTCGTCTGAAATCGGATCATTTTCGATCTTTCCGTCCCGTTCCAAAACGGCATTGGGAAGCCCTTTCTCAAAGGATGTGATCCGTTCCACCTCACCGGTGACCATGATCCTCTCACCGGCAAGGAGTGTGGGCGTTTTGCTTTCTATAAGCTCAATATTTCGTTTTTCCAGGTCCTCCTTCGCCAAGGTCTGGGGAAAGAGGAGTTTCCTGCCATCGGCCAGGCCAAAAAAACGGGGGGCTGCAAAGGCCCCCGGATGAAGGACAAGGGGAATCTTGTTCGGAATCCTGTCAAGAACAGCATACAGAGAACCGGTATGATCCATATGGCCATGACTCAATGCCATGGCCTCCACCTCACCGAGATCCACCCCAAGCTGGTCCAGATTGTGCGGTACCCCTATCTTGGTATATCCCGTATCGAACAGCATGGTATGCTTCTCTTCTCCTTCATACACGGTCACCAGTAGAGAAAGTCCATGTTCTGCAAGGAGGGTGTCCACGGGGATCGTCCCGGTTTTTGCCAGGGGAGGACGGGTGATAACCTCGGTATTTGTGAGCAGTACATCCACGTAGTTGTCGATCACGGTCAGGATCTCAACACGATCCACCTCTTTGAGCGGTACGGATAGCTTGTTCATGATTCAAACCCCCTGAAAAAGTTAGACAGTTAACAATTCAGTTTTGTGCAAAAATCACAAGAGATTTTATACAATGCTCGGAAAGCCAGTGCTGGAAAAAGATGAACATCGAACATCCAACGTCCAACATCGAATGGAAAAATACCAAATTTAGCGCACTTTAGGCATTTTAGCTCATTTTAGGCACTTTTCCGGTTTATCCGGCCCTTTCCTGCTGGGCCTCTTTCAGCGATCGCCACAGGGCGTAGACCGCTTTTCTTGTTTCATCAACATTCCCCTCGTTATGGATTACAAAATCGGCCTTGGCCACCTTTTGGTCAATCGGCATCTGGGCCTTGAGGATATTTTCGGCTTCCTTGTGGCTGATTTTATCCCTTCTTGTGAGACGTTCAATCTGCTTATCGGGGGAGACATAAACCACGAGGACCTTGTGGACAAGGTGGGTCAGATTGACCTCAAAGAGGAGTGGGATGACCACCTGGACAATTCCGTGAGGGTCCTTTTCAGCCATTTCTTTAATCTGACGGACAAACGCCTCAACAATGCGCGGGTGTGTAATCCCTTCTAATATTTTTCTCTTTGCCG
>FUWD013192620.1_pt1 | contig 12793 bp, 11 predicted proteins | sample 1063281 | NCBI WGS metagenome assembly FUWD01 (sample SAMEA79048168, study PRJEB19326) | metagenome | biome: marine
GCCTTATGAGAAGTGCCTTACTGCAGATGGTGCGGTAACTGCGCTGGATTTAATGAACAGCGCCAACTTCAAATTAGAGGGAACTGATAAATACGGCAACAATATAGTTTGTCGAATTAATAATTTACCTAAGCCAAATGAGCCAATCGGCATTAAGGGCCATGAGGATTACATTGAAACCTGTAAGGATATGCCAGCTGAGTTTGCCTACTGGGCGGTGCTGGAAAAACGTAAGCAGCCGGTACCAAATCCAGCTGATTTAAATGCGAAGTGGGCGTGGGCTCAAGTTGGCGTTGCAGATCTGGCATTAAAGCCTGGTGATTCACTTGCCTTTGTCTTTGCTGATAATGGTAATGTTAAGTTTCCGGAGTAGGGGAATTTATGTTCACTAACACAGTTGCGAACGCACCGATTATTGTTGAGGTAAGTACTACCTCGAAAGTTAAATCGCTGCTCTCCAAATTCCTTGCAGTTGCACTTCATTTTTCAATTCTTTTCGTGGGAACTGAAGTTGCAGCTTATGCCTGGCGCTACTGGGGTGGACATTACTAAGCTTTAATTAACGAACCTTAGATTCCACAAACGGTAGTGAGACCACCTCAAAGGGTGAATCTGCGCCACGAATATCGATTAGGACTTGATCGCCCTTACTGACCTCGGAGTTAATTAACGCCAGGCCAATTCCCTTCTTAAGTGAGGGTGAGAAGGTTCCACTTGTAACTACACCAATTACCTTTCCAGATTGATCCTTCACCTGCATCTCTTTACGCGGGATGCCACGATCCTTCGCCAAGATCGCCTTTAATTTCAATTTACTTCCCTGTTCCTTTTGCTCAGTTAGAACTCTTTTGCCCCTAAATGTTGGTTTGCTCCAACCCACCGCCCAGCTAGCACCCGCCTGCACCGGTGAAATCTGTAATGAGAGTTCATGGCCGTGTAGCGGATAACCCATCTCAGTACGCAGAACATCTCTTGCGCCTAATCCACATGCACAACCATTTAACTTTTCAACAACTGCGATCAATTTATCCCAAACCTTTTGCGCATCCTGCCAAGCTGGAATAATTTCAAAGCCTAACTCTCCGGTGTATCCAGTTCTACATAAAATAACTGGGCAATTATCAATTGAAGTATTTACAAACTGCATGTAATCCATATTGCTTTCGATACCAATCTCCTTTAGCGCCGCTACCGAGTTTGGCCCTTGTAACGCAATTACCCCATACTGCCGATGCAAATTCTTTACCTCAATCGCAGCAGGTGCCTGCGCCTTTAGAATCTCAAAGACTGAACTTGTATTTGCAGCGTTAGGAATCAAGAAAAGATCAGCATCTGAGTTTCGATAAACAATCAGATCATCGACTACTCCACCATCCTCATTACAAAGGAGTGTGTACTGAGCCTGACCTGCTTGAATTTTTGCTAAATCATTACTGACCATTTGGTTCAAATATTCAACTGCGCCAACACCGATCACTGAGATCTTTCCCAGGTGCGAGACATCAAATAATCCAACATTATTTCGAACCGCTTGATACTCCGCAATTACGCCAGTTGCTGCATACTCAATTGGCATCAACCAGCCGCCAAAATCTGCCATTTTTGCAGATGCCTGCGCATGTCGCGCTGCTAGTGGTGAATTGTTCATTGACTAAACCTACACTCCCCTGAATGAAGATGCTGGAAGGCTGATATTTGTTGTAATTATCAACTTTTAAAAGTATCCCTTAGGCTTACCCCATAATCAGCAGCAAACTTTAGATCCCCATAATTACAGGAGTGAAATGGTAAAGGTTAAATTAACCACCAAAGCAGATAATGATTTGCTAGTAGTTGGATTAGTAACTGTAAATAAGCGACTGCAAATCTTATCTAGCCACTCCCAAATTGATACCACCACTTTGCTGGTGACCCTAGAAGCAATGGGAGCAACTGGTAAGGCTGATGAGGTAATTAAATTGCCAAGCAAGAGCAACAAATTAATTGTATTTACAGGCCTTGGCCAATCTGATTCTAACTTTTCACCTGAAACTCTGCGCCGGGCAGCTGGTGCGGCTGCCAGAGCATTATCCGGAAACAAGTCCGCCACCTTTGCGCTGCCGCATAAATCTGTAGTTGAATTATCGGCGATAGCAGAGGGTGCAGCACTTGGCGCCTATACCTTCATCGAATTTCTAGGTAGCAGCAAAGGAGAGCAGAAGAGTCCACTTGGTTTAGTAAATATCCTTTCAAAGTTCTCCGATACTGCACAAGCAAAAACGGCAGCAAAACGAGCGGAGATCATTGCCGAACAGACCTTCTTAGTTCGAGATCTAATTAACACACCACCAAGTCATTTAACCCCAGATTCTTTCTCCCAGCGTATGAAAAAACTTGCTGGTAAATATGGCGTAAAGGCGGAGATATTAAATGAAGCTGCGCTAAAAAAAGGTGGCTATGGTGGAATTATTGGTGTTGGCCAAGGCTCGGCAAATCCGCCACGACTTTTACATGTTACCTACTCACCAAGTAAAGCCAAAAAGCGATACGCATTTGTGGGCAAGGGAATTACTTTTGACACTGGTGGCTTGGCATTAAAACCTGCGGCCGGTATGGAAGCAATGAAATCTGATATGTCAGGTGCAGCTGCGGTAATCGCAGCAATATTTGCCATCGCACAATTAAAACTACCAATTGCCGTAGATGGCTGGGCACCGCTTGCAGAGAATATGGTCAGTGACACTGCAACTAGACCAAGTGATGTAATAAGTATTTATGGTGGCAAAACTGTTGAGGTGTTAAATCCAGATGCAGAAGGAAGATTGGTACTTGCAGATGCCTTGGTCAAAGCAGCTGAGGTTGGCAAAAAGGCTGGCGGCTTGGATGGAATTATTGATGTTGCCACTTTAACCGGTGCGCAAGGTGTGGCACTTGGCAGTAGGACCTCGGCGGTCATGACAAATAATGAGGAGTTTAGTAATCAATTTTTAAGGGCAACTGAGATCTCTGGTGAAGCATTTTGGCCCATGCCATTACCGGAGGAGCTGCGAGCATCACTTGACTCACCAATTGCAGATCTTGCAAATATTGGCGATCGTATGGGTGGCATGTTAGTTGCTGGATTATTTCTAAAAGAGTTTATAGATCCACAAACACCTTGGCTGCATTTAGATATTGCCTTTCCGGCATACAATGAAAAAACGGCATTTGGCTACACACCAGTTGGTGGCACCGGAGTTGCGTTGCGCTCATTAATTTGCCTCGCTGAGTTGGCTTCATCACACTGAAAGTGGCGATGAATCACACAGTTCTAGCAAAACCTAATTTCGTGGCAGGATTACCTCATGGCCGATTTTGATCTGGTAATTCTCGGTGGCGGCAGTGGCGGTTACGCAGCAGCGTTAAGAGCATCCCAATTAGGTCAAAAAGTGGTTTTAATTGAAAAAGACAAACTTGGCGGCACCTGCCTACATAAAGGGTGCATCCCCACCAAAGCACTGCTACATGCTGGTGAAATAGCAGATAACACCCGCCATGCTGGTGATTTTGGGGTGAAAGCAGATTTTCACTCGATGGATATGGATGCGGTTAACTCTTATAAAGATGGCGTGGTTTCAAAATTACATAAAGGATTAGAAGGTCTGGTTAAATCTAGAAATGTTACATATGTGCAGGGTGCTGGAAAATTAATTTCAAAAAATACAGTGGAAGTAAATGGTGAAAAATACACTGGCAAAAATATTATTTTGGCAACTGGCTCCTATCCAAAAACTCTTCCTGGCCTTGAAATCGATGGTAAGCAAGTAATTACCAGCGAGCAAGCAATAAAACTTGATTATGTGCCAAAGTCGGTAATTGTCTTAGGTGGTGGTGTGATTGGCTGTGAGTTTGCATCGGTCTGGAAATCATTTGGTTCTGAGGTAACAATCATTGAGGGCTTACCACATCTAGTGGCACTTGAGGATGAATCCTCCAGTAAATTATTAGAGCGAGCATTTAGAAAGCGCGGAATAAATTTTGAGCTAGGTGTGAAATTTAAATCTGCAGAGCTTAAGAAGAAAGAGGTAAGAGTCACGCTAGAAGATGGCAAGGAGTTTTCAGCTGAAATCCTGCTAGTTGCGGTTGGACGTGGACCAGTCTCCACCGGCCTTGGGTATGAAGAGGCTGGAATCAAAATGGATCGAGGCTATGTTTTAGTTGACGACAAATGCCGTACCAACGTAGCTGGTATTTGGGCGGTGGGAGACTTAATTCCAACCCTGCAATTAGCCCATGTTGGTTTTGCAGAAGGAATTATGGTTGCTGAAGAAATAGCAGGACTTAACCCAAGAGCGATAAATTATGATGGTGTCCCCCGTGTTACCTACTCCGAACCTGAGGTAGCCTCAGTTGGTATTACCACCGCAGCGGCAAAAGCTGCTGGCCATGAGGTAGTGGAGTTAAATTATGATTTGGCTGGAAATGGCAAGGCAAATATTTTAAAGACTGCAGGATCAGTAAAGTTAGTTGCTAAGAAGAATGGACCAATTTTGGGAATACATATGGTTGGCTCTCGCGTAGGTGAACTTTTGGCAGAGGCGCAGTTAATTTTCAACTGGGAAGCAGATGCAACTGATGTTGCCCAACACATTCATGCTCATCCAACCTTGTCTGAGGCGATGGGTGAGGCACACTTAGCCCTGGCGGGTAAGCCACTTCATGCTCATGGTTAGGAGATTTATTTAAATGTCATTTTCAGTGACCATGCCAGCACTTGGTGAATCAGTAACCGAAGGAACAGTTACTCGTTGGCTTAAAAAAGAGGGCGATCAAATTGCAGTTGATGAGCCATTACTTGAAGTTTCAACTGACAAGGTAGATACAGAAATCCCATCACCAGTTGCTGGTGTATTAGAAAAAATAATTGTGCAGGTAGATTCAACTGTTGCTGTTGGCACACAACTTGCAGTTATCCAAGAGTCAGGGGCAGCAGCTAAGGCTGCTACACCTGCAGCGACTGCGCCAGTTACACCACCTCCTCCACCTCCTCCACCAGCGCCACCAGTTGTTGTGCAAGCACCGCCACCACCACCCGCACCAGTTGCACCTGCGCCAATTCAAACTTTCACCCCGGCACCAGTTGCTGCAAAAACAATGAGTGCAATTTCCACTGCAATTAGAGCAGATGATGCTTACGTAACTCCGATTGTTAGAAAACTTGCCACTGAAGCAGGGGTTAATCTTGCAACAATTAATGGCACTGGTGTTGGCGGGCGAATTCGCAAAGAAGATATTTTGGCAGCGGTGCCAGCTGCTGCTACTGCCCCAACTGCGGTAGCAATGTCTGGTAGCAAGCCAGTGGCTACTACTGCAGTTTCAGCATCACCACTTCGAGGCACAACCGTAACCATGTCGAGGTTACGCAAAGTAATTGCGGATCGAATGGTTGAATCTTTAAAGATCTCTGCGCAATTAACCACAGTAGTTGAGGTTGATGTCACCAAAATAGATCGCCTGCGTAATGCAGCTAAAGCATCATTTGAAGCGCGTGAAGGTGTGAAATTAACATTTCTGCCATTTTTTGCAGTTGCAGTATGTGAAGCACTAAAACAACACCCTGTTTTAAACTCCTCAGTTGAAGGTGATCAAATTACCTATCACGCAGCTGAACACCTTGGAGTAGCAGTCGATACTGAACGTGGATTATTAGTGCCAGTAGTAAAAGATGCTGGAGATTTAAACATGGGTGGAATTGCCAGAAAAATTTCAGATGTTGCAGCTCGCACCAGAGAGAACAAAATAACTCCAGATGAGTTAGGTGGTGGCACATTCACCCTGACAAATACTGGCTCCAGAGGCGCTTTATTTGATACCCCAATTATTAATCAACCACAGGTAGCAATACTTGGTCTTGGCGCAGTTGTTAAGCGGCCAATGGTGGTGAAGGGTGCTGATGGTGGTGAGACTATGGCAATCCGCTCCATGGTGTATCTAGCCCTTTCTTATGATCACCGGGTAGTTGATGGCGCAGATGCGGCACGCTTTTTAGTCACCTTAAAAGAAAGATTAGAAGAGGGCCGTTTCGAATCTGATCTAGGTTTATAAATTGCCAAGAATTAAAAAAGTAGCTGTCACTGGATCAACTGGATTAATTGGTACTGCGTTAGTCGCACAACTTCGAAGTGATGGTTATCAAGTTTTAAAACTAGTCAGAAGACCACCCCGTTCTGCTGATGAGGTCAGCTGGGATCCAATCAAGGGTGAGATTAATCTTAAATCTCTCGAGGATGTTGATGCGGTATTTCATTTAGCTGGTGCCGGGGTTGGTGATAAGCGGTGGACAGCTGCTTACAGATCGGAGATTCTTAACTCAAGGCTGTTAGGCACCACCACAATTGCAAATGCTTGTGAACAGTTGCAGCCAGAAGTTTTTATCTCCGCCAGTGCGATTGGATATTACGGTGAGACTGGCAATCGTGAAGTAACTGAGGTAGACCGGGGTGGGGAAGATTTTCTATCCATCGTTTGCCGAGAGTGGGAGGCGGTAGCAAATTTGGCACCAAGTGTTAGAACTATAAAACTGAGAACTGGTTTGGTATTGGATCCAACTGGAGGTGCATTGGGACGAATGATTCCATTATTCAAATTTGGACTTGGTGGAAAGTTGGGTTCCGGTAAGCAATGGTGGTCTTGGATTACCTTACATGATCAGATTAGAGCAATGATTTTTTTGATGAACTCACAAATTGAAGGCGCGGTAAATATTGCCACACCAAATCCGGTGACAAATAAAGAGTTCACTGCCGCACTTGCCCATGCACTAAAAAGACCTGCTTTCTTCCCAGCACCTGCATTTGCGCTACGCGCATCCCTGGGCGGCTTTTCATCAGAGATTTTAGGTTCTAAGAAGATTTTGCCGAAAGTTTTACTTGATAATGGTTTTGAATTTGATTATCCCTTTGTTTCAAACGCTCTTACCGCATTAGTGGAGTAATTTTCTATCTAAAGGACACTTCTCTGGCTTGATCAATAATTGTTGCCACTGCCAATGCCTCATCGGTACTGACCGGCCATTTGCCACCTTGCAAAGCCAGCCTTACTTGGGTGTAAAACTCGGTGTAATTCCCATCAACACCGCCATACTCAGTAATCTCATCACCGCGGTGAATAAATGCTTTGCTCTTTGTGCTTTGCCCCCACTTACCATCCACTGGCTTAGCCCCACTTTTAAGCAACATCTCTTGCGGATCTAAATCTTGAATCAAAAGTGTTCCGTTGTCACCACTTAATCTAATTCTTGGTCCACCACCACCAATGATTGCACTTGCAGACAAATAAGAATCAACACCACTATCGTGTTTAAGCACCAGAGTTATGTCATCATCTGCTGCGCCTCGAATTGATCTGACTGATGAGGTTACTAATTTTGCAGGCCCAAACCAATCCAATGCTGTTGAAACAAGGTGTGGTTGTAAATCAAGTAAGTTGCCTCCCCCTTGCGCGGCTGATTGTTTTTCACGCCAGGAATCTTCCTTTAACTTTGGATTAAACCGCTCAAACCTTGAATCCAACCTGAAAATATTTCCCAGTACTCCTTCGCTGATTATCTGTTTGATAGTCAAGCTATCGCTATCCCACTTGCGATTAAAGTAGGTTGTTACTACTACTTTGGTTTGTTTTGATACATCAATAATCTCTTGCGTCTCTTTTAATGTCCGCCCCATTGGCTTATCAACCACTACTGGTACTCCTGCGTTTAAAGCCGCAATCGCCAAGGCGGCATGAGAATCATTAGTTGATGCAACTACAAATAAATCTAGATTCTCACTAAGTAACTGATCAATACTTGCGACAATTTTCGCAGCTGGAAAATCAGTAGCCGCATTTTTTATGCGCTCTGGATTATTTGTAAGGATCGCAGCGATTTCAAAGCCTGCGCCTATTAGCAGCGGTGCGTGAAAGTAACGACCGGCGAGACCAAACCCTGCGATACCTACGCGAGGTGACATTCTGAAAGGGTACTACACCTTTTCATGTTGCAACTTTGAGGGCCACCAAATTTTTGGCCCAATTACATGCACAAGTGCTGGCACAAGTAAGGAGCGAACAATTACGGTGTCAAGTAAAACTCCAAAGGCAACTGCAAAGCCAAGCTCTGCTAAAAACACTAAAGGCAGAACACCTAACACCGCAAAGGTTGCGGCTAAAACAATTCCGGCTGAGGTAATAACACCGCCAGTAACCGTTAAGCCCTTAATTACACCTTTACGGGTACCAATCTTTAGCGCCTCTTCCCGCACTCTTGTCATCAAGAATATGTTGTAATCAATTCCCAATGCCACTAAGAAAATAAAAGCGAATAGTGGGAATGAGGCATCCGCGCCAGCAAAACCAAATACATGTTCAAAAACCAATTGGCAAACTCCTAATGTGGCCATGAAGGATAAAACCACAGTAAGTAGCAGCAATGCAGCTGCTGCAATACTGCGAAGCAATAAACCTAAAATTAAACCGATAATTAATAGCACAATTGGAATAATCAATCGATTATCAGCACGTGAGGCTACATCGGTGTCATATTGAACTGCAGTACCGCCACCTACCAGAATTTCGTTATCAATCTTGTGCACCGCTTCACGAATTGTTGGAATGGTGTTACGAGCCTCAACTGAATCTGGCGCCACTTTAAGAGTGGCATTTAACAAGACTTTGCCCTCTACTACTTTAATTGGTGGAGTTGGTGCTCCTGGTATTTTTTGACCATCAACTACTGGCTCAACAAACGCTACATTTGCGATACCACCAAGCGCATTAGTGACGGCAACACGATCATTCTCTTTAATAACTATTTCAACTGGTGAGCCTTCACCGCTTGGAAAATGCTTACCCAACTCCTCTAAGCCAATCACTGAATCAGTTCGGGCGGTAAATGCTTCAGTATTTGCTAAGCCATCAGCTTTTAAGGTGAATGAAAAACCAGCAAAGATGGTCAAAATGACCGCAGTTGATATCCAAATTCGCTTTGGATTCTTTTCCACAGCTGCGCCAATCTTCGCCCAAGTTCCACTTAACTGCTCATCAACATCATCAAATTTTGGAACCTTTGGCCAAAATATCCATCTACCAAATTACAACTAATAATGCTGGAAGCAGTGTTAATACTGTGACCATTGCCGATGCAATTCCAATCGCACCAACTGGCCCAAGTCCGCGGTTACCAGATAATTGACTGAGCAGTAAGACCAATAAGCCAGCAATTACGGTAGAGCCAGAGGCAATAATTGGCTCAACTACTCCCCTTAATGCAATCCGCATCGATTCAAATCGGGACTCGTGATGATGTAACTCTTCCCGGTAACGGGCAATTAATAAGAGTGCGTAATCAGTTGCAGCGCCCAGCACCAACACCGAGAGAATTCCCTGCGACTGACCATTCAAATCGATTGTGCCAGCCTTTGCTAGGTAGTAAACAACTGTGCCGGCAAGGGACAAAGCAGTAACAGCGGTGAAAAGCGGCAATATCCAAAGCAGTGGAGATCTGTAAACAACAATTAAAATGAGTGAAACAACTAATAATGTGGTCGTGAGTAATGTTGAGTCAATCGAACCAAATGCGCCAAATAGATCTGCAAAGATTCCACCAAAGCCGGTTACATGTGTGGTCAACGCTTGGGACTCAAAATTCTTCTTTAAATCTTCACGCAAGAAATCAACTATCAATGTCAGCGCTGGTTTTTCTTCAATTCGATCCTGCGCAACATCTGAGCTCAAAGCAATATTTACTAGGGCCGCCTTGCCATCCTCAGATGGAAAGGCCTGGATGGGAAATCCTGGTACAAAATATGTACTCATTGGTTTACCAGATTCGGGCAGAATCTCATCGCCCAAGCCATCTAAGTACTTTTGGATCGCCGCCATTTTGGCTGGATTATTTTTTGGATCAACATCACCTAAGAAAACCAAGAGGGTTGGGATTTGATCGTTAGAGCTATCTGAAAACTTAACTGTCACCTTGCTGGCAAGAGTTGATTCAGCGTTATCTGGTAAAAAGGCGGCGTTATCATTTTCTTGCACCGTTGAAAGCTTGCCAAAGGTAGGCCCTGCGATTGAGGTTATGCCAAGCCAGGCGATAATTGCCACAATTGCAATCCACAACGGCTTGCGACCCATTACAGCACTTGATGATTTGCTTTTAGCGGACATGATAAACAGCCTTTCAATCCAGTTACAAGGTGGGAAATCTACCAGCCCTGCTACTTTGATCACACTCTGGCAGGGCGATATCACCAATCTTTCGCCAAACTTTAACCGAACAATTAGGCTAAGCGTGTGAGTTCAACCATACTGATGCAAAAACTTCTCAAAGTAGAAGTGCTGGGTGAGGTTGAGTATTTATCCGCTTGGCAAATGCAAAAACAGATTGCAGAGGATGTAATCTCTGGCAAATTAGAAAACACTTTATTGCTATTACAGCATCCTTCGGTTTACACCGCAGGAAGAAGGACTGAACTATCTGATCGACCGCTAGATAACACACCGGTAATAGATGTTGACCGCGGTGGAAAAATCACTTGGCATGGGATTGGCCAAATTGTCGGGTATCCAATTGTTAAATTAAAGAACCCAACTGATGTAGTTGGCTTTGTGAGGGAGCTAGAGAATGCGTTGATTCAAGTTTGCGCAGAGTTTGGAGTTTTGGCGCAAAGATACTGTGAGCGCAGCGGAGTTTGGGTGCGAGATGAAGCAGGTGATCGAAAGATTGCGGCCATCGGACTGAGGGTTGCAAAAGGTGTGACCATGCATGGTTTTGCATTAAATGTTAATCCAGATTTATCGGCGTACTCAAAAATAATTCCATGTGGAATTCCAGATGCGAAAGTCACATCACTTGCAGCTGAATTAAGCGAACAAATCACTACAAATCAAGTAATGCCAGTACTACAAAAATATATTTGCCCTGCCCTAGAGAGCTTGGCCCAATGAGCATTGACCCCAATGGTCGCAAGCTGCTTCGAATTGAAGCGAGGAATGCGCAAACGCCAATTGAGAAAAAACCTGAATGGATTAAAACCCGCGCCCACATGGGGCCGGAGTACACAAAACTTCGCTCACTTGTAGCCAAGGAAGGTTTGCACACAGTTTGTCAGGAAGCAGCATGTCCCAACATTTTTGAGTGTTGGGAGGATCGTGAGGCAACATTTTTAATTGGTGGCTCCGCCTGCACCCGAAGATGCGACTTTTGTAATATTGATACTGGAAAGCCAGATCCATTAGATAGAGATGAACCCAGAAGAGTCGCCCAATCTGTAAAAGCTATGAATTTAAAGTATGCAACTATTACTGGAGTTGCCAGAGATGATCTAGATGATGAAGGCGCCTGGTTATACGCCGAGAGTATTTTGCAGGTCCACGCAGTTAATCCTGGTGTTGGAGTTGAGATGTTGGCACCTGATTTCAGTGGGAATGCTCAGCTATTGAATCAGGTATTTCAAGCTCGCCCTGAAGTGTTTGCCCACAATCTTGAGACAGTCCCCAGGATCTTTAAACAAATAAGGCCCGCCTTCACCTATGAAAGATCTCTTAATGTAATTTACGCAAGCGCGGGATTTTGGCTTAATTACCAAATCAAACTTAATCTTAGGAATGGGAGAAACTCGCGAAGAGGTTTCTCAGGCATTGCAAGATTTAAGAAATGCAGGTTGTGATTTAATTACGATCACTCAGTACCTTCGCCCCACAAACAAGCACCATCCGGTAAACCGCTGGGTTAAGCCAAATGAGTTTGTGGAGTTGAGCAAAGAGGCGCAAGAAATAGGATTTCTTGGCGTTATGAGTGGTCCATTGGTACGTTCTAGCTATAGGGCAGGCAGGCTTTACAACCAGGCAATGGCTGCCAGAGCTATCAGATAAGGGAGAAAGATGTTTGGTCGAAAAAAGAAGCAGCAAGAAGCAGCAGCTAAAGGTGGAACGCCGGAGAAAAAACAATCTCAGTTAGCAGTTGTTAAAGATGCTTATAAATTAGTTAAGAAAGATTCCCCGCTTGCCATCCTTTGGTGTCTTCTAGTCTTCACCCTGATTTTGGTTTTTGGCATAATCATCGGAAATAATCTAGGCCACCCGATATACGCTGGTTTCTTGTCGTTGCCACTGGCATTTCTAGCTGGTTTCTTTTTGTTTACTCGCTTTGCCAATACTGCAGCTTTTGCATCAATTGAAGGACAAGTGGGAGCTGGTGCAAGTGTGTTGATGTCAATCCGCAGAGGCTTTGTCACTACCCCAGCGGTTAATGTAAATCGCGATCAAGATATGGTGCACCGAGTTTCTTCAAAGGCTGGAATCATTTTAGTTGGCGAAGGTGGCTATGGCGTTAAATCATTAATGCAAGATGAGCGACGTAAAATGGAGCGATTCCTATCAGGAGTACCAGTCACTGAGGTGATCGTCGGTGATAATCAAGGCCAGGTTTCAATTCGTAAATTGCAAAAACATTTAAAGAAGCTGCCAAAGAAGTTAAGTACAGTTCAACTGCGCGAGGTACGGGCCAGAGTGCGCTCGGTAGGTGGCCTAAACCTGCCAATGCCTAAAGGTCCAATGCCAACAAATGTAAGAATGCCAAGGCGGTAATACTTAGATCTCTCGCACCGTCATACTCTGCGTAAAGTGATCATGCAGCGGGCGCTGATTATTGGTGAAAACCGCAGGTAATACCAAACAAATCAATAAGGTTCTAAGTGCAACCTTGCTGGGAGTTATTCGTTGCTGTTCTGGATAACCCACCACCTTGATCGCCATTAAACGTTGGCCAGCAGATGCTTGGAATGCAATAGTAAAAAAT
>FUWD013019025.1_pt1 | contig 12791 bp, 15 predicted proteins | sample 1063281 | NCBI WGS metagenome assembly FUWD01 (sample SAMEA79048168, study PRJEB19326) | metagenome | biome: marine
GTAATCCCGAACTGGCGACAAGCGGTAACGCGGCCATGTACGGCATGATCGCGCATGTCCCTTTCCGCGCGCTTGTTAAAAAAGAAGTTGCCAAAATGATGAACGATCTTTACGGTCCGCAATGTATCATGCCGCCCCTGTCAACCGGCTCGGATCAGGAATCCGGCCCTCTGGCGGTTAAAATGCTTTCGGCGGGATTGAATGCGATAAACAGATTGAAAAAATAGCGGTATGAATCAGGGCATTCGTAATGGAATTAGAGACCACGCTGCGCCACAAGGGAACATGCTGCGACTGCATAAGCATAAGGTAACACCTGAAAATTCGGGACCTCCCCTGCTGCTGTTTCGACAGGTCTTTTGAACACTTCGCCCGCCTGGTCCTGAAAAAGAAGCTATGAGGATACCGGCACTTTTTTAATCAAATCCTACATATGTATCGGCTGACCATCAACTGCACGCATCTGTTCCATCACTACCTCGGACATGGTTGGATGCGCATGGATCATCCCGGCAATATTTTCAGGCAACAATCCAGAAGTTTTTGCCAGAAGGATCTCATGGATCAGTTCCGTGGCATCATGCCCCACGATATGGGCGCCTAAAATCTCATTTGTCTCCGGGTCATAGAGGGTTTTAACAACGCCTTCGATTTTACCAATTGCAACAGCTTTACCCACTCCCCTGTACGGATAAATCGCCTTTTTGTAGGGGATGTTCTGTTCTTTTGCCTGGTTTTCTCTAAGGCCGAAACTTGCCAGCTGCGGCTCACAATAAACAGCTGAAGGTATTTCATTTAAATCAATTCGAGACTGAGGTGAACGGCCGGCAATATATTCACTGACAATTTCACCTTCCTTAGAAGCGACATGAGCCAGAAGCGGCGTTTTTACCACGTCCCCGACGGCATAGACCCCCCCAATAAGTGTCTGATAGTAATCGCCAACCGGGATATAGCCCTTTTCGGTTTTCAACCCGATATTTTCCAGGCCGATTTTATCGGTATTCGGAGTCCTCCCGAACACACATAAAACTTTTTCCGCATCTATTTTCAATGAGTTGCCATCTTTGTCCGTAAGGGAAACAGCCACCTTCCCGGATGCCTTCTCTAAGGAATTCGCGCGTGCCCCGGTAATCACATTAATGCCGCTATCCTTAAATGACCTTTCGAGAACGGCAACTACCCGTGCATCTTCAACAGGCAGAATATGTTTTTCCATCTCAACGAGATGCACCTTTACACCGAATCGGTTCATGATATAGGCAAACTCGCATCCGATGGCACCCGCTCCAAGTATAATCAGACTGTCGGGGAGCTCATTGATAGAAAGGATTCCATTCGAAGAAAGAACCTGTTTTTCATCAAACTCGAAACCCTGTATCTGCGAAGGGCGTGATCCCGTTGCAATTACAATATTTTTCCCTGTGATTTCGGTTTGATCATCAAGCATCACACTGTTTCCTGAAACGATTCTGGCTGTGCCATGGATATGATCAACCTTGTTTTTTTCAGCAGATACTCGACACCTTTAACCAGTGACCGGACTGCCGCCCTGGATTGATCCTGCACATATCCGTAATCAAACTTTTTAGAATCAATGGCAAGCCCCATCTTTTCCAGCTCAAGACGAGAATGAAAAATCCCGGCCTGGTGAATGAGGCTCTTCGTGGGAATGCATCCCCGGTTCAGACACACACCCCCAAGGGTGTCCCTTTCTATAATACAGGCCTTCAGACCAAGCTGACCGGCCCGGATACCGGCGACATATCCTCCAGGTCCCGCACCGAGTATTATCACATCGTACGCTTCTGTCTTCACTGTTGCTGTCACTACGGCTCCGTTTTCCAGGGGTTGAAAATGATAGTACCGCTGGAACTTTCAGAAAACCCGCTATATCCTGAGTGTCCCTGTCAGGTCGTTTATATCACCAATACCATTCTCAGACATGAACCTTTCAATATCATCGATAATGTCGGCGGTTACTCCCGGATTAAGAAAATTAGCCGTTCCGACCTGGACTGCTTTTGCACCCACAATGAGAAATTCGATGGCGTCGCGAGCGTTCATTATTCCACCTACGCCTATAGTCGGGATGGAAACCGCGTTCACAACTTCCCACACCATCCTGAGTGCGACCGGTTTTATTGCCGGTCCGGACAGGCCGCCGGTGATGTTTTCCAGGTGCGGCATTCTCTTTTCGATATCCACCGACATTCCAGTAATCGTGTTGATGAGAGAAATGGCGTCAGCCCCGGCGGATTCAACACTTCTGGCGATTTCAGTTATGTCCGTCACGTTCGGAGTCAGCTTCACGATGACGGGAATCCGCGAGACATCCTTCACCGCCCGTGTCACCTCCCCGGCGACTACCGGGTCGGAACCGAATGCGATCCCTCCCCTCTTGACATTGGGACAGGATATGTTTACTTCAACCGCGGCCACCCCCTCGGCATTGCTGAGAATCTCCGCAACCTTCACGTAATCCTCAAGACTCTCTCCGAATATATTTACAATTACTGCGGAATCGACCCTGCTGAGCCAGGGCAGTTTGTCGTCAATAAAGGCCCTTACACCCACGTTCTGAAGGCCGACGGCGTTGAGCATTCCGGAGGCTGTTTCCATGGTCCTCGGCGACAAATTTCCCTCTCTCGGATTTAGGGACAATCCCTTGACAACGATGGCACCGAGACGATTAAGGTCAAGATAATCGGCATATTCCTCACCATAACCGAATGTGCCCGATGCGGTCATGACCGGGTTTTTCAGCGCCAGGCCTCCTATATCAACACCCATTTTAATTTCATGTCACTATCCGCTGTCGTCACCAAAATCTACACTGTTGATATCAAACACCGGCCCTTCCTTACAGACTCTTGCCGGACCGTCGCTCACACCCCCGGATTTTGTTTTCACAACACACCCGAGACAGGCCCCTATGCCGCATGCCATACGCTCTTCAAGAGAAACCTCGCAGGCAATCTGACGACCCTTCAATAATTCGTGCAGGCTTCTGAGCATTGGATTCGGACCGCATGAATATATATGTACGGTATCATCCACGTAGAGGTCCATATCGCACCTGAAGAGCTCTGTTACCGGACCGGAATACCCCCTGCTTCCATCATCCGTGCTTATTTTCACCACAGAGCAACTCTCCTCAATTCTGTCCACCCCCAAAAGCGCTTCCGAACTTGCCGCTCCCATGTAGCAGGTAATTTCCGCACCATGAATCTCTTTCCTGCAGCGCTGGGCCAGAAACGAAAGGGGGGCTATACCGACACCACCGGCTATCAGAAATATTTTTTTGCATGCCGACGGGACGTCAAATCCTCCTCCAAGGGGCCCGAGTATGTTCAGGACATCGTTCTGAGTAAAACCGGAAAAGACCTCTGTCCCCTTCCCCACAACCTTGTAAAGTATCTCAACAAAAGTATCGCCACCGCGGGAATACACGGAATAGATACTGAAAGGTCTGGGAAGAAACAGGCCGTCGTTGGTATCCGTTCTCACCATGATGAACTGACCTGGAAGAGATTCTCTGAAAGATGCGGACGTCTTTAAGGCCATCAGAAAATGCCCTCTGGCTGTTTCCCTCTGAGAAAAAACTGTCGCGGAGATATATGATTTCATGGTTTTATCATCTGAAAATCCGCCCACATAATAAGTGCGTCTTCGCGTGTATCTGAGTAATATGAAGGTCTTATTCCTTTTATCACAAAACCGAATTTATTGTATAACTCTAATGCACCCATATTCGATTTTCTTACCTCGAGAGTGCCGTATCGGGCGCCTGTGCCGGAGACTATTGCTATCATCCCCGACAGGAGAGTTGAGGCCACCCCTTGCCTCTTCCAGTCTTCAAGGACAGCGAGATTTCTGAGATGAACCTCATCGGAGACTATCGCAAAACATATATAACCGACAATATGATCCGCTACATGGGCCACAAGATCATGACAGAAGGGGTGTTGCATCTCCTCCCGAAACATGCCTTCTGACCATGGTGTGGGAAAGGAAACAGATTCAATCGACAGGACATCAACCATATCGTCAGCAGTCATATCGCGCGTTTCAAAATTTACAGGCATAATCGCCATGCCGGCATCTCCCGTCTAAAAGATCTTCAAAATCAGAGTGGCCAGAAGGAAAAGTCCTGCGAATACCGGGACAGCGCCACGCAGTTTAATGGTGCTCAAGGCTACTGCGATACCGAGGATGGGAATAAAGAAGTAGGCATACAAAAGGACCTTGAGAACTCTTTCAGGAAGGATGGGAAATGCCCAATTAAGAATCGCTACACCCGGCGCAAGACATACAAGAATAACAAAAAATGCACCCACAAATGTTTTCACAAGGCCATTCATATGCGTCCTTGCAAGCCGTTTGATATCGCCCAGCCGGGCATACTCAACAACCCTTTCGGAAATTCTGACGTTTGATTTTATTATCCATGTATCAACCCGTTGAGCAAGGAAACCGAAAGGGAGAAACAAAATGATCGCCAGGGCGATCATTTCGCGTGGATGAGAGACCATATCTCTTCCAGCAAGTATTGCCCCTGCCGTTGCCAGTACGGCGGCGATTGTATCGTTGGGTGGTATATACAACCCAACCGGCGATCTGTCGATCCACAACAACTCTATGAATGCCCCTACTATCAGTCCCGTGAATGGTTCCAAAAGCGCAAGCCCTATGACAGTGCCAGCAACAAGGGGCCGAGATATCATGACCTGCAAAGCCACTCTGTCCAGACATATAACTCCACCCAGAAGGGCCACTTCAAGGAAATTCAACCACATATCATATATCCTGGCTGTGTGAGGAATTATCTAACTGCCTTACCACATCAAGGAAATCAACAGGCTTGTCCCTCGGAACACATCTAATCTCAATCATGACACCTGATTCAGAAAGCAACATCAGATCCTGCATATTATTTTCACTCAAAGATACTGAAGTTGTCGGCTGACACACATAGTCATCATTATAAACATTGCCTATATTCAAGCTGCTGAATCTGAAACCAAACCTGTATGCCAGCATCAGATCGCCGATACTGCAAAACAAAACGATCCCCTTTTCTGTGTAGTTCTCGCAGGTGATGTTTCTGGCGAACTCCTCAATGTTATAGATACGTATTTCGATTTCCCGGGGCACCGCCATCTTAATGATCGATTCCCTGAACGGGTCGTCCGCGACATCGTCATTCACCACAACTATGTGCGAGGCACTGATAAAGGGGATCCACGCCTCGAGTATCTGACCATGTACAAGCCTGTTGTCAATTCTTATCAGGGGGGAGAAACTAACTGTGGGAGAGTCACGAGGATCAATCATCGGCTTTACGGTTTAATATCTCGCTGGCGAGATAGATGTTCTTTCTACCATAAACTTTCACGAGATCGGCAAATTCAGCAAGCTTATTTTCCTCTCTGATATCTGATATCTTGAGCAGCATTGGAAGATTCACACCGGTAACAACCTCTACCTTTCCCTTTTTCAGGAATGATAACGAGATATTTGAAGGCGTACCACCAAACAGATCCGTCATAATAAGCACACCTTTCCCCGAATCAGCTTTTTTTATCGCCGAGGTAATCTCCTTCTTGATATCATCCACACCCTTTGTCGCGTCGAGCGAAACCGGGGTAATCCCTTGCATATCACCTTTTATCATCTCGGCAACCTTTATCATCTCATACCCGAGATTGCCGTGAGTTATAATCAGTACACCTATCATCCTCCCCCCCCTCCCCGAATATCCAATTTTGCATGGACAGTAAATAAATAACCTACCCATGTCAAGAAAATCCGTCCTTGAAATGATGTCAATCTACAATATAGCTAAAAAGATGAACAGGCTGCCCGACAAGACTGTCTTAGAAAAAAGAAAAATACGGTGCATTTTGGAGCTGTATCTGATAGGGGAGAACCCAGTTCCTTTGCCAGACGGCAATTCTGCTCTTCATTTGAAACGTAACATCAGAGTGACTATGTGAGCAGTCGCTCAGAAACTATAGATGGGCTTGTATCTCAATGGGTATAAAATCAAAGAATATTTGCTGGAAGTGCGGTGCGGAGTTGGAGTCCTTCCGTAACCCAACGCCAACGGTTGATATCATTATCGAGGTCGAGGGAAAGGGAATCGCATTAATAATGAGAAAAAATGAACCAACAGGCTGGGCGATCCCGGGAGGTTTTGTCGATTATGGAGAATCGCTGGAGGACGCCGCCGTCAGGGAAGCAAGGGAAGAAACTTCCCTTGATGTGATCATTAAATGTCAGATGCGAACATACTCGAGACCCGACAGGGACCCGCGCCAGCACACCATAACCACCGTGTTTATTGCTACTGGAAGGGGTATCCCCATGGCCGCGGATGATGCCGCCGAAATCGGGTTTTTTACTGAAGATACCCTTCCGAATCCCATTGTGTTTGATCACGGTGAGATACTTTCAGACTACTTTCGCTTGCGGCAAAGTACTTAAATTAAACACCCTAACCTTCCCAGATATCCTTCCATACACCCAGCACAATTTCATAAGTCAGGCTTTTCATGTCACTGCTACCTATTTCCACCGGATGTTCAAGAAAACACGTGCCGGGATCTGTCTCTGCGTAGGAAAGCACAAAGCTATCATAGTCGTTGTATTCACTCTTATAATAACTCTGTTCATATTCAATTACGCCATCAGGCTCAATGGAAAAAGTACAATAGTTGACACCGTCATCGAGGCAGCCATATATCTTTTCTCCAAGCTTCTCAATACTCACTACATGCATTCGTGATGCCTCCTTCCGTTAATCTCTCACGGGCATAACACGTCGGACTTATTTGAATCTCACATCATCAAAGTTTATATGACCCCACCCGCCACTGGATGCGTCGATGAGCCTTATCCGGGCGGTTTGACCTATGTATGGAGAAACATCCCATGTCTGACGTTCCATCGTTTCCGTACATTTTCCCGTGGTCTTGAGAACAGCCGCTCCATTGATTAAAAGTTCAGCCCGTACCGCGTTCATATCACACCCTCCCCCTATGAGAAATGTGATGGAGCGTTTCTCGATGACAAAAGATTCAGACGTGAGCACTCCCTTCGGGCCATCACCTTGGACTGCTCCCGCATTGTCTTCGGCCTTGAGGCGGTTTTCAAATGTGCCGATCCAGTAGTTTCCCTCATGCCCAGAGGCTTGTCCTCGATTACGTGCCGTCGGGTTGTCTCCGTATGTAGGCTGATTATCAAAAGACGACCCCTTACTTTCCCATCCTGCCAGAGTTCCAGTTTCAAAATCCCAGGCAACACTGGCACCAGTTCCTCCACTCCCCTCGAATGAAATCCCGATGATGTCCTCCTTATTTACAGGAACCTCGACAACCTCGCCATTCTTGAGGAATATCACCACGTCTGCAGATGCAATGGTCAAAGTGATAATAAAAAGCATAATGGAAAAAAAGGACAGGAACAATACCCCCTTACTTTTGAACATTTGGTCAATACCTCCTTTCAGTAATACAGAATTTATCTCCAATGAAAAGCTGACTCAATATTGAGTTGAAGACTCACGCATTCCCCCGTTCATGCGACACGGGACATCAAAGTTCTGACAGCTAATGTCCCTGCGACATTTTTTCAGGTCAGATTTACTCTGTAAATCTACTAATCTATGCGAGATATCTATCAGGTACTTCCTGTTTTGTCAATTTGAATTACCCCGTCTGCATTCTGTTTCGGGTAATGTCAATTGGCATTGACAGTGAGTATCTGCCTATGTATCCCCGTCTCCTGTATCAGACAATACCTGTTGGATATGTGTTTAAGGTGTGATAGGATTAAGCCATCACGCAGACAGGTTGCACATTATTTGGAAGCAAAAACCCATCAAAACGTTTCTGCCAGAGAGATAACCTTCCCGGACAACGACAATCTGAAGATACTTCTGGGAGAATATGACAGGAACCGAAAGGTTGTCGAAAAGCTTGGAGGAGTGACGCTAAACTCCAGGGGAAGCACAGTTTTCATATCGGGAGACAAGCTTGCCTGCGATCTCGTAAAGAATCTTTTGTCTCAATTATATAGCATCATTGAAAAAGGCTACCCTGTCTATCCCACCGACATAGATTATGCACACAGGATACTTTCAACAAACAGCTCCGCTAATCTTGAGTCCGTCTTTCTTGACACCGTCTTTGTGTCGTCAAAAAAGAAGGTAATCACTCCAAAAAGTATGGCGCAGAAATCGTATATAGATTCTATCAGAACATACGACATGGTTTTCGGTATAGGCCCTGCTGGAACCGGCAAGACCTATCTTGCCATGGCCATGGCTGTTGGGGCACTGCTCGAAAAAAGTGTAAACCGGATAATACTCACGCGACCCGCTGTTGAGGCCGGGGAAAAGCTTGGATTCCTCCCTGGCGATTTATCTGAAAAGGTTAATCCCTACTTGAGACCCGTGTATGATGCCCTCTACGATATGATGAATTTCGAAAGGGCGTCTGCATTGATAAGCAAGGGAACAATCGAGGTTGCTCCGCTGGCGTTCATGAGGGGAAGGACATTGAATGATTCCTTTGTAATCCTTGATGAGGCCCAGAATACCTCCTCGGAACAGATGAAAATGTTTCTAACGAGACTCGGTTTAGGGTCGAAGACCGTCATAACCGGTGACGTGACCCAGACCGACCTTCCATCCGGTAAGATCTCCGGTCTCGTAGAAGCGGAGAGTATTCTGAAAAAGGTGAAGGGCATCCGTTTTGTTTACTTTTCTGAGATAGATGTGGTAAGACACCGTCTCGTCCCGGATATAATACGGGCATATAACCATATCGACAGAAATAAATCGACAGCAGGCATTGAGTAATCGGCACAACAACAAATCTATGACCTTAAAAACTACCCCCCTTACACGAATACGAAATAACGGAGCATCAGGAATCAAAGGTGTGGACTGGTTTGCCGCCGAGATCTATTCATGGAAGTCCGCCATTGCATTTTCCATGAGCCTGATTCTTGCCATCATGCTTTATCCACAAATTCTTAATATGGCTCCACCCGAATACAAAGTGGGATCGATTATTTCGCAGGATATACAGGCTGATCGTGACTTCCTCGTGGTAGACAAGGCGGCCACAGAACTGAAAAGGGCGGAGGCCATCGAAAACACAAGGCCCATCTATGATTATGACAGCAACATACCAGCAAAGATCGATGCGGCCATGTCAAAGGCATTCCTATACATGAGAGAAAATGCAGAGGAAAAATCTAAATTGCCTGACAGGAAAAAAACTGCCGCAAATCTAAAAAAGGAATTCGAAGATATTTCTGGAATAAACCTTACAGCCTATGAGTTTAAAACACTTAGCAAGAAAGGGTTCCCCCTTGATTTATATAGCGACATTGCAAAGCTTGTTTATTCCTCCTATGAAGACAGCCTGATAAGCAGCTGGGACATTTTGAGTCTCCATAATGTTAAAGGCATCATAATACGTGACATCGATAATCAGGAGGAACGGGGACTGGATGAACTGTCGTCGATACTGGACGCAGGAAAAATGAACACCATCCTGCGTAACAAAGCAAAGACAATCTTCAAGCCCAAAAGACCGAATAGAATTGTAATATCGCTTGCCCAAAAGGCCGTGATACCTAATCTCACATTTGCGAAAAACGCGACAGAGAAAAGCAAACAATTCGTCTTCGATAATGTAAAACCAGCACTGTACAAACTTCAAAAAAACGAAATGATTATTCGGGAAGGCGAGAAAATCACACCAGATGATCTCGATAAGCTGGACGCATTTTATAAAGGCCAAGAGGGAAACAAGTTTATAAATATCTCCATATTTTCAGGAATATTTCTTACAATTGTGCTTCTGTCAGTCATTTTTACCGTATGGCCAGCTTACGATTCCGCTTGGGAAAAACTGTAGTCACCGATGTTATCTTCATGAGCATTGCGATTATACTTCAGGTAATCATCGTAAAAGCGGGCATATTCATATGCGACTCCATAGATATCACGTCCAAGCTTGCCCCGGCATCCATCTTTGTTTACGCCATACCTTTCACCATCGGCACTATGCTCGTTGCAATCCTTATCGGCAGAAACGAAGGTTTGATATTTTCAGTCTTTTCTTCCCTCGTGATAGCTTTTCTGTTTGAAAACAAGTCTTCAATATTTCTGCTTTCTCTCGTTGGAAGCGCAGTTGCGGCGCACTGTATTATCCATTGCGAGCGACGTTCGGCATTTTTCAAAACCGGGCTGCTTGTTGGTATAGTCAACACGGGAACTATAGTCTGTCTCTCTCTTCTCTCCGGCAACCTCTTTATAATTGAGACACCCTTAAAACTGGCAATGGGTCTCACAGGGGGTATTTTATCAGGGTTTATGGTCTCAGGTCTTGTCCCTCTATTTGAATCCCTGTTTGGCTATACAACAGACATCAAACTCCTCGAACTGGCCAACCTGAATCAACCGATATTCCAGGAATTGCTCATGGTGGCGCCAGGGACATATCACCACAGTGTAATCGTGGCATCTCTCGCGGAGGCGGCAGCGGAAGAAATCGGTGCAAACTCTATGCTGGCAAAGGTAAGCGCCTATTATCATGATATCGGAAAGATGAGAAAGCCACAGTATTTTATAGAAAATCAGTCTGGCTGGAAAAACAGACATGATAACCTTTCCCCCCAAATGAGTAGCCTCGTCATTATTTCGCATGTCAAGGATGGATGTGAACTCGCGAATGAGCATAATCTGGGAAAGCCAATAGCGGATATTATTAAACAGCACCACGGGACGGGGCTTGTACGCTATTTCTATGACAAAGCTAAAGAGGACAGCAAAGATTCCGGTCAGTCAGTCCAGGAAAATGATTTTCGATATTCAGGCCCAAGGCCTCAGAATAAAGAGGCTGGCCTTGTCCTTCTCGCAGATATCGTGGAGGCCTCGTCAAGGACCCTGACCAATCCAACACCCGCAAGGATAAAGAATCTCGTTGACGACAGGATAAAATATGCGATGGAAGAAGGACAACTCGATGAATCAGACCTCACCTTCCGCGAACTGAAAAAGATTAACGAGACATTTACGAGGATCCTTACCGGTATATTCCATCGCCGGATAGAGTATCAACAACCTTCAAGATAACAATCAATGAAGATTCTTGCAAACAACAGGCAAACAAAGGTAGAAATAGACCTTCCGCGAACTGAACATTCGTTAAGTATAATTCTGAGTGTTATTGAGAATGAAGACAGCGAAATCAGCCTGACTCTGCTGGATGATGAAGGCATAACAGAAATAAACAGACAATACCTCGGCAGGGATTATCCCACGAACGTGATAGCATTCTCCATGAACGAGGGAGAATTCGGAGACGTTAATCCCTATATGCTCGGAGACATTATTATATCCACTGAAACAGCCTTAAGGGACGCGAAGACCGGAGGCCTTTCCCTTGAAGATGAGATCGATTACCTGATGATCCACGGCATTCTGCACCTGCAGGGATATGATCATGAAATATCCGAGGAGGCTGAAAGAATGCAAAAAAAAGAAAAAGAAATCTTTTTTGCTCTGAAGAAATATCACATAGAATAAGGGTCCGCCGGTTCATGATCCCCTGCCTCGGAATCACAGCCCTACCTTACTACCACCATCTGTCCGGGGTAAATGGCGGTATTTATGTTGAAGTTGTTCAGTTTAAGGAGTTTGTCGAGAGCAACCCCGTTTCTTAACGCTATTTCAGAAAGGGTATCGCCTTTTTTTACGACGCTGGTCTTTGTCGATATTGCATTCTTTCCCGCGGAGCTGCTTCTTATCCTGATTACCTGGCCTATGCTGAGATTATTTCGCCGCAGACCGTTTAACCTTTTTATCTCTGAGACGGTTGTACCAAACCGCCTTGCAATGAGCCATAGAGAATCACCCTTCTTTACCCTGTAAGCCGCCACGTCACCCGCTTTAAGCGCGGACTTCCGCACCTTTTTAGTATAGACATACCCGCGAGAAGGTATCTTCAGCCACCTGCCCGCTCTGATGCGGTGTTTGCCGGAAAGGCGATTGGCCGCCATGATACCATTTACCGAACTTTTGTATCTCCGAGCCAGAACTGACAGGGTATCGCCTCTCTTAATCTTATAGCGTATATACCGTGGACCTCCGGGCCTCTTCGCCTTCGCGACCTTGTCGATAATCAGGGCAAATTTTTCTTCCATACCTGCTGGTATCTTCAGATCGTAAGTCTTAGGGGTTGTTTTATATCTGAGTTCCGAGTTTAAAAGATTCAACGTTTTCTGCTCAATACTAAGACTCTTTGCCACATCCTTGAGCCTGACACTTTTTCCCGTCTTAACCGTAGCAAAGGGAACGGGTATATCATGCTCCCGTTTCAAGTCGATCCCGTATTTCTCAGGATCTTTTATAATTTCTATCGTCGCGAGAAATCGTGGAACATAGTTAGATGTCTCCCGTGGAAGCTGGCGATAGAGATCCCAGAAGTTGTCAAGATAATTCATTTTCTGCCTTGATATGGTCTTGAGCACCCTCCCCTCTCCACAATTGTACGCCGCCAGTACCGTCAGCCAGTCACCGAATATCCCATGGAGTTCCTTCAGATAGGCAATGGCCGCTCTGGTGGATTTTTCCGGATCCATACGTTCATCAATCCAGTGATCTCGCTTCAGCCCGTACATATACCCGGTCGAAGGTATTATCTGCCAGAGACCAAGGGCACGCGCCGATGAAAGAGCTCTTATCTTAAAGCCGCTTTCAACAAGCGGGA
>FUWD013409550.1_pt2 | contig 12787 bp, 22 predicted proteins | sample 1063281 | NCBI WGS metagenome assembly FUWD01 (sample SAMEA79048168, study PRJEB19326) | metagenome | biome: marine
AGTCTGGTGTTAAATCGATGGGTAAGCTCAAGCTTGCTATTGCGGCGACGGGCCTTGGACTATTAGCCATTGCCGCCGCTGCCTTAGTCGAGTACTTCACCAATTTTGAGAAGCCGCTCAAGATTGTTGATACCGTAATGAATGCAATCGGTGGTGCGGTCAATGCCCTTGTTGATTCATTCGACAAACTGCTTTCGGGTGACTTCATTGGTTTCTTCACCGACGTTGCAGACGGGGCAACCAACGCTATTGACGCAACCAACAGACTCTACGACGCACAAGAGCAAATCTTTGAGCTTCAAAAGAAAACCATTGTCCAAAACGCCGAACTCAAGGCAACTGTTGAGGCAAATCTAAAGGATGCCGCAGATACTTCACTAGCATTAGAGGACAGGTTAGACGCTCAGGAAAGGGTGAACGATGCAACGGAGCAATTGATTGTTAACGAACGATTACTAGCAGCCGCCGAACTTAAAAGGCTCACGGCTGAAAGAGAGATAGAGAACAACTATGAGACACGTCGAGAGCTTGAGATTCAAATCGAGCAGACAACTGCGAACCTAATTGACATTGAGGCGGCCCTTAACCGTCAACGCCAAGATGCTTCCAAATCGGAGCGCGAGATAACTGCACAAGATCAAGCACTCAAGGACACCGCAGCCAAGACAGAGGTTGAAAGGATAGCGGCCCTAGTTGCCGCGCGTAAAGAAGCCTTGGCCCAAATTGATACAGCCCTAAGAACTGCCAACGAGCAAGAGGTGTTCGATATCACCACGAAATACGATGAGCTCATTGCCCTTGCGCGTAAGTTCGGCCAAGACACTGTTGATCTTGAGAGGCTACGTAAAGAAGAGTTGGCGACCCTTGAAAATGAAGGTCTTGATAGTTTTGAGTTTGATGACCTTGGAGGCTTTGAAGAAACTGAGGCAACGAAGACACAAATAGCAGAAGAGCAAGCATTACAAAGGCAGTGGACGGATGAGAGAATTGCAAAGGAAACGGATGCAACCAATAAAGAGCTTGCCAAGAAAGAAGCAAACGCAAAGCTTGCTATTGTAGGCGGCTTAACTTCTGCGGTTGCTGGATTACTTGGCGAACAAACAGCGGCGGGAAAAGCGGCGGCTGTTGCAGCGGCAACTATAAGCACTTACCAAGGGGCGACACAAGCATTAGCTATTTACGGCCCAACACCTATTGGATTTGCAGCACTCGGAACGGCGGTTGCTACGGGGCTACTTCAAGTTAAGCAGATCCTTTCGACCAAGATACCCGGGGCGGCATCTTCAGGCGGCGGCGGTGCGGCTCCACAAGCCCCAAGGGTGGGTAATGCAATCGGGCTAATCAACCCAACAGGACAAGGTGATCAGATAGGAAGCTCACTCGCTCAAGGGTTAGGAGAACAACCAATTCGGGCATTTGTCGTATCGGAAAACGTAACCAATCAACAAAGCTTAGATGACCAAATACAAGCGAACGGACAATTCGGTTAACTTTATAAAAAAAATACTCAACTAAAACTTTAAACTATGGAAACCTACGGTTATTTGTCATTTAAAGATCAAGAAGTAAAAGATACATTCTTGTCGTTAAACAAAAAAGAGGTACAACGTTTTGAAAAGGATTTAGAACAACTCCTTGAAAAGGTAAAGCATAGAATGATTGATGTCAATATTTTTGAAACACACCTTTTGGCAACACAAAGAATAGATAAAAGACACTTTATTGTTAAGCTATTGATTGACTTAACGCCAACCCAAATGCCTCTAGTTGCATTAGACGAGTTTAGAGAGGTTGGTGTTGATGAATACTTAGATAATATGAGTGAGCAGAAAGCACTTGGAGGTAAAGAATATTTAAAATGCACCGCTAATTAAGCCATGAATATAATCAAATCTCGTAAGAACAAGAACAACATTACCCGTCCTGACTTCGTGTTGCAAGACATACCGATGGCAGAACGGGCGAACCTCCCTCCGAGAATGAAGATACTCTTCTGGCTTAACATGAGAGGCGACACAATACCCGCATGGATGTTCGAAGATTGCAGAAGAAAATTTCCACAATATTTTGAAAAAGAATACAAGCTTTATGGCCGAACAAAATGAAGTACTCGAGATGATTGAAATGGGTTTTGATGAAATGGATGAGTTCGGCTCAGGAATTACGGCCATGTCCATTGTCAAATCCCCTGCAATCAAGTCAAAGTTTATGAAGTTTGCCGAAGAAAAACCCATGAGGTTTGCGGAGGCTGACTCAGAGAAGCGGCTATTGATTGGCCCCGCCTTGGTTCCCGACCTTCCTATCTTTAGGAAGAAAGACGACGGTACGGAATACTACTGTTATTTCAAAGAAGACACGATTGAGAAGCTAGCCTATGCGTTCTTGAAACAAGGGCGGCAAAACAACTCAACCATCGAGCATGAGTTCGCCGTTGACGGTGTTGGCATGGTCGAGTCTTGGATAGTCACTGATCCTGAAAACGACAAGTCAAAAGCGCTGGGTATGGACGTGCCGAAAGGAACTTGGATGATCGCAATGAAAGTACAAAGCGAAGAGGTTTGGGATGCGTGGGTAAAGACAGGCAAGGTCGAAGGGTTTTCCGTTGAGGCAATGCTCTTAGATAAGACACCTGAGAAAACAGAGCAATCTGAAGAGATACCGCACAACTTCGATAAGCGAGCGTCAGCCGCTATCGATGCAATGAAGAAACTTTACGAGGCAAATAAGACTAAAGCGTAATGCCACTAGAAGACAAATATGTTGACCTTGGAACTGACGGGTGTCTCTGCAAAGATGAAGACCGTTACTCTGTTGAGTGCTGTGACGAAGATGATCGCTGGGCTGAACGGATGGGTAAGGGGACGGCTCCAGTTGAAGAAGAAGAAGATTAAGAGCCATGATTGATGCAAACAGAATATATCAATAACACAGATAAAATAAAGTAATGGAAACAAAGACTAATAAAACATATTCGGTTAATACTCAGTCGTACGTGGTCGCCCTAAGTGGTGCGTCAACTGACATTTCTAAGGGGATAAACATTGAATCTTTTCGGTTAGACTTTCAATGTCAACTCGATGCTGTATTTATCGAGGTAGATACAAATGAAGCGCCAACAGGAGGCAATATTATTTGCGATGTTAATTTTGAAGGTGTTTCAATTTTTGATGAAAAACCAATGATCCGAGCGAATGAATCAGAATCCAAAAGAATAAGGGCTTTTACAAAAAGCACATTTGAAGAGGGTGATGAATTATCTTTTGATATTGATCAAGTGGGCTTGGGTGATGCGGGTAAGCGTTTGAAAATACATTTAATTGTATCGCTATAATGAGCAATATTATTATTGATTCATTTCGATTCGGTTCAGATTCTCCCGTAACCCCTTCACTTGGCTACGGCTTGCTTTACAACTGGTATGCCGCGACTGATGCAAGGGGTGTTGCGCCTAGTGGGTTTCAGGTTCCCACCCTGACACAACTTCAAACACTCCAAACGTTTTTAGGAGGAGAAAGTGTTGCAGGGGGAAAATTGAAGTCAATTCGTTCCGTATTAGATGGAGACCCTTATTGGGATGCGCCAAACACAGGCGCAACAAATGAGTTCGATTTTAATTATTCCCGTCAGGAATTAGATTTACTGATGGCACTTATTCAACAGCAAAGCAAAGATGTGAATTTCAAGCTCAAACTGTGGGTGGTTACAGTTTAGGGGCATATTATAACTCTAATAACTTACAAGTATTAGGTGGTTTTTTCGGGCATACAGCGGGATTCTCTATCCGCTGCGTTTCCGACACGGAACCATCAACAACCTTAGTTCAAGACGCTGACGGAAACAGCTATACATGGGTTCAGATTGGCTCACAGTATTGGTTAGTTCAATCCCTCAAAACAACCAAGTACAACAACGGTGATTCAATAGTAACAGGATTAGATAACGCAGCTTGGGCCGCAACAACCGACGGGGCTTGGGCTTATCCAAACGGTGATTCAAGTTTACCAATATGATTGAGGCACAAAGGATACATGAGTTCACAACAGCAACCGCAACCGAACTCAGTACGGGAGCCCCCGTTATTGAGGTCGAAGTATTTGACGGGACACTTTGGCGAAACAGAAAAACACCAATACCCTCAACGTCTCCAGATATAGCAAAACGGTCATCCACGTCTACAGCCGTTTTCACGTCTACACAATTATTAATCCCCTGGCAGACTGAGTTGATGGCGGGAACAAGTATTGTGTGGAGTGGTGCGAATCCGACGAGAATCACATTAAATAAAGACGGTCGCTTTTCTGTCGGCGCAGCAATAGCTGTTCGGTCAACAGGTGCTCGTGCTCAAATCGCAGCGGTGATCTTAAAGAACGGTACACCGATAACGGGTTTCCGAAGTGGCTCATACATAAGGAACTCGGGGACTTCATGGGATTATTGGGTATTAGAAATTTCTCCCGAGCCATTCGACTTCCTGAAAGATGATTATATCGAAATACAGATCGGTCAAGTTCAGGGCGGATCATGGAATTGGGGCGGGTCGTTGCCTTGCGATATTCGCGGGATAGATTCGCGGGTATGGATAGAAGAAAAATAGGGAACCATATAACATTCACAATATGAAACAACAACTAAAAGATTGGTCTGAAAACCTAAGTGGTTTCCACAAAGTGCTAATCACAGCGTTTACAATCATTGCCTTCATAGGTGTGTCAGTAGTCGGCGGGATCAGGTACACCGTTGAGACAATTCGGGAAATTCAAGGCGAAGCAGACGAAGCCGAAATGAACGAGTGGCGGCAAATGCTCGCAGCGTTGAACGTGGTAACCTATGATGATTTACGTCCCGACTTAGATTCGATCTTCTTGTCAATGCAATTGAACTACGCTATGGACTCCGCGATGCACATGAGGACACTCAAGAGGCAAGATGTAATCATTGTAACCCTCGAAGACATGATGGCGTTAGATGACCGCTTAGTGATTCGACTAGACACAATAGAGAACTACATTCGGAAGGTTAGCGGGTACTCTGAAATATCACTGAGAGAGCAAAGACTCCTAGCAAGAGAAGATAGCTTGAGGACGGTGCTAATTCTTGCCCGTCAAAAGGAGTTTAACCATGACCGAATGAAGCAACTTGAGCAGCAACATTACGAGTCGATGCAAGAGATACGAGACTTCAGTCAACAGAAGGTGGTGGACGCTCACCGAAAGAAGACGGCAAGAATCAAACCTAAAAGAAAACCAATTGGAGGCGGTAGAAAGATGATTGACTTATAGCAATTGAAATGACGAACCAAAAAAATGCAAACAGAAACGATTACTACGTTGGGGGATTGGGTAATAACAATGCTCACGGAGGGAACCCTATTTTGGCTTGGCGGAATATGCGGCACGGGGTGCGCTCTTATTTTTGGCGGCCAATTCCGAAATTGGTTTCAGGCGCTTCACGCGGTAAACGCAATCGTCCTATTGGACAACGAGGTAAAGAGCTTGGAGAAGAACTATCAGATACTAGAAGACCAGCATAAAGAGTTGATAGGCCAAAATGATATGCTTAGAGCAGCGAACGAAATGCTTAGGGACTCTAACGAGTTGATGAGAATCCGAATTGAGTCAAAACAAAGTCAAACGGACAAAAAGATTGCTGAGTTATTAAAGGACATTCAGGAGATTAAAGACAAGGGATAATGAAGATTACACTTACAAGAGATTACTTAGTTGATTGCACCCTTGGAAGTGCGGTCATTACCAATAAGGACATAAGCGTGTTTACCTTCAAGACAATGGAGTTGCCTTGGCTCGATAACCAGAGGCGAGTGTCTTGCATTCCAAAAGGCACCTACAAAGCGGTAAGGCATAACTCCCCTAAGTTTGGTGAAACGTTTTGGATTCAAGATGTACCGGGTCGATCTGAGATACTGATTCACAAAGGCAATTACACCAAAGACACATTAGGCTGCATCCTTCCAGGGAAAGCACACATTGATATTAACGGCGATGGAACAATGGACGTGACCTCAAGTAAAAAAACAATGGAGAAGATATTGAAGACCATGCCGAATATCTTTACAATCGAAATAGTTTAATCGATGTTATTTTTGTCAAACAAATTTAAGGGGAGCATCAAGGGGGGGGCGGCGTTTTTGGTTTTAGTTGCGCTGTTCTCCTCTTGCTCTACTACTCAAGAAATGCGTCGATCTAATCGCGCGTCAAAGAAGCTCAACAAGCTTGCAATGAAATACCCCGAACTATTACAAGCCGACACTATACGAGATACCGTTGAGGCTATTGTCAATACAATTCGGGTTGACACATCGTTTGCTAAGGCAGACACAATCTACCTTCAGAAAGACAGGCTCAAAGTGAGAATTATTACCGAGCACGACACGGTAAGAATACTAGGTGAGTGCTTAGGTGATACAATCTATGTTCCCTTCGAAGTCGCCGTTGAGAAGATTCAGCCAGTTCAATACAAGCCAATGCCTCAAAGGTGGTGGGAACTCGCTTTGCAATCCTTTGGTATGCTGTTTCTCTTTTGCGTTGCCGTTTGGTTATCCGTTCGCGCCTTCAGAAGTTAGACACTTTTCACACTTTTATATAGTTTACCGTTATGAGAATAGCAAACTCATAAAGAAACTATGTCAAACATCGTTGAACTAATTACCAATAAAGTCAAAGCAATCTTTGCTGAGACTCCGGAAGAGAAAGAAAACCTAATGGTTGAGGCCGTGGTTAAAGACACTGGCATCAAAATCACTGCTGACTCATGGGAGGTCGGTCAGGTTGTTTCAACTGAGACTGAAGAAGGTGACACAATCGCAATTCCTGAAGGCACTTACGAACTTGAAGATGCAACGGTGTTGACCATCGACGCTGAGGGCAAGATTACTGAAATCGTTCTACCTGAAGAAGTAGAGGTTGAAGCAAAAGACAAAGAGAAAATAGAAGAGGAAATGGCAGCCGAAAAGGACAAGCCTACCTACGTTACTGAAGAACAACTTTCAGCGGTTATGGCTCCAATCATGGAAGCCCTTCAGAATGTATCCGTGAAACTTTCAGCCGTTACACCGAAGCCAGCCACTGACGCTGACAAAGTGGAATCTGAGAACAAACTTTTGAAGCAACGACTTTCAGAGAAGCGCAAAGCGATCTTTGACAAGTCAACGGCTCAAGCAGCAACACCAGAACCTGACGGTCGAAGACGAGTTCACCAATCACAAACGAAGGCTGCCTTATCAAAAACACTTGCAGACTTTGACTTCACTTTCGAGAAAACTAATTTACAATAAGAAAAAAATGGACTACTACGAATAACGTAACATCGAATTACACAGGGAGGCTAGATCCGAGCTACGCAATTAAAGCGGTGCTCGCTTCCGACACCCTTGTTCAGGGACTTGTCAAGGTGTACCAAGGATTGAAAGTTGAAGGAATCAATATGCGAAGGCTGGATAGCTCAGGCATATTTCAAAACGACTCTTGTACATTCACTCCAACAGGAACAGTTGATCTTGACTTTCGTCAATTGACGGGAAAGAAACTCAAGGTGAATCTTGAACTTTGTTTTTCTGATTTTGAAGCAGCGTGGGAGGCGGAGCAGATGGGTGATGGTGCGTTTGATAACGTGCCTCAAGAGTACATCGCTGCCCTCATGTTAGAGATCGCAGGAAAAGCGGCTGAACACAATGAGAATACTATCTGGAATGGTGTTACTGCCAATGCGGGTGAGTATGATGGGTTCTTCACAAAGCTTGTTGCTGACGGTCTTGTGCCAGCGGCTCAAGATATTGCAGGAACAACGCTGACAGCGGCTAACATCTTTAGCCAAATCGGTTTGATGGATGCACAAATACCTGAAGCGGTTGACGAATTTGGAGACACTTTCCATTACTGCGTTTCAAAGAGAGCAGCTAAGTTTTACATGACTGCACAGGCGGGATTTGGAACAAGCGGCGAAGGTGGTGCTGGTTACATGAACGCAGGGTTCGTTGGTAAGAAAGAACTCGACTACTTAGGTACACCGATGTATATATGTCGCGGAATGAACACCGATCAAATGATAGCCTTCGAGCGCGATAACCTCGCATTCGGTACAGGTCTATTGGGTGACTGGGCTGACGTTAGAACCATCGACATGAGAGATGTAAACGGTGATGATCAACTTCGTGTCATTATGAAGCTCTACGCTGGTGTTCAATACGGCTGGCCTGAAGAAATCGTAATGTACGGAGCAGAATTATAATATTTCCTAACCCTCAAAAAATAAAGATAAATGAGTTGTGAAGTAACAAGAGGAAGGAAGATACCATGTAAGGATGGGGCAGCGGGGATTCTCGCTGTCTACTTCCTGAATCGAGATCCAGAGTTCAAAGTAACATTTGACGCAACGCTTGTCGAAGACATACAGTTAGCAAGCGATGACACCGCCGTTACATTGTACAAGTATGAACTGGACAACACGGGAAACAATTTCGAAGAAACATTAGAGGCAAGTCGAGATAATGGAACTATCTACGCCGCACAGGTGTTGACATTGGCTCTTCAAACGCTTCAGGATGCAGACCTAGAAGACATCTACAATATGTCAAGGGGTCGTCCTGCTGTTCTCATTCAGTACCGAAACGGCAAAGTACGCCTAGCAGGAATCGAAAGAGGAATTGATAGCACGGGTAACAACGCGTCGGGGGGTGATCTTGGAGACTTCCAAGGGTACAATCTAACGTTAACGGCAAACGAAAACAAGTACGCGCCACTATTGAAAGGGTACACGTTAGCATCTCCGTTTGGAGGTCTAACAACACCCCCAACGATTGTAAGCGTATAGACAATAATCTCATCTAATTTGGTTTTTGGATGTTTAAATAAGAGGGAGGTCAAACGGCCTCCCTTTTTTTGGTTAAATTTGAATGATATGCTAATCCTTCCACTCGATACAGCTCAAGCAATTAGGTTCCGAGCGCGGCCCCATGAAAGTATTGGGTCTTATTTCCTCGTGGCTTGGACTAGCAGCGAAAAGGTATACGGCCTAATTAGAACACTCACCTACACCGATGGACACATTGAGGGCAACGTTGCCTTTCCTCTTGCCGTTGGTCTTGCTAATGGGGCAAAGATGAACTTTCGAGCCTTTCCGATTGTTGATGTAACGGAACTCAGGGTTCAAATGTTGGCATCGACCGACGCAGATCCCTTTAATTTACCTATCCAGACAATAAACGCCTTTCTCATTGCACAAATACTCCTTTCAAATATTCTCAAAGAGGTGTACAGGGGACAAGTATTTGTAAGTACCAAGACTCAACAGCCATATAACGTAACATGAAGAGAAGCCAAGAAATAAATCAAGTCGGAGACAGCAACGTTTACCAATTATCAGACTACGTTAGCCCCAGAATTCAGGACGTTAAGGCGGGAAAGGGCAAGGATTACATGATGTGGGGGCATAACAACAGCTTTTACGACTACCTACGCGATCTTTACCTGAATAGTACCACCAACAACGCCGCGATCAACGGGATTATAAAGCTTGCATACGGCGACGGGCTAAAATTCGAAGACCCCAAAAAGGATATTCAACTAGCAAACGTCATCCCACCCGTAGAAATGCGTCGTTTAATGCTGCAATTCGAGGTCTATAACAAGTGGGTCGCTCAGGTTGAATATCACTTAGATGAAAACGGAGTTCGTGACATGGAGAAGGGCGTTCGAAAGGTGTTCTTTCTGCCAGCCAAAGAGGTAGCGCCGTGTAAGAAGAACGAGGACGGTGAGATAACCGACTTCTTCGTATCGAAGGATTGGAATAACACCCGCGCAAAAGAGTACAAGCCAAAGCAAGTGCCCGCTTTTGGATTTGGAACTGAAGAAGATGAAATCGAAATATACTTTTGGCAGCTTGAGATTGACAATGATGAATACTTTGCGCCTGTCGGGTATCAAGGTTGCCTACAATATGCAGAGTGTGAGGTGGAAACTAGCAACTACCATCTTAACCATATACTTCGAGGCTTCGCGCCGGCGGGAATCGTAAACTTTAATAATGGTGTGGGAACGCCTGAAATGCGTAAGCAGGTTACCCGCGACTTTGTAGATACAAAAACAGGCTCAAGCAATGCAGGAAAGGCTTTTATCATGTTCAACGAAGGATCTGAGAACGCCGCAACAATTGCATCTTACGACGTTCCAGACCCGCATAAGCAATACGAGTTCATAGGCTCAACATCAGAGAAAAAGATTCTGCTTTCTCATAACATTAGCAGCCCGCTTCTATTTGGTATTAGAGGTACCTCAGGAGGTCTTGGAAGCAATGCCAATGAAATACGCGAGAGCTACGGGATAATGCGCGAAATGACTTTAGAGCCAATTAGACAAGCCTTTATTCAGGGGCTTGAACCGTTGCTCTTAGAAATTGGAATTCCTCAAACACCGAAGTTTTCTGACCTCTCAATATTTGGAAGCTCAGATGATGCAGGAGAAGTAGATGCAAGTTACACGGGTATTCAAATCAGTTCAGCGCTTGAGATTATTTCAAAAATCCAAACTAAAGAACTTACACAAGAACAGGGTAAGCAATTGCTCATTTCTATGCTTCAAATTCCCGCAGAGGTTGCGGAGGGAATTGTACAAGGCGACCCAAACTTTGTGCCACCCGTTAAGTTAAGCAGCCAAGAGGAGGACGAACCAGAAGACTACTCAAAGAAGTGGATGAAATCGCTTGAAGAGAAAGGCGAAATGATGGGTGACGATTGGCAAGAGGTAAGTTCAACAGCCGTTGACAACCCAGAGGCTGAGGACGACGTTCTTTCAATTATGATGAACGACACCTCACCGCCTGACGGAAAGCCACAAGATGCCAGTGAAGGGGATAGCGGTCTGTTCAAGGTTCGCTACCGTTACGGGCCTCAAGAAACTAAACCAAACAGCCGTGACCTATGCGTGTTCCTAGTTGGGAAAAGCAAACAGGGAATGGTTTACAGAAAGGAAGACATTGATAGCTGGGAGGACTTATCGGTGAACGGCCAATTCGCACCTGAGGGTAAATCTAAATATTCGCTTTGGCTTTGGAAAGGCGGCGTGTATTGTGGTCATCGATGGTTTAGAGTAATCTATTTCCGAAAGCGAAACGCAGATGGGTCATTCAAAAAGAAGTCAACGAGTGCGGCAATGGACAACGACAAGAAAGTGAGCCAGCCACAAGCGAGAACGCAGGGACTACCCGAGAAGAAATTGAACGCTCCAGGATGGCCCGACGCGGGAACGGCTCCAATTGACCAACCAAACAGGGGATCACTAAAGAACAAGTAATGAAGACAGCACTTATCACACCTGAAAGCGTTTCTAAGTACACTCCTATACGTGGAGGAATGGATGTCGATGTTATCAACCCGAACATCGAAGTAGCTCAGGATTTGCGCTTGGCCTATGTCCTTGGCTATGCTCTTATGAATCGGCTTCAGAACCTAGTGAACGGTACAGTGCCAGACGAAGGAGACGGGAGGTATCAAACCCTTCTCGATAATTTCGTTGCGCCTTATCTTCGTTGGGCGGTTGCCTACACAATGCTGCCTGAAATCGCGGTGAGCCTTGGAAGTGGTGGGGCGCAGAACCCCGAATCGAATCAAGGTAACACGGTGTTCGAAGGTCAATTTGCCATTACAAAGCAGAACATTTTATCGAGTACAGGCGGCTATAAGAAGCTCCTAATTGATCACCTTTGCAATAAAGGAAACCTTTACACAGAATACCAAACAAATGAGCAAGGAAGACAAAGTAAAAGCGACAACGGTAAACCCTTCCACGGCATACAATTCTATTAAGGTCAAGCAAGAAGAAACGGAGAAGCTCAGGCTCTATTTAAAAGATCAGGGGCGCTATCATTCAGATTTGAAATAACCATAACTCTATCGAGTGACGGTTCCCAACAGCCGCTTAATGCCATTCGAAGAGAACGGCACGAAGCTTAGTGTTATATGGAAGTGAAATATTTCTCCCAATTACCAAATGAATGTTCTGTCCCAGTATCATCATTTACTATTAAACAATTAGCCATCGTTTGCTTGTACTCACTTCCTTTTGTAAATACCTTATCTTTTGTCCCTTTCATATAAAGGTTCTTAGTACACCTCCATATAACAAGGGGTATATTTAATTGCTTTTCATACTGCTCTACAATCTTTTTTGCCTCTAAATAATCTTTTACTTTTATCATAATTTTGTTTTATTTGGTTCCGCAACTAATCATACCCAAACGTTAGCAACAATAAAAATTATTCCTCCCACCAGTAAAGCACCTTAAAGAAGCTCTTTATCATTTCAGGAACATCCCATTCATCACCTAACCAAGTGCTTTCCCCTTCACCATTGTTACAAGAAGGTGCATTGTTTTTTATTCTGTATTTACCAACAGAAGTTGGTTGTCTTTCGTTTGTGCTTACCCAAGCCATAATTTTAAAAGTTGCTAACAAAAGCTATAAATAAAAGCCTTGTTAAGGTTTGTGTGTGAATTGAACTTTGTGTTGAAGGCTTCAATTCATAGCCTAGTCATTGTACGCAATAAAAATTACTACTTAATCCTAACCCACGTAGGCCCGTCATTAATAATCATATTTTTAACCGTTTCATCCATTAGACTTATTGCCATTTCAACAGCTTCATTGAAAGTTTCAAATACTCCTAATTCTTGAAGTTCTTCTCCAAATGGATTTTCACCATAAAATTGAACTAATAATCTATTCATACCGTAATTTTAAAAGCGTACAACACTGTATATAGTTAATGCGCCAATGAAG
>FUWD013232774.1_pt1 | contig 12784 bp, 15 predicted proteins | sample 1063281 | NCBI WGS metagenome assembly FUWD01 (sample SAMEA79048168, study PRJEB19326) | metagenome | biome: marine
TGTACTTCAATGTCTTTGCAATGCTTTGGAGGTGTGTATCCAAACTTTTACTGTCTTTTACTTGTGTCCTTTATTACCAGAAGCGTCTTCTACATCATAGGTAATTACATAACTACGTGCTTTAGCAGTATCTACCGTTCGTGCGGTTACTAAAGTAGCTGAACAATTGTCTGCCGCTGCAGCTGTCTCTGTAAATGTCTCGTTTTGGTTCAGCGTGATAGTGGCAGCACCATTAAGGTTAACCGTAGGATCAATATTGTCTTCTACTATTACATTTTGTTTTGCCGTTATAACATTTCTATTTCCATCATCAAAAGACCAAGTAATGACCATTGTTCCAACAGGATACGTGCCTGAAGCATCAAAAGTGTTGTTAAAGTCGTTTCTAATATTTATATTAGAGATTGGTTGTTCAGAAGCGATCCAACCCGAAATGATGTCTGCATTTAAAATTGTAGCATCATTTCCATTTGCTATGTCAGTAATTGTGGAACTTCCTTCATTATCTTCAAAATCATAATACGCAACTAAACCAAGCTCATTACCTAATAAGCGCATATTCATATAACCAGCAATTAAACTTTTACTTTGTGCATAATTCCAAACTTGAATTTCATCAATGTTCCCGTCAAAGTATTCTCCAGCAAACCATTGAGATCCAATCATAAAGTTAGAAGGGTATTTAGCATTTGGGCCTGGAGAAGGAATTTTAGCACCTTTTGAAGCCATCAAGACCCCATCAATGTACAAATGAGTATCATCAGTTTTTCTAACTACAGCAAAATGATGCCATTTGTTATCATCTGGGTACTCTACACCTGTATTTCCCCAAGAATCTCCAACTCTAATAGTACCAGTATTGCTCTGTCCTAGATAAAGGTTTCTTCCTTGAGCAAAAATATTTCGAAATTGTCCAAGGTCACCTGCTTGTTTTGCCCAAACAGATACAGTATATTCTCCCGTTACTGGAACAACCCCTTTTGGTCCCTTGCCATAATTATTAATACCGTCAAAACTGAAAGCAGTTGAACCTTCGTTTCCATCATTGTCGTTAAAAGTTGGCACTGGAACAAATACGTCTGCAGAACAGAGTTCTCCTTCTGAATTTAAAGATACAGTTATGTCTTGTAAAATCGATTGCGCCGAAAGTGCCATCGTAAAAAATAATAATGTTAAAAATAAGGCTTTTTTGGAAAAAGTTTTTTTGAGCATAGCAATTAAATTTAATTTTAAAAAATAATGTAATTTTCTTTTGATAACAAAAATCTGTTAAATCAATCAATAAGAGATCAAATTAAAGGGTGATTTTCGTCACCTATTTTATTTAATTATTGAAAATCAATTGGTTAAAAAGAATGTTTTTTCCTTTAACGATATCCTTTTATTTACGTTTAATTTGGTATAAATGTTTTTAATATGGGTTTTCACCGTATTGCATGAAATAAATAGATGTTCGCTTATCTGTTTATTTTTATACCCCTCATTTAAATATTTTAGAATATTTATTTCCCTCATGGTGAGAGGTATAGCAGAGATATCATTATCCTCTAAAAGAATAAAATAAGGATTTATAATTTTAGGGTTTTTTAGAAAAGTAATTTTCTTTTTCATAATAATTAATTTTAGTTAGTAATCTAAATCTGCTAAAAAAATTAAATGCTTTTAACGCGGTAAAACTACACGTGTTTTTATAGTGTATGTTATATAATAATTACTTCTTCTTATATAATTAACTAAATACATAGCCAAGCCCAAAAGGAGAAAAGTAAAGCTAAATGGTATTATTGGGCCGATTAACAGACGTCAAAGTATTTTCAACTCTACTGCTAGAAAAAGTGATTAGAACCTATTAATGAGATAGTTATATTATATATTGAGCAAAAGTTAATATTTTTATATGTAGATTTTAAATATTGTAATCTTGTAACAAAACATGCTAAATACGCTTCAAGAATGCATATAAAGTACATTCGTATTTATTACGAAGCGAATAAATCCTCGCAAACCGACACTGAAAGTTTGACACAATAAAAAAACCCTACATCGCCGTAAGGGTTGTGTTCTAATATTATATACTTAATTAATTGTTAAATACAATTAATTAAGATATTTTTGAGCAACACTAAATTTAAATTTACAACCTTGAAAAATATTCTTTTTTTACTATTCGTATCAATCTCATTGATTGGATGCAAAGACGATGCGCAAATTGATCCTACACTATTTAATGTTGAACTTTCAATTATCGAAAATTTAGAAAATGGAGTTCCTGTTTTAGAGATTACATCCCAAACGGGTATAGATGCCCTATATGGTTTAGAGTTTGGTGGTGGTTTTATTTTTCATATAGATGCAATAGACGGCACCTTAATGGTTGCCCGTGATTACCCTGCAGCTGGAAATGTAGCTTGGGGAGATCATTTTGACTTAGTTACAGGTTCTGCTATAGGGGATGGTTTAGAAAATACTCAGATACTAGAAAGCATGAATGCTGAGGATAATAGTCTTGTTGCTAATGGTTTGGAATTTGGTAGTGATGATTATGTATTTAAAATAGCTCTTAATTTAGAACACGAAGGTTTTGACGATTGGTTCATTCCGGCTAGTGCTTCTATGAAAGCTATTTTTGACAATGTACACGCAAAAGGAATGGGTAATTTTAACCAAACATATATTTACTGGACATCTACAAAAGAAGGCTATTATCCATATGTAATGGGATTTAACTTAAATTCTTGGGGTGGGGAAGCATTTACAGGATCTTGTTTTGATGTTAGTGGTATTATAGTTGTCAGAAAATTTTAAAAGATTCATTTCCAGAATAATTGCGTTTATTCTGGAAATGAATTAAAAAGGACCTAAAATCAACTGCAAAATAATAGACACATCTTCTTCCGTTTAGTAGGCAACGACTGCACATTTTAATCTCAATGAGGTTTTATTTACCTACCTATAGTATGCGCTTAATTAATCTTTCTTCTTATAGGGAAATATTTTATAAATAATCATTAATCCGCCTCTATAAATTAAAACTTCTCCACTACCATTAAATGGTCTATAGTTTTCTAATGATATATCAGTTCTTTCCAATCCATTATATCCTTTATAATGTGACATCGCATACCCTCCACCCACAAATAATTCTAAAGAAAATCGCTTATTAAGAAGTTTTTTATAACCAAAAGTTAATCCGTGAAAAACAGAACGCCCTGAACGAAAAGCTCCGTCAGCATCTTCTGTAGTCGAGTATCTTGGATGAATTATAAAATCATAAGGTTTTTGAATGGTGAACATTCCATATCCAAGATGCGCTCCCACAAACCATCCACTAATATTTGAATTGCTATAGAGTCTGTATTCTAAAAAAGTTTGATTTATATGCAATGGAGCACCCTCTATAGTATCCCAAAAAGAGCCGAGTGCATCTAATTGTATACTTGAATTTTCTCCTACTTGAAACTCTAAACCAATATTAGGAATTCCAATAGCTAAAGTTGGAATATTTAACTTTAATTCTACTTGTGTAAAAATACTTGTCGTAAATGATAATACTGCAAATAATAATAAATTTTTCATATTTTTTTTTAGCAAAAGTAGTAAATACTCTTCTATTACTTCAAGTAATTATGCAGACATCTGAAGTTAAAAATGTGGATTTCTACAAATATTTAATAAGCTACTTAACAAATTGAAGGACTCCCCTATTCAGCCATTGTATATAGAAAGTGTATTGAACAAATACAATTCAGAAAGTTCATACAATACCTATAGATTGAGATTATGTTCATTAATAAATGAAGCTATTAAAATAGGGATGACTTCCAATCCAATGAAAGGAATTAAGTCAAAAAGAACAAATGCTCAGAATGCATAAATGTTGTAACGAATTACAACCTGTACTTAATGAGATTAAAGCTTACAAGTTTAAAGTATGTCGATACTGTTTGATGACTTGCGGCTGCCTTTCAATACCTCATCGTGAGATACGGAAACTTACTTGGTCAGACTTTTATGATGACGTAAATACATTCATTTATCAGGGAATAGAAACAATTCAGGTCGGAATAGAATAGTTCCAGTTCCAACTTATGTTAAAGTTATTCTTTTAAAAGGAGAACCCTATCATAATATCTTTTCGGGAACACCTCAGCCTCTAAACCAAGACTATTTTAAGACCCTTTGGAGTCGTTTTAAGAGACAATCAAATACACTTGAACAAGGACAAACATGATACTCATTCAGACATTCAGGAGCAATAGAAATTTTTAAAAGAACAGGCTCACTAACCAATCAACATTGCAACAACTATAGCTAATAAAACCAATGCTCCAATAGGTATTCCAACAGTTAATCCAGCGGTTTTTAATAATGAAAATTCTTTAACTTTAATATTGTAAACTTCTTCCATAGGGATTGTTCCTTGGCCATTTTTTGTTTGTAAAATTATTGTTTTTTCATTTTTAGAAACTAACCGACCTTTCACACTTGTTTTATTAAGCCTCAAAACCTCAAGTTTTTGTTTTTTGTCGATTTCTATAGCACTATAATCTATTGATTTGTAACTGTAACAACTTTGAAATAAAATTGAAAATGATAATAAAAATAAAAGTTTCTTCATAATTGTTTTTTTTCAAATGTACATATTCTATGTAAAATACTTTTATAAATATTGTATAGTTTTATATATATAATTAATAATATTACCTATTTAACTGACATACAAAACCTTACTATTATTAGGTGTAGAACTCCCTGAATTAAAGGAGGAAAATATGCCTACGGTTTAATACAAATGTATGATTAAAAAGCTTTTTAAAGTAGCGCAGGAAAAGGTGGAAGAATTAAAACCATAGCAACTAAAACGCCAAGAACAATATATGAATATCTATTTAATCCTGTTATCATATGAAACCTCTTGTAGTGTTTCTTGTTCTTAATGATTTTGCCGTTATTATCAAAAATGACAGTTCTATTACTTTTTATTGAACTACTATAATTATAAATCCATATTTCTTGTTTTACTTGATTTTCAATCTTTGAAGGGTTGCCATACTTTGACCGAATTAATTCCTTAGCATTATTACTTTTAGAATACAAAGGCAAGTTGATAGTTTTTGGTGAGATGAAAAGAGTTGGCGAGCAACTGTATCCAAAAAAGATAACTAAAAGAATAAGAAGTTTTTTCATAATAATTTAGTTTACACAAATACAAGAAACGTAAATTAAACCTACTTAAGAGGTTTAGAACTCCCTGAATTGAAGGAAGAAGATATGCCTATGGTTTAGGTGCTGGCAATGACGGAATAATAGTTGCATCCTCACAATTCATAGAAATATTATTATCATAATTACTATCTATTATTCTAATGTAAGCATAGCCATATGAATAATCTAATTGTGTACTTAATGTGATTGGGCCTTGAGCAGTACAGTCTATATCAACTAAGATATTAATATCAGAAAGGTCTCCAGTAACTTGATTTGTAAGTTCAAAAAATTGAGTGGTTCCTGAAATAATATTTAAATCTTCAAATTCATTATTTCTTAGTGATACTTTTACTACAGAGAATTCAGAGTTAACATTTTCAATTTGTAAGTTTAAATAAGGGGTTGCGTCTGAGGGTGCCCACCAAAAATCACTGCAAGAAACTAAAGAAGCTATCACGGCAAGAAATAATAATCTTTTCATATTTTTTTTTTCAAATATAAACAATATTATAAAACTCAATAATATCATTAGTATGATTCTATAAGCACAATAAAAACCCAAACATTTCTGAATGGGTTTCTATATTTAAGAGGTTTAGAAATAGCTGAATTAAAGGAAGTAGATATGCTTATGGTTTCAGGTTTTTAAATCCGTTAATTATTGTTTTTTACATCAATATAACCTGCTTTTGTACCACTATTAATCTCAAATAATTTATTATCAGAACTTCTAAAATAATAAAACATTGAATCTACTTTATAACCATTTAAGTCATACTGATTTACCTTGTAAACATAGGAGTCAGTAAATATTACATCTTTTTTAGCTTTTTCTGCTGCAACATTTAAAAACTCATCTTTGGACATTCCTAATTTAATTTGAACTTTATAAACCTCTTGGGAAGCATTTCGCAATGATTTACTTATTACTTCAGCCGAATTTTTAATCCTTTCAACTTTTTCAGTAATGTTAGAAACATTTTTGTAAACACTACAGCTAATAAAAAATGATAGTGGAAATAATAGTAATAGTTTTTTCATAATTGCAATATTTTAAAATGTGTGCCAAAGTGAGTTGTTTTAAATAGTTAGCTGACTAAAAAGCTCGAACGGCACGCACTGCATTATTATCACCGCCAATCTGCTTAGGAGGTTTATAATCTATTAAATAGTTTAAGGATTACAGTAATTGAACGCAATATAATTGGTTTTTAACTTATTTATAATTTTCTAAATACACCCATAAATTCATAGGTAATTCCATTAGTGATTTCTGTCATAGTCCAAGAAAAAACAGTATTGTTCTGAGAAAAGTTCAAAGTTTGGTCACTTTCAGAATCATTATCAACTCGATATGTACCGCTTAAGTTTTCCCAAGTAGAAGTATCTGTATCGCTTAAGCAATCTACCCCGTCTAAATAAAAGCTTTCTTCATCCGTAGTGCCATCTTTAAAGAATTCTAAAGTAGTATTTCTTTCACATTCAGTTGTTTGCTCAATTCCATTTACGGTTTGAGAGTCTAATTGCCATTTTCCGACTATTGGGTCTAAAACTTCATCAGGAGTGCAAGAGGTTAATAATGCAAAAGCAATACACAAATAAATAAAATTTTTCATAGTTTTCATATTTTACTTTTCATTTACAACCAAATACCATGCCATTTATAAATACGCTATCTAATGAGAATTGTTGAATCTTTTTGTACTTGGTCATACTTTTAAATTTTAAATTATGAGATAAGTGCATCTTACCTCTCAGAATTCAAAAAGGGTACTTAAGTTTTAATTCCTGAGCGGAGCGAAGTAAAACCCCCATAGCTAGAAAGTTTTAAACAACAAAAAAGCCTCACATTTCTGTGAAGCTTTAAGTGAGCCCTGCAGGATTCGACTAAAACTGAGAGACCTTTGTATCTATAGCTCTTTTGGAGAAGCAGGAAAAAAGTTGCCCCTAAAAGCATACCTAAATACTATACATATGAAATTTAAGTTAAACGAATTTAAAACAACAGATGGCCTTATTCGTGACGAAATATTTATTTAAATTTTCCATTTTCGTAAACGTTTTCTATCTAGTTATCTGAATCAGGTATCTGCCATTCGAAATTTTCATTGTCATAGTTTTGCCAAGAAGCAGAGATAGAACCTCTATACTCTTTAGACATTGTCTCATTTGAATTATAAACCATTTGGGATCTGCCTGTGTGAGATTGATCCCATGCCTTGGTAACTTTACCATTTTCATAATTTAACAAATGATCATTTTCCCATATCACCTTCATGAGATTTTTTCAGTTTTTTGACCATTATTTAATATTTCTTCATCGTTTGTTGATAAACAATTAAGTAATAAAACAGTTAATCTGAACATTCACCTTCAGTCCAGCTTGGAATACCACTTGCCTCTGCATAACAGGGGTTGCTATAAGCTAAATTATTACAACCAAACTGGTTGATAAATTTCAATACATACAGCTTGTGATGCGTCAGAGGTGTTTGCTGCACAAAAATCACTGTTAGCACATTCACTGCATCCAAACACTAAACTTAAACCAAGTAATATGTATGATAGTTTTTTCATAACAGTAATTTACAAAAACTTAATTTTACTTAAACGATCTAAAAGAAGAAGAAAAAGAGATGCCTATGGTTTAAACCAATTATTTTAAAATTAACTTATATTTAAGGCGCAGCTCTGCTTCTATTTTATTTAATATTGTCTCATATGATTCAATACTAGTGAACTCAATTTCTCTATATTCACTTCTACCTTTACCAATTTTAGAAATAATTTTAAAATTCTCGCGAACTAACTGTATTAAATACAACTCAAGTTCATCAATAATCCATCTATCTTTATCTTTAAGATCGGTAAAATCCATTAATACATAACTCGCGGCTAAAGAATCCGAAAAAGCGGACTCGTTAGTTCCATCAAATTTCCAATAGTCGTTGCTATTATATGTTTTCATCCTGCTAGATAGTTTGCGAACAAATTTACCTGGCTTAATTACACTTATACCTGATTTTATATTTTTACCCGGCTCATTTATGTCTCGATTTGGTCTCAGTAAATGGATGTATAACCCGCCTATTGGATCAAATTCTGAATCTTTTAAAGTACTGTGTGTGTTCGTTATATTTATCATATTTTATTTATTTATTTATTTAAAATTATTAGTTTTATTTGGTAACACTATTAAATTTTTCTCTTGACATCTATAGTTACTATAATTGTTACATGAGGTAACTATAGATTCATTAAGCTTTCTTAAAACCTCGTAACACTATCATTATGAGATTGATTTTAAATGCTCATAAATCATAACCATAGCTAAAGTATCCAGTTCACAATACTTTAACAAAGACTCTTTTATAAGTTCTCTCTCATGATTTGGCATATCTACATACTGTATTTTACCATAAGCCGTTAAAGCTGCACCACCATCATTTATATTTTCGATACCTGAGATATAGCGCTCTATTTCTACTGCTTCTAAATTATCAAATACTTTGGGGAGCATTTTATATGGACTAATAATAGCGCTTCTCTCTTCTTTCAACCATATGTGATCCTCCATAAAATTTTTACTACTCACACCAATTTTCCCAATAGACTGACTGTATTTTTGTTTAATAAATTTACTAGACATTAATATTGCAGGTAATACTTTCTTAATAGAGTTTGAACCAAAAGTATAAGGGTTGAAATAGTACTTTTTTATTATTTCACATAAATCCACCATATTTCTCTCGGGAACTTTCCAGGGATCGGGATGCTTATTTTTAGGATTGCTAATAGACTCTATGAATTGAATTAATTGATCCTTTAAGCGATAATTACTTTCTTTTAATTGTGAATGGATGGCGTTAAGTATGGTGTTTTCGTGTGTTGCAAATCTAAAAATAGTACCTTTGTCATGCATAAGTGCACGATGCAAATGCTGTATAAATTCAAAATTAGGAAACTCACCAGGTGTCGTATTTATGTACTCGTTTGCATGCTCAATGCGCCCATCTTTATGGTATATATGGTGAGAAAACTGAAAAGCGATTTGTTCGTAAGGTTTTCTTCCGCTGTGAAAAGGCAATGGTACGGTTGAAGTTTCAAAATCAATAAAGTGTAAAGGGAAAGTCCAAGAATTCATCTCAGCCCTTAAACCTTTTACATCTACATAATCAGTAAAATCATTATCTCTTTCCTTTTCAATTTGAATCCATTGGCGTTCGGTGCGCGATAACCGCCCTACTACTTCTTTATATTTAATGATTTCTGGAGATAATTGATCTTTAAATAGGATTCCTTGTTCCATAATTTTAGCGTCTTTAAAGTCCCAAATATTAAAAATATTTGATTTTTTAAAATCAATAGCTGTCCATTTGAATTGTTTTTTGAAGCAAACCTCAAAACCCGATTGTTTTTCTGTAGCTTCTTTTTGCACATCATCATTTTTAAATTCACAAGCTTTACAGGCTGCAAATTTTGCGGGCCAATTTGGGTAATAATCTTTCTGTCTTACCTCTGAGAGTAACTGAATAGCATCCTCAAAACCTAAATTATCATGATATCTATATTGATTGTCATGAATTTTTGAAACGATGTCTGACATGTTTATAATCCCTAAAAGATTTTCACCTAACTGACTTTTATCTGTCGCCAAAACAGTTATACCTGTCCGTTTATCTATTTGTTTTTTAACACGAAACAACTGGTTCAACCCTTCTTCTGTCGCTTTTTTTGTTTTGTTTACTAAACAGAGATTTGGTGTAATAGTATAATCTGGCAGCGCTAATTGAACCACGTACGTTTGAAATGCCAAATCGAACAAATATGGCTTCCATCCTTTAACTAAGCCTCCTCTTTGTCCAAGAAAAGTATAAGCATCTTCTGGATTGTAAGATTTAGCTTTCACTTCAATTAGCTTTATTGCAGTGCCCGTTTTTACTAAAATATCTGTTCTTATAAATAGATTATCAATATAAAAAGCAGCTTCGTAAATAACTACATTTTCTCGCTTTAATAAGACTGTCGTTTGATCTGCTAAATCTTGGTAATCATAGGGTCCAACTGCAGGCTCTTCAATTAAAACGCCGTTTGGGTATTGTAAACGTGCGTATTCTTCTACTTGAAAACCACCACTAGCTAATGCTTCTAAAAAAGTGTCTTTTTTTTTGAGGTTATTATAAGAATCAGGACTGTTAGAAAAAAACACTTTATTTGGGCATTCTAGGCCTAATTTAAATCTTGATTTTGATAATGCTTTCATAATAATTAATTTAAAACAGGTTCACTTTTAGTTTTTGAAACTCCATTGTTTTTTATTAATTGTTCTACATTTCAATACTATAAGCTGTATCAGAAAAATAATCATCTACATAATCATTAACATCATCTTTATCAATTCCAAGAATATCTGCCACTATTTCTTCATTGCCCGCGCCATTATAACGAAAATCATATAAAGGCTTTAAATCTAGTTGATTCATTTTAGTAATCCATATTTGAGGACAGTCAGAAAATCTTAGGTTAAAATCTGCTGTTTCTTTTTTAACAGCAGCTTCGAATTCTTCAAAACCAAAAAGACCATCCCAAGAGATTACATCAATTAAATTATCAAAATTTATCACATTAGGCAAAAGAATATTTGACTTTAGTGAAATCGAGAAATATCCTACCTCCTTGTCACTATCTCCATACCTTAAAAACATTTCTAAATAACTAATTGTTTCGGTAGCTTCATTCGTATTATTTGAGGTTTCTTTTGTAATTACATATCCTAACTTTTCTGCACATGCTATAAAATTAGAAATATTCTCACCCCATTGATTAGAAACTACTATAGTAAGTCCATTTTTTATTTTCAATGGATTTTTAATATCATAACGCTTGGCCTCTTTAACATCAGATAATTTTCTGATAAAACCCTGGGGCCCTTGGACCTCATCTGGAAATACGGATTGAACATCTTCAAACGAAAGTTTGTTTTTTGCTACATAATTCTTTACAATCGTGTAAACTAATTTTCTTTTATTAAGGTTATCTGCTACACCTTCTACATTGTACTTTGTATAATCTCTTGCCATAGTTTTAATTTAAATATTTACATTATTGATAAAATTAGTTTTTTTAGTACACACCCCCAGTCCATAATGAGTACTTTTACTGGATGGAGGTTTTATTAAGGAGTTTTATTGTTGAGAAAATAGGGTTTGATATAACTGATGTAGATTCTAGTAAGTTATTAAGCGAAATTATTTTAGAAGAAACAGGCAATAACGTCAGCTATAATACAATTAGACGCTTTTTTGGACTTGTAAAATCCGTGAAACCGAGAATCTACACATTAGATATTTTATCTACATTTGTTGGTTTTAAATCGTATGGTTATTTTAAATTAAATTCAAATCTCAATATAAGATGGAAATTACAATTAAAATTAACCCAATTAATTCTTCAAGATAATCCAAAAGAATTATTAATTTTCATTCAAGAAAACCTTCACAAACAAGCTGAATTTAAATTCATACTCGCTCATTTACTAAGAGAATTGCTACTTACAAATAAAATAAAGTTGCTAAATGAAATTTTTGAGCTTAAAGAAATGAATATTTTAAATTTTAACTGGAACGATACTGTTTTGATAGGAAATAGTGTAGGATCCCTTTTGAGCAAATTAAACCTCACCTCAAAAGAAGAAGAGAACCTAGTTTTAAATGAAAATTTTCAAGATTTGGTAATTACACTTTTTGTTGATTACTCTGGGTTGAACTCATTTTACATACATATTATTCAGCTAATTGAGCAAAACTCTAAGCGGTCAGACATCGTTGCATTTTGCAGAGGCATTTTAAATTTAGCCAACTTTTTATCTGAAGGTTCTATGAATAATTTTTACACACTTAAAATGCATGATGCATACCACCCTATTTTAAAAAGTAGAATTTTAGCGCAAAGTATTTTAAAGCAAGAAAAAAATAAATTAAAAAAACTAGAAGAATACTATACAGTAAACAATAAAAAGGGTGTTTTAGAAATTGATTATCTTTTTGAAATAATAGTATCTGCTATTATTCTCAAGGACTTTGAGGTTATGGAATGGATTATTGCTAAGGTTCGAAACCATAAAAATTACAAGTTCTTTTATAAACATGAGCATTATGAAAACTTTATGTTTATGAATATTCTGTTTTATTTTAAAAATAAAGATCAAGAGGCTTTATCTAATTTTTATTTCTCTGGTTTTAACACATCCTACGAGCCTATGCTTACTCTTTTTTATCTAATTTATGACTACCACAGAAATAATGAACAAATGAAAAAAAAAGAAATACTTGTGAAGTATTTAAGTTTAGCTCAAAAGGTTTATAAACCTTTTTTTACCAAGGAATATTTACTTAATTATTTTATTTAAGACAAAGACAAGTTTTTACTTTGGCTATAATTCCGACTGTTTTTTACTTAATAAACTATGCGGGACTTTCAATCTACAAGTTTGAATAAAGTCAACTTTCCAACTTTTTTAGATCCAAAAGGTATGCCTTTAGATAACAATTACTCCACCTCTCTATAGAAGTGGAGC
>FUWD013231807.1_pt1 | contig 12771 bp, 14 predicted proteins | sample 1063281 | NCBI WGS metagenome assembly FUWD01 (sample SAMEA79048168, study PRJEB19326) | metagenome | biome: marine
AGCAGGAGGCAGTTCGCGAGGCGCTTGCGGCAATAGGTGCAGAGCTTGTCTACTCGGAAGTTATTACGCAGTTGAGCCCGGAACAGTAGTAAAAGATGATCAAACAGCCGTACGAGTGTATACGCCCTTTTATAAAAGATGGCTTCAAGTATCGGTGCCCGAGCCCTTTGTGCTCGATGTCGAAAACGCCTCATGGGCGCCGGCTAGCAAAAACATTTCCCTAGCATCAAAAGTGAATGCAGGTGAGGCGTTAGCTCTTGAAACATGGGACAAGTTTCAAGCGTCTCGGATTTTTGATTACTCGGATCATCGAAATCGACCGGACATCAACGGCACCTCCAAGCTTTCTCATGCGCTGGCGCACGGCGAGGTTCATCCGCGCACATTGCTTGCCGGTCTTGGGAACACCGAGGGCGAAGAGGTTTTTCGCAAGGAGATTGCTTGGCGAGAGTTTTACGCGGATGTAATGCACCACCACCCTCGCACCTTCGACGAATACTACGAGCCTCGCTTTGCAGAGCTCTCCTACGACGACCCACAAAAGTTCCCGGAGAAACTAGAGGCTTGGAAGACTGGCGCTACTGGATATCCGATTGTCGATGCAGCCATGCGACAGCTTGTGAAGTCCGGGTGGATGCACAATCGGGCACGGATGATTGTCGCAAGTTTTTTGGTGAAGGACCTTCATTTCGAGTGGCAAATTGGTGCAAAGTTTTTCGAGGAGCATCTGACCGATTTTGACCCCGCCTCAAACTCTCACGGCTGGCAATGGACCGCCGGCTGCGGCACTGATGCCAGTCCTTTTTATAGAGTATTTAACCCAATTCTCCAGGGTGCAAAATTTGACCCGAATGGCGACTACGTGAGGAAGTGGGTGCCGGAGTTAGCTCATTTGCCAGCCGGAAGCGTTCACGAACCCTGGAACGACATCGCCGGTTATCAGTTCGGCTACGCTCCCCCAATTTTGGATCACTCTCAAGAGCGAGATGAGGCGTTGCGGCGCCTTGAGGAAATAAAACGCTAAAGGTCTCTAAATATAAATAAGCGGGTCAATTGCGATTGCCAAAAACAAAATCGTCAGATGAGTAATTGATGCGTGGAACAATCGCATTGGGTTCTGTGGGATCTGAACCTTCGCTTCCTTGTAAAGCCGGTGTGATTCCCAGGTGAACCAGACTCCTGCCAATACTGCGGCAACGGTATACACCGTGCCCATGTTCGCAACTGGAATCAATAGGAGTGTCGAAGCGAAGTATGCATAGGCATAAAGGATTATCTGCCTGCCGACATGTTCGTTTTTGGCTACGACAGGAAGCATTGGAACTCCGGCAGCTTTGTACTCGTCTAAGTAGCGCATTGATAACGGCCAATAGTGCGGTGGTGTCCAGAGGAAAATAATCAAGAACAGTACTCCGGCAGCTAGTGAAAGCTCATTGGTTACGGCGGCCCAACCAATTAGCGCTGGCATTGCCCCGGCTGCACCTCCCCAAACAATATTTTGCGGCGTGCGTCTCTTGAGCCCAAGCGTGTAGACGAAGACGTAGAACAAAATTGCAATTAGCGAAAGAACGGCTGCAAGCACGTTTATCAGTAGCGCAAACCAAATGACCGACAAGCTTCCAATTGACCACGCAAAAATCAGAGCCTCTTTGTGCGTGAGTTCCCCGGTCACTAGCGGTCGATTTTTCGTGCGCCCCATGATTTGGTCAATGTCGCGGTCTATGTAGCAATTGAATGCGTTGGCACTTCCAGCGCTGAGAGCACCGCCAAATACAGTGGCGAGAATTAGCCAAACTGAAGGGAAGCCTCTAGCGGCCAGAATCATGGCCGGCACGGTCGCAATGAGTAGAAGCTCGATAACGCGTGGTTTAGTCAGCAGAAAATACGCGCGGATTTTGCGCGAAAGCCGCGCTCCAGATGATTTTTCTACCGTAGACATTTGTCCAAGTCTAATCCAGTCGGGGCGGTCCTGCAGCCCACTCGGTATAGACTCATGGCTAAATGTCAGGCATCGACGCCGGCACAAATCCCTAAGTGGTAAAACACGTAATTTGTTAGGAATGATTCTTTGTTGGAATGGAATGAAATTGACGATTTGGCAGTCAAGACAGCCAAAGTTCTTGCCGCGGATGCAGTAGAGAAGGTTGGCAACGGCCATCCCGGAACCGCAATAAGCCTTGCGCCAGCTGCGTATCTATTGTTTCAAAAGGTCATGAGGCATGACCCTCAAGATGACCGCTGGGTTGGCAGAGACCGATTTATCCTTTCGGTGGGTCACTCCTCACTAACTTTGTACAACCAGTTATTTCTAGGTGGTTTTGGCCTCGAACTCAAAGACATCCAATCATTGCGTACCTGGGGATCTTTGACCCCTGGTCACCCCGAATATGCTCACACCAAGGGTGTTGAAATCACAACCGGCCCCTTGGGTCAAGGCCTTGCGTCTGCAACTGGATTCGCCATGTCAACAAGGTTTGAGCGGGAATTATTTGACCCTGCCACAACCGACGGAACCTCGCCGTTTGACCATTTCGTCTATGTAATCGCTGGAGACGGTGACATGCAAGAAGGCGTGAGCGCCGAAGCGGCTTCCCTTGCTGGTCATCACGAACTCGGCAATCTGATTGTGATTTATGACGCGAACCAGATTTCTATTGAAGACGACACCGACATCAGCTTTTCTGAAGATGTCGCAAAGCGCTACCAGGCTTATGGCTGGCAGACCATCGAGGTCAATTGGCGAACAGAAACCGGATATGTCGAGGACGTAGAAGCTCTTTACGAAGCAGTCCTAGCAGCCAGGGCAAACAAAGATCAGCCAACGCTAATCACACTAAGAACCATCATCGGTTGGCCGAGTCCCACGAAACAAGACACCGGCAAGATTCACGGATCAAAGCTTGGTGCTGAAGAACTTGCTGGCCTAAAGCAGGCGCTGGGTTTCGACCCTGAAGAGCACTTCGCCGTGGCTGAGGAAGTTCTTTCTCACACTAGGCAATTGGCTAAGCGTGGCAAGGAAGAGCGCGCGGCTTGGCAAGCTACGTTTAGCAACTGGCAGCAGGCCAATCCTGATTCGGCAAAGTTGTTCGAGCGTCTTGCATCCGAAGAGCTGCCGGCAGACCTAGCATCGTCAATTCCAGAATTCTCATCGGGCGACGAGATCGCAACTCGAGCAGCATCCGGCAAGGTTATAAACGCAATTGCTGCCAAGATGCCCGAACTATGGGGCGGATCAGCCGATCTTGCAGAGTCCAATAACACCACCATTGAAGGCGGCGGATCGTTTGTCCCTGCCAAGTGGCAAACCAAGGCATGGACTCCTAAACCTGCCGGCAGAATTCTCCACTTCGGCATTCGCGAACACGCGATGGGTGCAATCCTGAATGGCATCAGCCTCTCCGGTCACTCGAGAGTGTTTGGCGGGACGTTCCTGGTCTTCTCTGATTACATGAGGCCTTCGGTCCGCTTGGCCGCATTGATGGGAATAGCTCCAATCTATGTATGGACACACGATTCGGTTGCGCTCGGTGAGGACGGTCCAACCCACCAGCCAATCGAGCACTTGAATGCACTGAGGCTGATTCCGAATCTAGACATCGTGCGCCCAGCCGATGCCAACGAGACTTCTCAGGCCTGGCTTCAGGTTCTAAAAAACAAAAATAGCCCCGCCGGAATTGTGCTCACGAGGCAGGGCCTACCGGTCCTTGATCGCGGCGAAGGCTTCGGCCAGGCCGATCAGGTCAGGAAGGGTGCTTATGTGTACGCGGGCCCAAGCGACAAGCCTGATTTGATCTTGATCGCAACCGGAAGCGAAGTGCAATTTGCGGTTGAAGCAAGGCTGATTCTAGAAGCAGAGGGTGTTTCAGTTCGCGTCGTGTCGGCTCCTTGCCTTGAGTGGTTTGATGCTCAGTCCAAGGACTACCAAGAGTCAGTGCTTCCAAAGGAAGTGACGGCCAGGGTGTCGATTGAGGCTGGAGTTACCGATGGATGGCGCAAGTATGTTGGGGACAGTGGTCAGTCCATTGGCATTGACCATTTCGGAGCATCGGCCGATTACAAGACTCTGTATACAGAGTTTGGGATTACCACCAACAAGGTGGTTGAGGCAGCAAAGAAAGTACTTGGAGATAACTAATGAATGAGAATCTAAAATCACTTACTGAAGCCGGCGTTTCAATTTGGCTAGACGATCTTTCCAGAGAGCGAATCGAATCTGGAAACTCAGGCACTTATTGATAATTTTCAGTGCGAGGCGTTACCACGAACCCGACCATTTTTGCCGCTGCACTAAAGGGATCTCCTATCAGGATGCAATTGCTGCCGAGAAAAACGCCGGCAGCAGTCCTGCCCGAGCAATTGCAAACATCACTTCGGACGATGTTGCGGCAGCCTGCGATTTGTTCCTGCCCATCTACATCGCATCCCAAGGTGTTGACGGTCGAGTGTCAATTGAGGTCGAACCAGGGCTGGCAAATGATACCGAGCGCACGATTGCTCAGGCGCTATCGCTGTATGAACTAGTGGGTCGCGAAAACGTCATGATAAAGATCCCGGCAACCCTTAATGGCTTGGCAGCTATCACTGCCGTCACGGCGGCAGGGATTTCCGTGAATGTGACCTTGATTTTCTCGCTAGAGCGCTACGACAGGGTCATCGATGCCTACATGGAAGGCCTAACGAAGGCCAAGCAGGCAGGCAAGGACTTGAGCAAGATTCATTCAGTTGCTTCGTTTTTTGTTTCTCGCGTTGACACTGAAGTGGATTCAAGGCTCGAGGCGCTTGGCAAGCCAGAGCTGAAGAGCAAGGCCGCTCTTGCAAATGCTCAACTGGCATACGAACTGTTCCAGAACCGTTTCGCACACCCTGAGTGGCAGGCGCTTGAAGCAGCAGGAGCAAATCTGCAGCGACCGCTAATGGCTTCCACGGGAGTAAAGGACCCAGCTCTACCGGACACTCTCTACGTCACCGAACTGGTTTCTGAGAACATCGTCAACACCATGCCGGAAAAAACCATGATGGCAACCGCCGACCATGGGGTGATTCCAGCCGAATCAGTAATCGCTTCGTTTGAAAACGCAAGGGCTGTGCTGGCTCAAATTGCTGCCGCCGGAGTTGATCTTGCAGATGTCACGACTCAACTAGAGCAAGAGGGCGTTGACAAATTCATAGTCTCTTGGGATGAATTGGTTGAAACTGTCGAACAAGCGCTAGCTGGAAGCTAGATCATGCAGCTTCGGATACACGAAAGCCTCAAACCGGACTTAGAAGCCGAAGTTGCAAAAGTCGTAGATGCTCAAATTGCCTCAAGGCTTGGCGCCAAAGATGATTCGATCTGGGGACCAGACGCGAAGGCCGAGGCTGCAAAGCGACTGGGCTGGATAGATTCTCCGAAAACTTCGGTTGACTTGATCCCTGATATTCTGAAGCTCAGAGATCATTTTCGAGACCTCGGTGTCGATCGAATTGTGCTTTGTGGAATGGGCGGCTCATCGCTTGCGCCAGAGGTAATTGCCAAAAATACTGGGCACGAAATAGTGATTCTTGACTCAACGGCGCCTGATCAAGTGCTGTCTGCCTTGAGGGAACTTGAGCGAACGGCAGTGGTTGTCTCCTCGAAATCTGGAGCGACCGTTGAGACTGACAGTCAAAAAAGGGCTTTCGAGGCCGGTTATGTGGCGGCCGGCATCGACCCCGCAAAGAGAATTGTTGTGGTGACCGATCCAGGTTCACCGCTCGATACCGCATCAAGAGCCGACGGCTACAGGGTGTTCAATGCAGATCCGGATGTCGGGGGCAGATATTCGGCGCTAACCGCATTCGGATTAGTACCGGCTGGCTTAGCCGGTGCTGACATCGCCTCATTGTTAGCCAGTGCTTCCATGGTTAGCTTCGGGCTCAGCGAAGACTCCGCAGATAACCCAGCTATTTGGCTAGGTGTCGCCTTGGCAGCAACCCCAGGAATCGGTCAGGTTCGCGATAAATTTCTAATCGAAACTGATGGACTTCCGGGCTTCGGTGACTGGGTTGAACAGCTCGTTGCTGAAAGCACTGGCAAACAAGAGCGCGGCATTCTTCCGGTTGTCGTCACGGGCAGCGCACCAGAAATTCGAGACGTACCGAGCGACACTATTTTTATTAGGTTTTCAGATTCGATGCCGGGTGTCGAAAACATGACATTCAGCGGCAGCCTGGGTGCGTTATTTCTGCTCTGGGAGTACGCCACGGCAATTGCCGGGCATCTAATGCAAATAAACCCGTTCGACCAGCCCGATGTTGAGTCAGCCAAGATTGCTGCCCGAGCACTTCTTGACTCCCCCGATCTTGAAGTGGCCGCGGGCCACATCGATCGTGGAATTACTGTTTACAGTTACGGGCTAAATGTGGTTGGCAGCACCGTGGAGGCCGCAATCGAGGAATTACTAAGCCAAGCAACTGACCAGAGCTATATCGCGGTTCAGGTTTACCTGAGCAGACCTGAGTATCCTCAGTTTGAGAAATTACGAGACATCATCGCGAAGCGAACTGGAAGACCGGTGACTTTTGGTTGGGGACCCAGGTTTCTGCACTCGACTGGCCAATATCACAAGGGCGGCCCCAAGCAGGGGCTTTTTGTTCAAATTACCGGTGAGCACGGCATCGATCTTGAGATAAAAGATCGCCCGTTCAGCTTTGGAGAACTCATCCGCGCACAAGCCGCCGGGGATGCCAAAGTTTTGTCTGACAAGGGGCTTCCGGTCGTTTCCTTACACATGACAGAGCCACTTCGAGATCTAGCGTTTCTGGAAAAGGTAATAGCTTCGTGACCAATAATCCACTCAGAGATACCCGCGATCGTCGAATGCAAAAGATTGCCGGACCAAGCGGCCTAATAATGTTCGGTGTGACTGGGGACCTTGCGGGAAAGAAGCTTCTGCCCGCGATTTACGATCTTGCTAATCGCGGCCTTTTGCCGCCAGCGTTTTCTTTAGTTGGATTCGCAAGAAGAGACTGGAGTCAGGCGGACTTTAAGACCGTGGTTCACGATTCTGTAAAGGCTCATGCCAGAACTCCTTGGTCGGAAGAGGTATGGCGTCAGTTAGCTAAGGGCATTCGATTTGTATCCGGACGACACGATGATCCAGAGGCCTTTCTTCATCTGAAACAGACGGTCGATGAGTTAGATAAAGAACGTGGAACAGCAGGAAATCACACTTTTTACCTATCCATACCGCCCCGAGACTTCCCGCTTGTTATCCAGCAGCTATCGGCGTCAGGTCTTGCGGAAGCAGTCGATGGGCAATTTAGACGAGTTGTTATCGAAAAGCCGTTCGGGTCAAACCTTGAAACTGCTATTGAGCTAAACGACATCGTCGAGAGCGTTTTCTCACCGGACTCGGTTTTCAGGATTGATCACTACTTGGGTAAAGAGACAGTTCAGAATATATTGGCTCTTCGCTTTGCAAACCAGCTGTTTGAGCCAATCTGGAACAGTAACTATATTGACCATGTTCAGATTTCAATGGCGGAGGATATTGGCATTGGGAGCCGTTCCGGTTCCTACGCTGAAGTTGGTGCGGCAAGGGACGTGATTCAGAACCATCTCCTTCAGCTTCTTGCGCTGACCGCTATGGAGCAGCCTTTGAGCTTCGACGCGGCTGACTTACGGGCAGAGAAGGAAAAAGTACTAGCTTCCATTGCACTGCCGCAGGACCTGTCCAAGCACACTGCTAGGGGTCAATATGCGGGTGGCTGGCAGGGCGGAGAGTTCGTAAAGGCATATCTAGACGAGGACGGCATGGATTCCGAGAACAACTCGGAGACGTTTGCCGCCATGAGGCTGAACATCGACAATCGACGCTGGCAGTCTGTCCCTTTTTACCTACGAGCTGGCAAACGTCTCGGGCGGCGAGTAACCGAAATTGCGGTGGTTTTCAAAAGAGCGCCTCAACAATTATTTGGAGAGAGCCAGACTGCACTTTTGGGCGAAAACGCATTGGTAATCAGGGTTCAGCCCAACGAAGGAGTCACTATTCGCTTTGGCTCTAAGGTTCCAGGCCCTAGCATGCAGGTCCGGGACGTAACGATGGACTTCGGATATGGTCATGCATTTACCGAGGACTCCCCTGAGGCCTACGAACGACTCATCCTAGATGTGCTTTTGGGCGAACCACCGCTATTCCCGCGCCAACGAGAAGTTGAGCTGTCTTGGAAGATTCTGGACCCTATTGTTGCGCACTGGAAGGCTAACGGCAGGCCCGATTCGTACGCTCCTGGGTCCTGGGGGCCGGAATCGGCTCACGACATGCTTGCCGAAGATGGCCGAGTTTGGAGAAGGCCATGATCGTCAACTTGGAAAGTACGACTACCTCAAAGATTGAAAAAACTCTTCAGGAACTCCGCGAAGATGGTGGAGTCGTAGCCCTGGGTCGTGTACTCACGCTCATAATCGAAACGAATTCCGAGCACCTAGAGCGCGCAATCGAGGCAGCAAACGGGGCATCTAGATTGCACCCGAGCAGGATCATCGTGTTGGTCAGCAACTTGGAGCAAGGCGATAAGGCTTCCAGACTGGATGCCGAGATAAGAATTGGCGGCGACGCTGGGGCGTCTGAAGTCGTCGTCATCAGGGCTTTTGGAGACGCAAATTCCAATACCGAGTCCATGGTGACGGGGCTACTGCTACCCGATGCTCCGGTAGTTGCATGGTGGCCTTCAGACTGCAAAGCAAATCCTTCGAAGAACCCGATTGGCGAAATAGCAACCAGAAGAATCACGGACGCCGCGGCTCAAAAGGATGAGTTGGGGTTTCTGAAGGAGCTTGCGACGAATTATTCGCCGGGGGACAGTGACATGTCCTGGACAAGAATTACGCTATGGCGCTCTCAACTTGCGGCATTGTTCGATAATGAAAAGAACCGCACAGTAACTGAAATCCGAGTTCTAGGTTCCAAAAATTCTCCGAGCGTAAGGTTACTGGCTGGCTGGTTGTCGATGCAGCTTGGCGTTGATACGAAGATAATTCACGAGCTCTCTGGCATCGCCATAGAGGGCATCGCGGGAGTTGAGATTTCTTTTGACCAAGGAGAGCTGGCGATCATTCGAACTGGAGATGTTGCGAGTATCGGCCAAACCGGTTCGCCGGACAGCTCTGCCTTGCTACCCAAGCGCTCTGATCAGGATTGCCTAATGGAAGACATGCGGTTTTTGGGCGAAGATGAAGTTTATGGAGCTGTACTGCGAAATGAGCTTACGAGGTGAGTGAACCAAGCATCGTGGTTGCCCAGACGGCTGATGAGATCGTAAGCCGGGTTGCCGGCGACTTTTTAGCTTTGGTAACTGAAGTTTTAGAATCGAAGCCTGTGGTGAATATTGTGTTGACGGGCGGCGGTCTCGGCATCGCATTGATTGGCGAACTTGCGAAGCTAAATCTTGATCTTACAAAGTTGAGATTTATGTTTAGTGATGAGCGCTTTGTAGCTTTGGGTCACGAAGATCGAAACGAATTTCAAGGGATTTCTGTCTTCCCTGAGTTGGCAAATAAATCTCTGCTTCGATACCCCGCGGCCAACTTTGATCTATTGACCGGCCAGTCTCTTATGAATAAGGCCATGACTATTTCTTACGGGAGCCCCGAGGAGACCTCGGGGGTTTTTGATCTCGTGATTTTAGGCCTCGGGCCAGATGGACATGTGGCGTCCTTGTTTCCGGGACACCAGAGCAATGGAGAATGGATTACGGCAGAGAGCGCCTCACCCAAGCCGCCGTCTGATCGATTGAGTCTTAGTTATGCAGCACTAAATCGAGCTAATCAAGTTTGGTTTCTAGCCTCGGGTGCTCAAAAGGCTTCGGTAGTCAGTTCGGCTTTGAATGACGAAGATTGTGAGCTGCCGTTAGCCAAGGTCAAGGGTTTGCAGTCAACCAGCTGGTACTTGGATAGAGAGCTTAGCGACGAGCTTTAGCGGCATCTGCTGCACGCTGTCTGCGGTTTCGAATTGAATCCAAGGCTTCGGCCAAAATCTGCTCAGCCTCGTCGTCTGTTCTTCGCTCTTTTACGTAGGCGAGATGAGTCTTGTACGGCTCGATCTTGGCAACCTGAGGTGGGTTTTCCTTGTCCATGCCAGCGGGTAGACCGCAGTGAGGGCAGTCAATTTCTTGAGGCAAGTCTTCTTCGCTGACGCTGGCTGCAAAAAGCGGGTTGATCTCGTGGCCGTTCGAACAGAAAAAGCTAAGAGCAATTTTCTCTACTTGATGTCCGCGATCTTGCTCGCCCATTGGGCCAGCTCCGACGCGTGCTCCGCGAATTGAGGGTGAGCTCGACATTATGCCCATCCAAATCTTGTGAAGAGACCCAATATGATGATGACCGTTACCCAGACCAAACCAAGAACAACGGTGATTCGGTTGAGGTTACGCTCGGCCACGCCGGATGAGTTCATAGAGCTTGTCACTCCGCCGCCGAACATCTCCGCGACTCCTCCACCTCGACCCTTGTGAAGCAAAATCATCAAGATTAGAAGCACGCTGGTTATTGCAAGCAATACCAAGAGTGCTGTTTGTAGGGCAGCCATCTATTTCCTCATTCTCTTTTCAAACCTTGTAAATTATAGGACTATGTGCTTTTTGAAGCGCGATATTCCAGAAAACTCTTCTGCATCCAGGGACGCACCGCCTACTAGCACACCATCAACCTGCTCAGATTGCAAGAAACCTGCGACATTATTTGCCTTGACTGACCCCCCGTAGAGGATTCTCGAGTTCGCTGCATTGTCTCCGAAGTTAGCCTGAAGCGCTTGTCTGATCGCTGTCGCGACATCACTGGCCTCTTGAGCGGTTGCAACTTTGCCAGTTCCTATTGCCCAAACTGGTTCGTAGGCGATGACAAATTTGCCCAGTTCCTTGTGACCGCTGAGTGCATTGATGGTTTGAATTATCGGGACGGCTGACTGCCCTTGGCTCTCAAGTTCCTCAAGGGTCTCCCCCACGCAAATAATGGGAACAAGATTATTCGCCCAGGCAGCGGCAACTTTCTGCTGGACTACTGAGTCATTTTCTGCGTGATAGGTGCGACGTTCCGAGTGCCCAACGAGTACGTATTCGACGTTCAGCTTAGATAGCATTTGCCCTGATATTTCGCCGGTGTAGGCGCCGGAGGCATGCTGGGATATGTCTTGAGCGCCCAGCTTTATTTCGAATTTCTCGGCATCAATAAGGGTTTGAGTACTCCTCAGGTCAGTAAATGGTGGGAAAACTGCAACTTCCACCTCACCAAAGTCATGATCAGCGTCATTCAGAGTCCATGAGAGCTTTTGCACCAAGGCAATTGCCTGAAGGTGATCCAGGTTCATTTTCCAATTGCCGGCAATCAGCGGTATTCGGTTAGTCATTTAGGACCTCCAGTCCTGGTAGTGACTTACCTTCAAGATACTCAAGGCTGGCACCACCACCGGTTGAAATGTGAGCAAAGCTGGCCTCGTCAAATCCAAGTGCCCTGACCGCGGCGGCAGAGTCACCGCCTCCGACCACCGACAGTCCGTTCACATTGGTAAGTGCTTCTGCCACAGCTTTCGTGCCATGGGCGAAGTTTGGAAATTCGAATACTCCCATTGGACCGTTCCAGAAGACTGTTTTGGAGCTTGAAACGGCTTCGGCGAAGATTTTGGCGCTGTCCGGACCAATGTCTAGCCCCAAAACGTCTGCGCCAAGTTCAGAGTCTTCGATCGCATCGGCCTGCACGGTTTTATGACTGGCATCCGCTGAAAAACTGGCTGCAATTTCTATATCTGTCGGCAGGATAATTTGGACGCCTAGGTCGGCAGCCCGCTTGAGAAGTGCTCCGGTGGTTTCCACTTGATCTTCTTCAAGCAAACTTTTGCCGACGTTATGGCCCATGGCCTTGAGTACGGTGAAGACCATACCTCCGCCGATAGCCACTCTGTCTACTTTTGGCAGCAGATGACCGATAACAGCAAGTTTGTCCGAGACCTTAGAGCCGCCGAGGACGACCGTGTAGGGGCGGGACGGAGTTGTTGTTAGTTGGTTCAGTACTTTTAGCTCTGCCTCAATTAGTAATCCTGCGTAGCTAGGTATGAGTTCTGCGAGCTCATAAACGCTGGCTTGCTTTCGGTGAACAACGCCAAAACCGTCAGAAATCATGATGTCGGCCATCGCGGCTAGCTCTCTGGCAAACTCAGCGCGCTGCTGTGGGTCGCTGGAGGTCTCCGCAGCGTTGAAACGCAGGTTCTCAAGCAGTGCTATCTCGCCGTCTCTTAGGGACGAGGTCAGCGCTTTCGCTTGGCCTCCCGTGCTTGCCGGAGAAAACGTTACATCCTGACCCAATAGCTCCTGAAGTCGCTTTGCAACTGGGGCAAGTGAAAGCTCGGTCTCCTGAGCCTTTGGACGACCTAGGTGCGATGCCACTATGACCCTCGCACCAGCGGCAGTGAGCCGATTTATGGTTGCCAGGGACGCTCTAATTCGGCCGTCATCAGTGATTTCTGAATTGGACAGTGGCACATTGAGGTCGCAGCGCAGTATCACGGCCTTGGCTCGAAGATCTCCGGCGTGGTCGAGAGTTCTAAGCATTAGAGCTTGGACGCAACCAGGGCAGTCAGCTCAACCAGACGGTTTGAGTAACCCCACTCGTTGTCATACCAGCTTGATAGCTTCACGGTGTTGTCGATAACTCGCACCAAACCGCTGTCGTAGATCGAGCTGTGAGGGTCACCAACGATGTCGCTGGAAACAATTGGATCCTCGGTATACATCAGGATTCCCTTAAGTCACCCTCTGCCG
>FUWD013016944.1_pt1 | contig 12765 bp, 5 predicted proteins | sample 1063281 | NCBI WGS metagenome assembly FUWD01 (sample SAMEA79048168, study PRJEB19326) | metagenome | biome: marine
GGAGAGCCGAGATGACTTCCGGACCATATATCGTCTTTCTTCCACGCTTTTTCGGTGAAGACTTCCACGGATCATGTTTCCGCATCCGTGAGAACCTCTGAGTCACCGCCTTTCGCTTCATCTGGAGCGTCTGTACGAGCCGATCCAAGATGTCTCCTTTCTCCTTCCGGGATGCTTTGAGATATTCCTCCAGGTGCGCCCGAAGCACCTCTTTTCTGGTTTTCATAGTCATAGGCGACTATGGTACCCGAATTACTATCTATCCGTACAGATTGGGTGACATTCATTGCTATCTATAACGGGAAGTTTCATTTCTCCGAAATGTATGATATGATATAAAAGAGAGCCTGCTGCATCGTATGCAATTTTTGGTGCATTACGCGACACCGAACAACAAGATGATCGGTCCTATCAAAAAAACAAAACGATTCCTGTTCGACCATCGATTCCGACTCAGCCGGGTACAGTTTAACCTGTTCGCGATGTCATTTCTTGGTGTCGGGGCACTGTCCGGGGCGTATCTTATCCTCTCCGAGGCCATCCCGCGTATTCTTGCGCTCAACGATACCGCCAAAGTATGGATATTTTCGACTTCGACCGCGTCACAGTATGCGACGAACCTTGCGACCGTAGACGATGCCGGCGCCCACCCGTCGGGTGGTGCCGTCGGCGCGAACGAATTCATAAATCCTGATTTCTCGGCGGATGTCGCTTCATGGAACGTGGCAGCAGCTCCTTCTGCAGGCTGGATCGAGGTTCCCGGAGATGATGATTATGAAACCGACCCCTTTTTGGTAATGAAGTACGAGGCCAAATGCGTCGCAAACGGCGCGCCCGCGACTGGCCTGATCGCTCCAGAAGTAAGTTCTTATAATACCTACGATGACAGCGCTTCGGCATGTACTGCTGCAAACGGCAAGAGCGTCGCCTCGGTCCCGACCGGATATCCGATCGCGAATGTCAGCCAGACGAATGCGATTACCAGGTGTTCGACCGTCGAGGTTGGTTCCACTTCGGCACATCTTATCGATAATGACGAATGGATGACCATTGCGCGGAATGCCGAGGCACAGGATGCCAACTGGTCGGGAGGCGAAATCGGTGACGGCTATCTGTTCGCCGGCCACAATGACAATTCACCGGCTAAGGCGCGGATTGCGTCTTCGACCGATACGGGAAACAATGCCTGTGCCTATACCGATGCTTCGGGTACCTCCGAGATCCCTTCGGGAGAATGTCCGACCAATGCGGGCTCCGGCAGTTCGGGGAATACCGGTAATCAGAAACGTGTCCTCACGTTATCCAACGGGTCTCCGATTTGGGATCTCTCCGGTAACGTCTATGAGTGGACGAATAATACGATTCAAGGGAGAAATCAGCCGACCAGTGCCACGCCTGGGTTTACCTGGCGCGAGTTCACCGCCCTTTCCACATATGGGACACTCTCTTACGACGATGTCCGTCCTTCGGATTCATCGTATGATTCAAACCGTGGCGTCGGGCGAATCTATTCCGATGGAACATCTTCCAATTCGACGACGTACGCCTTCTTGCGCGGCGGGCTTTGGAGCAGTACTTCGGATGCCGGGGCGTTCGCGCTGAATTTGAGCAAGACGCCGGGGGGTCAGAGCTACTACATCGGGTTTCGCTGCGCCAGTGATCCCGTAGAAATCTCTTCATCTTTCTCCTCTTCTTCCGGCCGCTTTGCGGCCGGCGGAAATAATTTTTCGGTCGGCCCCGTTTCCGATGGCAAGCTTTTTCAGCGGGTGAATGTCGGCGATACCGATACCTATGATTTTTCCGTGTTCGTTTACGACAATACGACGGGCAATGTCGGTGGTATGATAGATACCTCCGTCGCCACACTCGAAGTGGGCGGAGTTCCGATTGAGACGACCTATACGGATCAAGGTTCCGGTTGGTGGAAACTATCAGCTGACGTGACCGGTGTGGCATCGACTCATGAATACGGCATAATCGCAACTATTGGAAAAACGATTCATGTCGATGATTTCAGTCTGGTCCGACAGGAAAATTTTTATGCGCTCACTGCTTCGGCATATTCGAATATTTTGGTCAATACGTGGGATACGTTCTGTGAGGGGTCGCTCGCCGGGTCGGTTTGTACCGAGGATGCGACGCACGTTCGGGATGCCGCTGTTGCGTATCAGCTTTGTGACGATGATGGATCGACGTGTGAATCCGGAAATACCTGGAAATATTGGGATGGTGATTCCTGGGAGCAGGCGATTGACGCGTCGTTCGTTTATGCGAATTCACCGGCACAGCTTACCCGTTCTGCCATGCAAGCCTTTCCAACCGAGTCGAAGAAGATTTCTATCCGAGTGATATTTCATCAAGGTGACGGCGCCGATGTTCCCCTTGTCCCACACGTTTCGATCGGTCTCACGACCGATACGGAACGACCGGTCACAAATGCTTCGGATGTCGTTATGCGCCGGTCGACGGACGGGACGACCGTCGACGCCGCTCCGGACGATCGGACGAACGGTGCCGCGCCGTACTTTTCCTGGAGTCCCGGTGCGGACGACCCAACTGGCTCGGGTGTACGAGGATACTGTCTCTATCTCGGTACCGATCCGACAGGAAATCCTGCGACCAGCAAAGGCATTTTAGGAAACAGTCCGGCAAGTATCTCCGGGACGGATTGTCAGTTCCTCGTTTCCTCGACATCGATCGATTTCGCTTCGGAAGCCCTTCGTGGCACGCCATGGCTCGTTTCCTCGACCGATTCATATTATCTCAACATCAAGGTTATCGATAATTCCGGAAACACGTATGGCGGGGACAGCGCCTCATTTCGTTTCCGATATGACGGGACGGCACCTACAAACGTCTCGTATATCTCGTGTGCGTCAGGTTCGTTTTCCAATGTCGCTGATATGAGTTTCTCCTGGCCTACCGCCGGATCCGCTTCCGCAAGCGACAATCATGCCGGAATTTTTGGTTGGCAATATCGTATCAATACGACATCCGGTACCTGGCTTGGCACCGCGACCGAGTCGACGCATGACATCGGCAATTACTTTCCGCTGACGGAATCCGCGCATACCCTTTCTGAGGACCAGGATGGAGACTCAATTGTTTCGGGAAACAACATCGTCTATTTCCGTTCGGTCGATTCGGCGGGCAATCCATCGCCGGATTCGACCATCCGTACTTGTAATCTGGCTTTTGGGGGTATCGCGCCATCCTTTGGAAGCATGGATACGGTCTTTGTTTCCCCCTCGACATCCGGATCCAATTCATACGCTCTTTCCTGGCAGGCCGCCTCGATCGTCGACGCCGAGAGATCTGTCGCGCACTATTACTACATGATTAACACTCCGCCACCGTCGACGCTGGCCACTCTTCAGGGGAATCCGACGACCTATATCGACAATGGGATTTTGACTTCTGTCTCGGCCCGCGCGCTTGCCGGCGTGAACAAAGGGACAAATACCGTCTATGTGGTAGCGGTCGATGATGCGGATACGCCGAACTATTCGCCGACCAATCGTATAGAAGGGGTCTTTGTGCTCGACTCGACCGATCCGGACAACGTAGGCGATTTGGTCGCCTCGGATTCCTCGATCAAGTCGAAAGAGCAGTGGAACGTGACCCTTACGTGGACGGCTCCCGTCTATCAGGGTGCCGGAAACCTTACGTATATCATATACCGGTCCGCTGACGGCGATTCTTTTTCCGAGGTCGGTGCCACGTCGGGTCTTTCCTATGTCGACAATACTCCCGAGTCTCGGAAATATTTTTATCGTATATCGGTCCGCGATGGCGCACAGGCGATGAGTTCGGACAGTAATGCCGTCTCTATCTCACCTATCGGGAAGTGGACCGAAGCACCTGGTCTGGTAGACGGTCCTACCGTTTCCGATGTCACCACCAGCAAGGCGACTTTGTCCTGGGATACGGACAGGCCTGCGGATTCCAAGGTCGCCTACGGGACCAGACGTGGGAAGTATGGCGATGACGAGGTCTTCAATTCTGACCAGGTTTCGAGTCATGACGTCGGTTTGACTAATCTCGATGCCAGCACCACCTATTACTACAAGGTCAAATGGACCGATGAGGATGGTAATATCGGGGAGAGCGCGGAAAATAGTTTCAAAACCAAGGATGCTCCGACAGTGAAGGATGTTTCCGCTCGGAATATCGGTCTCGACTCGGCTTTCGTACGATTCACATCAAAAGAGGCATCTGAGGTAAAAATCTTTTATGGTTTGACGACGGATTTCGGCGGCAGTGTGGTTGTCCCGACGTCCGCTTCCGAAACGACCTATACGACGGAACTTTCGGGGCTGCAAGACGGTACCAAGTACTATTACAAGATCAACACTTTCGATGAGGATGGCAAGGAATACGAGGGAACAGTGCTTGATTTCGCAACGCTTCCGCGGCCAAAGATTACCGATGTCCGTATCCAGCAAGTCGCTAATACCGCACAATCTACCATACTGGTCACCTGGACAACGAATACCGATGTTTCCTCGATCGTTTCGTATACGCCGGAGGGTAACCCGTCGGCTACGCGTGACGAGGTGTCCGTCGCATTGACAACGGGTGAGCATAAGATGGTCATCCGAGGGTTGTTGCCACAGACTGGATATTCGCTTGTCGTGCGCGGTCGGGACAAGGCGGGAAATGAGGCCGTGTCCGATGCACAACGATTAACGACCGCTACCGATACGCGGCCGCCTCAGATTGCCGAATTGTCAGTCAAGGGTTCCGTCGTCCCGCAGGTTTCATCTACTGCGCAGGAATCCGTCGCACAGGTGATTGTGTCGTGGAATACCGATGAACCCGCGACCAGTCAGGTGGAATTCGGTGAGGGAACCGGAACATCATATGCTCAAAAAACACAGCAAGACGACAATCTTACGACGAACCATCTGGTCATCGTGTCCGGACTTTCCCCTTCGAAAGTGTATCATCTTCGTGCCATTTCGGCCGATGCTGCCGGAAATATCGGTCGATCGATAGATACCGTTACCATAACGCCGAAGACGATCGACAATGCGCTCGACCTGGTCATATCGAATCTGAGGGAGGCTTTCGGCTTCCTCAGGGGAATCGGAAGATGACGGGTCGTGAGTGAAGCGGATGGGAAAGCGGGAAAGAAGGATTGTAATACCATTTCTAAAAAAGCTGTTCCTTCTGTCTCCGTGAGTCACGCCTTTCGGAAGGCGGGACGTGGTAGTCCAGTCTCGCGTCATGCATACTGGATTGCCACCTTGGCAAACCGGCATTCGCGAGACAGGTACCCGGAGCAGGTTGCCCGAGAGCGGGCTTGCACCAACCTGCAACATGAGCATTTCGAGCAGGAAGACCGGATTGCTATGGTTATCTCTCGGGATTTTAGGCGACAAGCAGATGTATTCGGCTTATAATGGTAGTGAGATTTGAGACCGATTCAAAAAAGGAAGATTTCGCGGAGACGGACAAAGAACATAACAGGAACATGCATCGATATGAATCAGCCCATACTTCGGGTACAAAACATATTCAAATCATTCCATGTCGGTTCGACGGATGTTCCGATATTGAAGGATGTCTCATTCGATATAGCCACTGGTGATTTCCTGGTTCTTTTCGGGCCGTCCGGATGTGGAAAATCAACGCTTTTACACACGATCCTGGGCCTTGAATCCGCGACGGAAGGCGGAGTCAGATATTTCGAAGACGTTTCTTTTTCGCAGATGAGCGAAGATGATCGCTCCGATTTCAGGAAGCGACACATCGGCATGGTTTATCAGCAATCGAATTGGATCCGTTCACTGTCGGTCCTTGAAAATGTGGCGTTTCCGCTCACAATGATCGGCGAGTCCGATCAGGTGGCGTTTGATCGGGCGCGACAGTCTTTGTCTCTTGTCGGTATGCTCGACAAGGCCTCCTATGCTCCGATGGAACTTTCTTCCGGTCAACAGCAACGGGTAGCATTGGCTCGTGCGATCATTACCGATCCGGACTTTATCATTGCCGACGAGCCGACCGGAAACCTTGACTTTGAGTCGGGTCAGGAATTGATGCATCTTTTGAAATACCTGAATGACAAAGCGGGTAAGACGATTCTTATGGTGACGCATGATTTGGAATACATCGGTTTTGCGAAAACCGCGATTAGGATGTTTGACGGTGTTATCGTGGGGATGTATGCCGAAAGTGATCGTGAGGCGCTTTTGAGCCGGATCAGGGGAAAGCGTGGCGTAAGAATGCCTTAGTATCTCTCGCACACCTCCACGATTAGTATCTATCTCAAATCTCATGTCGGCAGAAATATCGAAATATAGGTATTTCATCCCGACATGAAATTTGCAGCAGATTCGAAGGAATGCGTTCGAGAGTGGTATTATAATCGAGGGAGAGCTTGAGATGTCATTAATCCAATTAATATCGGTATCCATGATTTCCATTTTCAAAAAGTTGTCCGCATATTTTGCAATCTTCATAAATACGCTTTCTTTTTCGTTGCTTCTCATGCTCTATCTGTGCGCAAAAGGAGCCGGGAAGGTTTTCCGATGCAGATTTTTTCCGAAGTTTCTTGTAACGATCATAGCCCGACCGTTGACGGTTCTCTATGACATGACCGTCCGGTTGCTGGGTTCATATCGCGAAGGATCCGTTTCGCGTATCGCCCTAATCAAGCTTTCTATCCGGAATCTGCAAGCCAAAAAAACACGGACCATGATTACGGTCGGTGGCATGGCTATCGGCATCGGCGTAATCGTTTTCCTTGTTTCAATCGGGTATGGATTGCAACAGCTGGTCATCACCCGGGTTGCGCGGCTTGAGGAAATGCGACAGTTCGACGTATCGCCACAAGTCGAGGGAAAAGTAAAAATAAATGATGAGACACTTTCCGGTTTGAAAGATGTTTCTTCGATTGAATCGGTTATGCCTCTTATTTCTGTCGTCGGGAGGGTGAACTACAACGATTCCGTTTCCGATATGGTCGTATACGGGGTTACATCCGAATATCTGAAACAATCGGCGATACAGCCCAGCGAAGGCGACATTTTTGAAAGCGATGTGGTCGCAGCTCGGTTGGCTGAGCCGAAAGAGCGGCTCAGCGGGTCCGTTGATGCCGGATCAGTCATGGAATTCGATCAAAAAATACGGGATGTCGCCTTCTCTGTCGATCCGGGTTCATGGGTCCGAGTCAGAGAAACCCCGAAGCCGGACTCGAAATTACTCGGATATGCGAAGGGTATCGGCCAAGGGGGCGAATACTGGGGTGCCTCGTATGACTCTGCTGATGAGTCGGGAACAGCCGGAATATCGGAAGACGGAACCGTTTTAGGGAAATGGGTTCGGGCAGATGTTCCGCTTTGGGAGGAGGGGCGGTGCGATCAGAAAACGCAGGGCGACTGTGAGGACGGAAAACACAAGGTGTTCCGTGACACGAATGGCGAGCAGATACGTACCGTGGGCTATTTTGCTGAAATTGGCGTTGAAATTTCCAACTCAGGTGCCGTACGGCCGTCCGTTCTTGGGGATTCTACGGATTTGATGAACAACGCTGCCGAATGGGTGTCCCTTGATTCGGAATCCGACGCTGTTACGCAACCGAATGTGGAAACCGCCGAGTTGCCGCCTGATGCGAAGCGGCAGGCCGTCGTGAATCGCTCGGCCCTGAAGGTTCTCGGTATCGACGAACACGAGGCGGTAGGGCGGTCATTTTTAGTGACTTTCGTGGTCGTCGGTGATCTTTTGGCAGATACAGGTCGAAAAATGGAGTCCGTCCCGGCGGAATACGAAATCGTCGGCGTGACTCCCGATGAGAAATCCCCAGTATTTTACGTACCGTTCATGGATCTGCGATCACTTGGAATCGTAAATTTTTCGCAGGTTAAGGCGGTAGCTCGAAGTCAGACTGTTCTTCCGGAGGCGCGCAAACATGTTGAGGCAATGGGATACGTTACTCGTTCGGTTGCGGACACTGTGTCGCAGATCAACTCGCTGTTCGCTACTGCGCGGATTGCGTTGGTTATCCTGGGAATGACGGCACTTGCGATATCCGCACTTGGTATGTTTAATACGCTGACCGTTTCACTTCTTGAACGAACACGCGAAGTAGGTCTTATGAAGGCGATGGGCATGAAATCGATTGAGGCACGCGAGCTATTTCTGACAGAATCCATGATAATGGGCATCTTTGGCGGAACTTTAGGCCTGTTAAGCGGTTATTTGCTTGGGAAGTTGGTCAGTCTCAGTCTGTCGTTTTTCAGTCTCTTTTCCGGACTTGGATATATGGATATTTCCTTCGTTCCGCTTCCATTCGCAATCGTTATTTTGTTGCTTTCATTGTTCGTCGGTTTTGGGACCGGAATCTATCCGGCGAACCGCTCGACCAAGATTTCCGCTTTGGATGCGCTTCGATACGAGTAGGGTACGGATACTGTCGCGGATCGCAATGCTTTTTCGCTGATTATTCGCAGCTGAGACGGACTTCTGCTGACTTTGCGAACGTCCTCATCCGACTCCGTCGTTCTAAACCGCCCCACTGAGTTTTTGCACAAAGCCGACGACTGAAGCAATCCAGTCTCTCGCTCCGTCCTTGAGAGGAGTCTTTACCGAAGCAATCCGGAAATCAGAACATGCTTTTGGACCGCCACGGATGAGTACATCCTCGCAAAGACGGACGGGAACAGAGGCGGAGAGGGCGCGGACGCTGGATTGCCACGGGCGACTACGCCCTCGCAAAGACGGACAAGGGCGGGGGCAGGAGCCCAAAGTACGGGTTCGCACCCGCCTGTAACGCTTTGTAGAGCAATGCGTACAGGAAGACAGGCTGATAGGGAGTGTATTATTTAGTATCTATCTCAAATCTCAACGTATGTATAAGCCAAAAAATTCACTTGCCGGCTGAAATCCGGAAATCTCGGCTGCAAACCCTTCACGTTTCGTCGGGGTACGACAGTACCCCTCCTCGACTTTCAGTGTTTTCGCGCGAAATTTCCGAATTTCAACTCGACATGAGATTTGAGATAGATACTTAGAAATGACACAAATGTCCGAAAATCGGGTTTATCGGCTATAATGGAGGCAATCGTACGCCTGGATTTTTTTCGTGACCCGGTCTATCATGGAGAGTCCTGGATTTTTCACTGACAGTCCTTATGCAAGACTCCATCGTTCCGGAAATCAAGTCGAAGCTCAATATCGTTGACGTGGTCGGGTCATATCTCCGGCTCACGAAGGCCGGTGCATACTGGAAGGCCTGTTGCCCGTTTCACAACGAGAAAACGCCGTCCTTCACCGTGAACGAGGAGCGGCAGGCTTTTCACTGTTTCGGATGCGGGAAAGGCGGGGACATCTTCTCGTTCGTGCAGGAAATCGAGGGCATCGAGTTCCGGGAGGCGCTCAAGCTCTTGGCGGAGCGGGCGGGAGTCGAGGTTCCGGTCTATCGGAAAGCGGGAGTCTTCGGACATGAGAGTGTCGAGGAACCGGACCGGACGAGGGAGATTCTCGAACTCTCGACGAAGTTTTTCGAAAAGCAGCTCTGGGAAGGCGAGGGTGCGAAGACGGCGTTGCCCTATCTGCGGAAACGCGGATTGTCGGATGAAAGCATTCGGACGTTCCGGGTCGGGTATTCGCTTTCCGGGTGGCGGCATCTGCATGATTTCCTGGTTTCCAGGGGGTATCGACCGGAAGAACTCGAGCGCGCCGGGCTCGTCATCGCGAAGGACGGTCGGAGCGGACACTATGACCGGTTCCGTGATCGGATCATGTTCCCGATATCCGACGTGGTCGGACGAGTCATTGGCTATTCCGCCCGTGTCGCCCCGGGAAGCGATGAGAGCCAGGCAAAGTATATCAATACGCCGGAAACCCCCGTCTATCACAAGGGACGCGTCCTGTACGGCCTGTATCAGGCGAAACAGGCGATCAAGTCCGAAGGGGTATCGGTATTGGTCGAGGGACAGATGGACGTGATCGCGTGCCACCAGGCCGGCATAAAAAACGCCATAGCGGCGTCGGGTACCGCACTGACCGGTGAGCAACTCGACATCCTGAAGCGGTACGGTCGGGAGGTGCGCCTGTTCTTCGATATGGACGGTGCCGGTCAGGCTGCCGCTTGGAAGAGCACCCTTCTTTCCTTGGGAAAGGAAATGTCCGTCTCCATCGTATTACTGCCCGAAGGGAAGGATGCGGCCGATGCGGCGCTTGAGAATCCGGATATCTTGCGACGGGCGGTGGTCGCATCGGTTCCGGCCGCGAAATATTTTCTCGATCGCGCCATCGGCGAAAGCGATATCCGTCTTCCTGACGGAAGGCGCGCCGTGGCCGAGGGATATGCGCCACTATTGGCCGCGATGACGAATCGGATCGATCGCGATTATTGGAGACGCGAGCTCGCCGATGCCATCGGTGTCGAGGAACGGTCGCTTCTCCCGACGCTGCATGCCGCGGAACGCGCTTCGCGCGAGCCTTCTGCACAGACCGCGAACGTGAAGTTGTCCGGAGATCGCGGTGACATATTCCTTGCCCGGTCGGATGTCCTTCGTGGGAGGATTCTCGGGCTCATGTTGCTGGAACCGGTGTTCCGCACCGATGCACGCATCGCAGGGAGGATCGAAGAGGCCCTTTCCAAAGATCCGCTTCATTCACTGATCCGATCGGCTTCTCCTGATGACTCGTTTTCGGTCTCGGAGGACGAGGAATCGAAGCGCCGTCTGTCCGCGCTGATGTTCGATGCCGAGGAACTGCTTGTCGGGGAACGGGGAGAAGAAGAGCAGGGAAAAAGGAAAGAGGTTGTTTTTTCCGAGCTGCTCAGCCAGCTCTCCGAGGAGTTTCGGAAGGAGGAATTGCAACATATCGTGAAGTCGATTGCCGCCGCCAGGGCGAACGGAGATCGCGCACTGGAGAAGACGCTTCTCGAACGCTTTGCCGAACTTTCGCGGGAAAATTGACTTTTCGCCTGAATAAAGCTATTTTGTGAGTGTTGTCGCTTCGGCGATTCTTCGTGTTTGTTTCGCTTTTGAATACTATCAAAATCGTATGAGCGTCAAAAAGAAGCCCGTGAAAAAGGTGGCAAAGAAGGTTTCGAAGAAGCCCGCGAAGAATGCGCTTCCGAAGAAACCCGCCAAAAAGACACCTGTAAGCAAGTCTACAGTGAAGAAGCCCGCGAAGAAGATCGCTCCCAAGAAAGTTTCACTGAAAAAAGTAAAATCGATACCGAAAAAGACCGTGAAAAAAGCACCGATTAAGAAAACCACTTCCACGAAAGCCACTTTGAAAAAGACTGAGCCGAAAAAAGTCGTACCGAAGAAGGCAGCCACGAAACAACTCCCGCTGAAGCATTCGAAGACGATGCCGAAACGGCAGGCGCCATCACCGAAGCCGGAGCCGAAGAAAACCAAAGCGGAGGTAAAGAAGGAAGAGAAGAACGACGCATTCGAGGAAATCGTGAATCGCGGCAAGCAGCGTGGCTTCGTGACGGAAGACGAGATTATCCATATCCTTCCGGACGTGGAAACCGACCTTGATGCGCTGGAGCGACTGTACGGAAGTTTGGAAGAAGCCGGCGTTCGCGTGGTCACGTCCGACGAGATGCTGAAGGTGGAGACGGATCAGATCGCCGAGACCTTCGAGACCGTGAAGGAGAAGGCACCGAAGAAGAAATCCCAAGAACGGCCTCAGCCGGTGGACGGAGAGGACGATACGTCCGATCTCGTGCAGATGTACCTTCGGGAAATTGGCCGGGTCGCACTCCTGAACGCCGAGGACGAGGTGCGTCTGGCGAAAAATATAGAGAAGGGCGATATCGCGTCCAAACAGAAGTTGACCGAAGCGAACCTCCGGCTTGTGGTCTCGATAGCGAAGAAATACGTCGGTCGGTCACACAATCTGTCGCTCCTGGACCTCATTCAGGAGGGGAACATGGGGTTGTTCCGTGCCGTCGAGAAGTTCGATTACCGCAAGGGGTACAAGTTCTCGACGTATGCCACCTGGTGGATCCGGCAGGCCATCACCCGTGCGCTGGCGGACCAGTCCCGCACCATCCGCATTCCGGTTCACATGGTGGAAACCATCAACAAGTATCTCCAGGTGACGCGCCGTTTGGTCCAGGATCTCGGTCGCGAGCCACTTCCCGAGGAAATCGCCGCGGAAATGGGTATGGAGGTGGACAAGGTCCGGCATATCCAGAAGATCTCACAAGAGACCGTGTCGCTCGAGACGTCCATCGGAGACAGCGATGACGACTCGGTACTCGGCGACTTCATCGAGGACACCGAGACGGTTATGCCGAATCAGTCCGCCGCGCGAAAGCTGCTTAAGGAACATATCGCGGATATCCTGAGTGAACTGACTCCTCGTGAGCAGAAGATACTCCGTATCCGGTTCGGGCTCGAGGACGGCGTTACCCATACGCTCGAGGAGGTCGGACAGGAGTTCGGCGTGACTCGCGAGCGCATCCGACAGATCGAGGCCAAGGCACTCGAGAAAATCCGCGAGCACGACAACGTGAAGAAGTTGCGGCATTACTAGTACTAAATTAATAAAGTTGTTAGGAAAAAATAGAAACCGGACTTCGTAAAATCTAAAAGCGGACTCCAGGCAATTTCTCCGATTTCTCGAATGTCTCCCCGAGAAACTCGGATTCGCTCCAAAACCGGACTTTCACCATACCGGATACGGTATCCGGTATCATCTTCAGGGTGACGGTGTCCCTCGGTATCCCGTTCGGTACGCGCATACTCAATTTCCGTATATGGATATACGTCGATATGCATCGACGACACTGTC
>FUWD013016542.1_pt1 | contig 12764 bp, 12 predicted proteins | sample 1063281 | NCBI WGS metagenome assembly FUWD01 (sample SAMEA79048168, study PRJEB19326) | metagenome | biome: marine
TACATTATTCTCTCTGGCAAATTTACTGGCAAGAATTTCCCTTCAGAGCCACGAGTACCAAATCCTCCGGGAATCAAGATACCGTTAATATTTTTAAATGCTTTCGCTGCATCTTCATCATTGAAAATATTTTCCGTATTCACCCATTGTACATTCACACTGGCTTCATTTTCAACACCGGAATGGATAAAGGCTTCCAGGATACTCTTATAAGCATCGGGGAGTTCGGTATATTTCCCGCACATGGCAATATTGACCCTATGCTTGGGATTCTTGAATCTGTGGATGAATTTTTCCAAATACTCAATATCCGGTTTAGAAGTCAATTCCAACCTGTCCATAATAATCTGTCCCATTTTCTGGCGGTGCAGTTCCAACGGCACTTCATAGATACTGGGAACATCCAGCCCTTCAATGACGTGTTCCCTGTCCACATTCCCAAAGAGTGCCAGTTTGTCTTTTACGCTTTTGGTCAGTTTTCGGTCTGTCCTACAAAAAATAATATCCGGAGTTAATCCGATCTCCCGCAGTTTCATGACCGAGTGCTGGGTCGGTTTGGTTTTCAATTCTTCGCTTGCCTGGATGTAAGGAACTAATGTCACATGGATGAGCACATGATTCCGATACCCTACTTCAAGTGATAGCTGACGTATCGCTTCCAGGAATGGTAAACTTTCAATATCACCCACCGTGCCGCCAACTTCACAGATGACAACATCATATTTCCGAGGTTTATTCACAGCACGGATACGGTTGATAATTTCATCTGTGATATGGGGGATGACCTGGATCGTTGCCCCTAAATAATCCCCTTTACGTTCCCGATCCAGAACTGTGCTGTATATCTGTCCTGTCGTTGCATTGTTGTTCTTGCTCATATCCACATCAATAAAGCGCTCGTAATGGCCAAGGTCCAGGTCTGTTTCAGAACCGTCATCCAATACAAAGACCTCGCCGTGCTGATAGGGATTCATGGTGCCGGGATCCACGTTTAAATAAGGATCCAGCTTAATGATGGATACTTTCAAACCGGCGCTTTTCAATAAATAACCGATGGAAGCAGCAGCAATGCCTTTTCCCAGTCCGGAAATGACTCCGCCAAGTACGAATATATATTTTGTCTGTTTAGCCATGGGCCTTTACAAACGCATCTAAATCTTCTTTAGTATCGATCCCTCTCCCGGAATATGCTGTCATGAGCACATGTATCGGCAGGCCATTATCCAGTATTCTCAATTGCTCAAGCCGGTGCTGCTTTTCATTTTCCGTCTGGGACATATTAGTGTATTTCATCAATGCCTGTTTGCGAAACGCATACATACCTATATGCCTGTAGTACCCGCCCATTTCATACTGCCGCGGTTCCCTCCTAAATGCCAGGGCAATATTGTTCTGATCCACCAACACTTTAACCACATTAGAATCTAATTCATCCTCAACAGAAATGTCAGTTGAAGCTGGAGTCGCCATGAAAACATGCGGTGTTTCAAATGTTCCCACAAGATCATCAATCAGCTTTGGATCTATCGCCGGTTCATCACCTTGGATATTCACCACCACATCTGCATCAATGTCCCGCGCAACTTCTGCCACCCGGTCCGTTCCTGATTTATGATCTGAAAAAGTCATGACCGTATTAACCTTGAATGGCTGCAAAGCTTCTTCTGTAATTTCACTGTCAATGGCTACAAAGACCTCATCGAGCGTTTCTGCCTGTTGTGCTTTTTCATAGACATGCACCACCAGAGGTTTATCATTAATGGGGGCAAGTATTTTTCTGGGGAGTCTGGTTGAATGTAGCCGGGCCGGGATGACACCGACATTCACGAGGGTAAAACCAATCTATTGAGGGGACACGTTTCCACCGGGATCAAATTGTTCGTCTTAATAATGTTCTGTTTGGGCATAAACCGGCGAAAAACTTGGCGGGAAATTAAGACTGTGTACTTGACATAAAAGACAGAAAATTTATTCGAATCGTAAAGATTCTATAGGATCCAGATTTGCTGCCCGCCAGGCAGGGTAAATACCAAATCCTATTCCAATCAATGAACATACAACCAGGCCATAAACCACCCAGTCCATGGGGATTACAGCAGGTATATTCATGAACATGGCCACGGCATTCCCTCCAATGACGCCCAGTAATACACCAACAATACCTCCAATTTCGCTCAGGAAAACAGCTTCGGATAAAAATTGCGTTATGATATCACGCCGCTTGGCGCCAATGGCTTTGCGAATACCAATCTCTTTGATCCGTTCTGTCACGGACACCAGCATAATATTCATGATGCCGATCCCAGCCACCAGTAAAGCGATGATACTGATGACGAATGCAAATACTTTCACGCCACCGGTGAACGATCCAAATGTATCCAGGAGCTGCGCGTTCGAAACCACCTCAAAATTATTTTCATCGCTGGGAGGAACTTTACGAATGGCCCGCATGATACCAATCGCCTCATCCAGTGTTTTATCATATAATTCGGGCGATGGTGATTCAATGGTGATCAACAAGCTGGTACGGCTATGGGCAAAATTGTGGAGATATGTTGATATGGGAATGATGACATAATTATCCTGGCTTTCACCAAAAGAAGATCCTTTTCGTTCCGCTATTCCCACCACCAAAAAGCTGATGCCATCAATAGTGATATGTTTCCCGATTGGGTACTCGAACGGGAAAAGCTGATCCAAAGCATCTCCTCCAAGTACTACAACGTTTCGTCCATAATGAACATCATTATTGGTAATATTTCGCCCTTCATCAATGGACGTGTTATAGGTCCTGGAAGTCCACTCATCTCCCGCATATATCCTCACATTTTTTTTTGCCTGGTTATCTCCATATTTGATGGTTTTGCCCCAGGCATCATCCCCCACGCTGACAAAGGAAGCTGTTTTTACCCTTTCCTTGAGTTTTTCATATTGGTCCAATGTTATATTTTTCCGCTTGGCATATTTTTCCCATGACCCATGTCCTCCTAGGTGTATGACAGGGAATTTTTGGAATGAAAACGTATTGGTCCCAAATACATTCAAGCCGGATTGTATTGATGACTCCATTGTTGTTATTGCTGTCATGACGCCAATCACGGAAAAGACGCCAATGGTAATGCCCAGTAATGTCAATGAAGAACGGAGTTTATTCTGGCGAATGGACTGCAGGGCCATGATCAGGCTTTCCTTCAGCGTATTTTTAAAATGACCTTTCTTCTGCATTATTCGAATTTCTTAATCTGAATTCCTAATCTGATTTCCACTCATTCATAGCGCAACGCCTCAATAGGATCAAGCCTGGCCGCACGGAAAGAAGGGGCTAGCCCTGCTATTAAACCAACAACTGAACTCAACACCAGTGCAGTGATAGCCAAAGAAACTGGCAGTGTCGAAGGAAAAATATATTTATCAATTAAAATACTGCCGCCCAAAGCCATGACCATACCTACAAAACCGCCAAATAGACAAATAAGTAATGCTTCAAACAAAAATTGTCTCATAATACTGGAAGGTGTGGCTCCAATTGCCTTTCGTACTCCAATCTCTCTGGTCCTTTCTTTCACAGACACGAACATAATATTCATGATACCAATGCCACCTACAACAAGAGACAAAACGGTGATAAAAATTCCTGTCCCGCCAATGGCTATTTTCATGGTCTGATATTGTTGCCGAAAGGCATCTTGTTGATTGATAGCAAAATCATTTTTTTCTTCGGGATGGAGACCACGCAGATTGCGCATAATGGCTGTGATTTCATCCTTCGCATCTGCAATATGGTTTTCATCCACTTTAATATCCAGGCGCATCCAGCCGCGCCTTGAAAATAATCGCTGGTATGTCCCCAAGGGGATCAAAGCTCGATTATCCATGCTGAATAAGCCTAAAAATTTGCCCTGCTTTTCTGTTACACCCACTACACGGAATACATAATTTCCAATTTTTACCTTTTCACCAATGGGGTTTTCATTTTCAAAAAGTGCATTGGCTACATCGTAACCGATAACAATTACGCGCGTACCGCTCCTATCCTCGCCTTCAGTAAAAAATCGTCCTGATTCAATATTCAAAAATGCCGTTTGCATATATTCCGGTGTAGTGCCGGCAATATTAATACCCATGGCCATTTCATCCTCGCGGGTGATATTGACAGTACGCATGGTCACCGGGGCAGCTGCTTTGACGTATTTGCTTTGGGATTTCAGTTTTTCAACGTAAGCCACTTTGAGGTCTGGTCGATTGCGGATCTCCCACCACTCCTGTTCACCGAACCATTCATGTTTAGCTATATATAATACATCCCTCCCCAAGAATGACATGCTCTTTTCAAAGGAGCGGTCCAAGCCGGATATGAGCGTACCCATAAGCGTCACCGCCAGGATACCAATAATAATGCCCAGTGTTGTTAAAGCCGCCCGCAGCTTATTGCCCCAGATAGCACTCAAGGCCATGCGCAGGGATTCAATATAAGCAAACATGATCAGGCAGTCGCTTTTTGCTTACGCGGTTTTTTGCGTGCTTTTGACTTATGATTTACAATGTCTTCCTCAATGCAGCCATCTAGGATATGAATCGTGCGGTGGGCATGCTTGGCAATATAGGCTTCGTGAGTAACCAAGATAATCGTGTTTCCTTCTTTGAATAGTGCATCAAAAACTTCCATGATTTCCCCACCACTTTTTGAGTCCAGGTTTCCGGTTGGTTCATCAGCCAAAATGATGGATGGATTGGTTGCCAAGGCCCTGGCAATAGCTACACGCTGGCGCTGGCCGCCTGATAGTTCATTGGGTTTATGGTGCATGCGGTCAGTCAAGTCAACTTTTTCTAAAGCTATTTTTGCATGTTCCAAACGCTCATCCCTGGGAATATTTGCATACACAAGGGGCAGTTCAACATTTCTCAAGGCAGTGAGCTTCGGTAATAAGTTGAAGGTTTGGAATACAAAACCAATTTTGCGATTACGTATGGAAGCCAATTGATTGTCATCCATCTCATGGACCTGTTCACCCTCAAATTCATAGGTACCTTCTGTTGGGGTATCCAAACAGCCGATCATATTCATCATGGTGGATTTTCCTGACCCCAGGGACCCATGATGGAAATATATTCATTATGATTTATAACCAGATCTACACCATCCAACGCTTTTACGATTTCTCCGCCTACGTCGTAATAACGTTTTAATCCGCTCAGTTTTATAAGGTCAGCCATAGATTTTATTGCTCATCTTCAAGCTTGACTTCTTTATTGTGTTTTAGATCACGGCTGATGGCCTTGTAGCTGCCGCTGACGACTTTTTCACCTGCATCAAGCCCGCTGACTATCTCATAATGAGTTTCACTGCTGATACCGACTTTCACTGGTTTGGCAATAGCAAATGGCCCGTTTTTACCCTTAATTTCCTTGCCATCAGCAGGCTCATTCTGGACCACAAAAACCAGTTCAATCTATTTCCTTTTTATTGTTACCGCTTCTGTATTTTTTATCTTCATCTTCTTCAACATTTTCTTCTTTTTCATCAATCTCTTTGTCATAACCTTCCGGGCGGACGGTTAAACTCTGAATTGGAATGGTTAATACATCGTTGCGTATATCGGTAATAATATTTGTATTGGCACTCATACCCGACCGGATCTGGGGATGTGAATGTAGCATGCGGATCTTCACCTTGAAATTGGTCACTTGCTCCTGGGTACCAAAGTTGGAGGTCTCTGCCACATGGGCAATTTCGCTGACAACACCATAGAGCATGGTATCTTGAAATGCGTCCACTTCAATCTCTGTTGTATCACCTATGGCTATATGCACCACGTCATTTTCATTTACATCTATTTCTACTTCCAATTTGGTCAGGTCAGCAATGGTCATAAGCGTCGCTGCCTGGAACATGCTTCCTACGGCCATTTCACCTATTTCAATATTGATCCTGGTCACGATACCATCAGATGGTGCTGTCATTTTCAATTTAGATAATTCATCCTCTCTGGAAGAAAGTGCTGCCTTAGCCTGTTTCAGTTGGTTCACATTCAATTCATATTGTGCAGTGATTGATTCAAGTTCTTGTTCAGAGATCAGTTTCTGAGCATATAATGATTCCATTCGTTTTTTTTGAGCTGATACCTGTTTTAAACTGGCTTTAGCAGAATTCACAGATGAGGTCGCTTGCTCTACAGTTGCTAAATGTTGTTTTGCATCTAATGTAATCAGTAATTGTCCAGCTTGTACCCGGTCCCCTTCTTTAACTGTTATATCTGTTACCCACGCAGATGTTGTGGCACTGATTTTTATTTCTTTAATGGGCTGGATCTTACCGCTGGCGTTTACTTTCCTGATCACCGTCCCTTTCTGCACTTCTTCAACCTCTACTTTTACTGCACTATCATCCGCTTTAAATACATTAGCTAATATGATAATGACCAGTAGTGTAACTACTCCACCGATTAATAATAATTTTTTCTTATTCTTTTTCTTTGACAAAAGAAACTCCTTAATTTATCTGTAATCTTGATCAAGCGTTCCCAATAACGCTCTTAATTGTGCTTCCTGGATCCTGACATCATATTTAGTACTGACTAATGAACTGCGTGCCTGGCTAACTGATACCTGAGCATCCAGTACTTCTAGAATAGTAGCAGATCCTAAACTATATCTTTGCTGTACTAACTTTAAATCTTCTTCTGCAGAGTTCAAAACCTGTTCACTGATGGGTATTAATTCTTGGTAATCTTCAAGGGTATTGATCATATGTTCCAGTTGCATCTGCGAATCATGTTTTTGAGAGAGATAATCGTATTTTTGTTTATGTACATTTAATTCAGCCTGCTGCTGACGAGAAGATAAATTATAGCCTGTAAAGATAGGCACGGATAAAGATAAAGATAAGGAGGTAGACCAATCATTTACTTGTGTCATTTCTTCAAATTCGCCCGCTGATGTGCCATAGCTCATAGACGCACTTAAATTGGGGAGCCGTGTTCCAAATAATATTTTTCTATTCAGTTCTGCTCCACTGATCTGCGAACGATACACTTTCAATGTTGGATTATACTCTTCCATTTCTGTTAATGATTGATCCAATACCGGAATCGGCAATAATGGACGTTCTATATCTGTGATTTCAAAATTGGTAACACTGCCTATCAAACCCATACTATTCCGCAAAACTAATTCTGCGTTACGTAAACTTGTTTTCTTTAACAAAATATCTGTTTGTGCGCGACCAAATTGAACTTGAGCTTTTAATAAATCAGATTTTTTTACTGCTCCAAGATCAAATTGAGTTTTCACTAAACCTACTTGTTGATTTGCCAGGTCTAGGTTTTTTTGTGCTACATCTAACAATTGTTGAGCTTTTAATAACTGAAAAAAAGATTGGTGTACATTTAATATCACATTGATCTTTTGTTGGCGTGCTAATTGTTGTGCTATGAGTAAAGCATTATTAGCTGATTTGATCTGGTTCAACCATTGACCGCCATCATAGATGGGTTGTGAGATAGAAAATGAGGTACCATAAGTATTTGAAAAACCACCGTAGGGTGATGAAAAAGACATTGTGTCACCCATGAACTCAATTTCTGATGTAGTCACACCTTTTGCAGAATGGGACTCACTCCATGAATTTCCATAACTGATTGTAGGCAGAATATTGCTCATCGACCCTTTGGCTCCCGCCCTGGCTGATTGCACATCCAAGACTGCGGATTTTAATGACTCTTTGTTCAGTATCGCAATTTCGATGCATTCTTTAAGGGAATACACCTGTGCTTCAAGGCGTAAAAAAGCGAATAAACAGGATAAATAAAATATATTTTTCATGAATTAAGTAAATAGTGACCCGAGAAATGACAAAATGGTTGTCTGCAAAAGCCAATAAATTATGAGTGCGATTGCAAATGGTTTTATATCACGATTGTATAATACACTCATCCCTACTGCTAAAACAATAATACGCCACAGGGAAAATAAATCCATACCACTCATAAAATTGTATAAAAAACTGCCCTTTTCGCCAAGTCCAAGCAAACCCAATCCTGTATGAATATCCATACTCCATTTCGAAATCATGAGTGGAATTTTCACTAATGCTTCCAAAACAGAAATCATGTATGTGTAGGCTGTCATGACCATGATATTTGAGTAAGTTGCCTTGCCCCCGAAAAAGAAATTGCCGATTAACATTACAACCAAGGCTACAAACAATATCCTGACCGGAGTTGATAATGCGCTGGTAACATAACCGAAAGCGATCATACCTGTTGAGGGATCTTTGATACTGGAAAGACTTTCTGCTAATATTTCTTCTTTTTGATCTTCTGGTATCTTGGAACTTTCCATAATATATTTTTCGGTCTGTTCAATTTGAACATCAACCAGTAAATCCCCCAATGCTATCATGCTGGCAATACCAACAATAGCAGTAATGATGAAAGGTAGTAAAGAATTTTTCCAGTGGTTACGTTCATGCAATGAAGTAAAAACATCCCTTGGTTCTAAAAACACATTCAGCAAATGATTCATTTAAATTATCCTTTTTGATCAGTTAGGATCATATCCTTGTTATTTTGCATGTATTCTTTGGCAGCATCATGTTCATTATCTATTTCACCATTTAAGATCGCTTCCTCGATGGCACGTTTGATTTTCCCTACTTCTATACCTTCAGTAAGTCCAAAAGTTTCCATTATTTCATGCCCTCTTACTGGTGACTGAAATGCACGCATTGCATCCCGTTCTTCCACGTTGGACATTTTGGCTTCAACAATCTCAAAATTCTTTAAATATTGTTGCACTCGTTTTGGATTTCGCGTGGTTATATCAGCCCGGCACAAGGTTATAAGGTCATCCAGGTCCTCCCCGGCTGCAGCCATCACACGGCGCACAGCGGAACCGGTCACATCTTCCTTAACCAAAGCAATTGGCCGTAAATGCAAGAGGGTGAGTTTTTTAAGATAATCCCGGAGCTCATTTGATAGTTTTAAATGTTTGGCAACCTTGTTCAGTATTCGTTCACCCACAGCATCGTGGCCGTGAAATGTATATCCCTTTTTCTTATCTATTCTCCGTGTATTGGGTTTTGCAATGTCATGGACCAAGGCAGCGAAGCGTAATTCCATTTTGTCCGAAAGTTGCGCCGCATTATCCACCACCTGCATGGTATGGTAAAATATATCCTTGTGATTCCATTCACTGGTTTGTTCCAGTCCGTACATGGCGTCAATCTCCGGGAAGACGTACTTCATTAAACCAGTCTTTTGCAGGATGTTTAATCCAATCGATGGTTTTTGGGTGATTAGTATCTTGATGAGTTCAGCCGTAATCCGCTCTTGTGATACAATACAAATTCGGTTCGCTTGTGTTTGAATGGCTTGCAGGCATTTTTCATCTATTTCAAAATCCAAGGCCGCGGCAAAATAAGCGGCCCGCATCATGCGCAGTGGATCTTCATTGAATGTTTCATCAGAATCCAAAGGTGTTTTCAACCTTTTTGCGTTCAGTTCTTTCATACCGCCATGAGGATCGTGTAATTCTCCAAAACGGTCCGGGTGGAGATCCACTGCCAGTGCATTGACTGTAAAATCACGGCGTACGAGATCACCTTGTAGATCTGTGTATATAACTTCTTTGGGTTTTCGGGAACCTTTATCGTATGTCTCGGTGCGGGCAGCGGCCACTTCTAATGGAATCGGTTTATAAGGTATTTTTGCCGTAGAAAACGTTGGAAATGGAACAATTTTTTTTACCTTTAATTTTTTTCGCCAATTCTTCAGCAAACTCCACACCATCACACATAACCATAAAATCAATCTCTTTCAAGGGTCGTCCCAGGAAAAGATCACGTACGTATCCGCCCACGACGAATACGTCATGTTTCCTGTCGACTCCCAATTCACCCGCAATCTTTAGTACCTTGGAACCGACAGTATCTTCTGCAATTAAATGATGTATATTAGCCATAAGAGCTCAGAAGTTACGGAAATTGGTCTAATCAATGCACAGCATCATAATTTCATTTGTTCGAGAGAAAAACTTCCTCTATTTTCATGCGTCATGGGCACTAGACAGATACTATTAACATTCCTTTTTTCCTGTTGTGTTTACGGACAGTTTGGAGAAGTTAAGATCGTTTTTGACAACCGCCTGCTGAAAGTCCACGAACAGCAGAACATACTGCCATTAAAACAGGATATAATCCGCTATATCAAATCAACACGCTGGGATGAAGATTACAGTGATCTGCAAATCCCTCTACACATTCAATTCATTTTCGAAGGAGCGGCCCAGAAAGGCGCCCAGGAAACATACCTTTGCCAAGTACTCTTTTCCACAGGAACCGATCAGCGCTATTTTGATAAATCCGTCCAATTCCCTTATGGCCAAGGCGGATTATTGTATTTTGACCTGGTAAAGTTCGATCCGCTATCAAGTTTTCTGGCTTTTTATGTCAACCTTGTTTTAGCAGGGGAAATGGATACTTACGAACCAAATGGGGGCACACGAATCTATGAATTATGCCGGGAGATCGCCTTGCGGGGTACAGCCAGTGAATATTCCCGAGGCTGGTCTGATAGATCGAAACTTGTTAATAATGTCAGCACCAATTTCGGTTTACGTAAAACCAAGTTTTCGTATTATTACGCCATGGAACTATTTCAGGATGGGAATATGGATGAAGCTTTATTGGAATTCAGTAACATGATCAAAGGGCTTGATGAAGTCTATGACCGTTCACCCCGAGAGCACTATACCATGCTGTTTCTAAAAGCGCACACCAACGAATTGGCGAAAGTCCTGCAGTTACTGGGACAAAAGAATATGCTCAAGGATATGATGGAACTGGACCCCGATAACCTCGAGATCTATAAGCAAGCGCTTTATTAAAGGTCACTGTATTTTTTAATACCGCGGATATAGTGCGCAAATACAATGCTGCCGCGATAAAATTGATTTAATACTTCCCTGTCTTTCATAATTCGAATTTTTCTGACAGCTCTTCTTTTTTTGAAGATTACATGCGGATGAGTCAACAGCCAGAATAACGATTTAAATACAGCCCCAAAATGTTGCAGGTCCCATTTTGCTAAGGCATACGTAATCGCTACAAATTCCAGTGCCAAGCGGATGGGAAAGAAATAGAGGGTCAGTGGCAGGTTATAATTCGTTAACAGCATGAAAAAAGAATTACGGTGGTTGAGATAATATTTTTTAAATGAATGCATGGGCAAAGAAACTGCATTTTTATGATACACTACTGAAGTAGGTGCAAAAACAACCTTCTTCCCCATAAGTTGGAAACGCCAGCACAGGTCAATCTCTTCCTGGTGTGCAAAAAATGTTTCATCAAACCCGCCGGCTGTTTCAAAATCTTTTTTTCTAACCATGATGGCTGTTCCCGAGGCCCAGAAGATTTCAGCCGTTTTATCGTATTGACCATTATCTTCTTCTTGCTCCAAAAAGATCCGTCCCTTTGCAAAAGGAAAAGAGAACAAATCCATATGGCCTCCAGCTCCGCCGGCATAATCAAATTTTTTGCGTTCATAATAATTGCGAATCTTGGGCTGGACAGCAGCAATTTCTTCCTGTTCACTTACATGATCAGCCAACTTAACCATCCAGTCCTGCTCATGGATTGTATCATTGTTCAGGAATAATAACCAATCTCCCTTTGCTGAAGGCACTCCCCGGTTGCAACCGCCTGCATAGCCATAATTACTATCATTTTCAATTAAGGTGACCTCCGGATGGTTTTCCTTGATCCAAGCCTGGCTGCCATCGGTGGAAGCATTATCCACTACAATGACCTCTTTGTTCTGATAGGTTGATTGTTTTAAGGAAGCAAGGCACTCCGACAGGATTTCGATACCATTCCAGTGGGGGATGATGATTGAAATGAACATTTTAGATGGTTAGTTTATATTTGAAGCTGATTAGTAGTGAGTTGTTCAACCATTCACCAGTTACCACTACAGCAGCTACCCTGCACCACTCTCCATTTCCTTTAACAGCTTTTGTGCTTCTTTGTCTTTAGGATTCCGTTCCAGCCAAGATGTTAAGAGATCCATGGCTTCATCTTCCATATCAAGCTTACGGTAATTGATGATCAAATGGCTGACAATATCAGGATAATTTTTACGATACTGATTCCATACTTTTGTATCTACATTTTTTCTGTCTCGTCCACCCGCCAATATCTTAGCCTCCATGGAATTGTAGCCATTGTAAAGATTTTCCAAGATTGTCAGGCTTGTGTCAAAGTCTTCCAATTCCATGTATGATTGGGCGTATTCTACACGATGGCGAACAGTATTGTCATTGCGTTCCATGAGCTCATCCAGCACTGAACTGAATTTCTCTTTATTTCCAACACCGTAATAGAGTCTGCCAACTTGATAATGCAGGTCCCTGTTATCCATGTGGATTGTATGTTCTGGTAAGTTCTCTGACATTTCATCCAATACTTCTTCTACCTTGGCTTTCTTTATGGCAGTTGATTCTTCATTATCAGAAGCCTGAGACTTTTGAAATTCCATAAAATGATGTACGGCTAACTGCATGTAGGCACTTCGGTAGTTTTGCAGCAAACGGATAACCTGGCTATTATAATGCACATCTTCATTACCAAGATTGCGAAATAAGTACTTTTCATGAGGGCTCCGGAACCACATTGTTCCTTCCTGGTCTTCCCATTCTTTGCCAACAAGGCCCTTTTGCCAAGTATCTGATCCTAAATCTGTCATTAAGTGCAGTTCCATACGATCGGC
>FUWD013193641.1_pt1 | contig 12761 bp, 10 predicted proteins | sample 1063281 | NCBI WGS metagenome assembly FUWD01 (sample SAMEA79048168, study PRJEB19326) | metagenome | biome: marine
TCCTCACAGTCGTCTGCGTCGTCATCAGTGGTTGCTCCACTACCGAAATAGTGAAAGCAAACTCAACTCCTGCTCTCCAGGCGAAAGAACCATTGCCACTGCATCTGTACCTGGATGTCGGTATTCTGCCCCTGCAACCAGGGATACCTGATTCGGAAGACGAAGTTAAGAAGAAGCTGATTATCCCGGATGTAAGACGTGCAGAATCCCAGTACATTGCCTACCACCTCAAAGATACACTTGAATTCACCGGCAACTGGGGAGCTGTAAGGGTTACGCCAAATATTTCAAACGCCGTTGACATCAGTGTCTCAGGCAAGATCATTCAGTCTGATGGTGAATTACTAAGAGCCCGGCTGAAAGCGACCGATTCAACCGGAAAAATCTGGGTCAACAAGGAATATTCTGACCAGGCCAGCAAGTTCTCCTATGATGGCCCGAAAGAAGATCCATTCCAGGACTTCTACAACGACTTCGCCAACGACTTGCTTAAGTACCGAGAAATACTCAATGAAGAGAAGATCACTGAGATTCGACGAATATCGAGTCTCAAGTATGCTATTAGTCTGTCACCAGAAGCTTTTGGTAATTATCTAACAATGTCTCGAGGTGGCAACGCTGAGATTAATCAACTCCCTGCAGACAACGATAGAATGTTAGAAAGAGTCGACAAAATCAAGGAACGGGAATACCTGTTTGTTGATACTTTGGATGAATACTACGGTAAGTTCTATAGAGACATGAAGGCATCCTACGACGAATGGCGATTCGCCACATACGACGAAGCCATCACTTTGCGACGAATGCAAAAACAAGCCAGAAACAGGTTACTGGGAGGCGCGGCATTGATCGCAGGAGGACTGTACGCAGGCTCTGAAAGTGGTACATACGCCGGTCAAGCAGCATCTGTCGGATCTGTTCTCGGCGGAATCAGCTCAATAAAGAGTGGACTGGACTTAAGAAAAGAAGCAGAAATCCACGCCGAATCTTTACGAGAGCTAAGTCATTCGCTGGGATCTGAGATTAAGCCTTATGTGTTGGATATAGAGGGTCGTACCATTGAACTTACTGGCACGGCAAATGCGCAGTACGACCAGTGGAAGAATATACTAAAGGAAATTTATACGACTGAAACAGGGACCCTTGAACGGTAACCGCCACATTTGTTCATGAATGTTTAAGGACTGCCTGAAGTTTTATGGCTGCATACGCTTTTAACTAAGAATGACAACAACACTAACTGAAGGGCAGATATTTTCTGCCAAATACACCATGTTGCATCGAATCGCCGAAGATGATCAGTGCGACTGTTGGCTCGCACTTGATACCGAACTGAACGAGCGAGTCTTTCTTAGAGTATTTAAACAGGATCTGGATAACGAGATCCGGCAGTCAATTTCCCAAATCATCAACCGGCAGCGCGGCCTGCTGCACGCTCAAATTCCACGAATCTATGCGCTTGATCGATTTGATGACACTGACTTTATTGCCAGCCAGTACATTCGATCTCAAGCAGAGTTCAATCACGCGGGAGACTTTGCAGAGCAATGGCAACTGCTCAGACAGGCTGCCATGGCGCTTGAATTCGCTCATGGCCTGGGCTTTGCTCACGGTCACCTGCACCCTCACAACCTCCTGATCGATAACTCGGGTAATATTCAGATAACAGATTTCGGGATTTCAGCTTCACAAAAAAAACAGATATCTCAGTATCTAAGCCCTCAGGTCAAGACTGAGCATGCTGCTGATGCATCTGACGATATCTATTCCTTTGGTCAACTTTTATTTAGAGGCCTAACAGGCAAATATTGGCGCGACGGGCAAACTTTTGAATCCAATCTACCGATACCAGAAGAATTCCAGCAACTTCTGATCAGCATGCTGAGTGACTCTCCCTACAATCGACCCAGGGATCTCTCAACCGTTATCGAGATCGTAGATGCTTACGTCGCTGGTGACAACGATAAAGTCGAAGCAATCGTGTCTGACTTCAGTCGCGTACAACCAGAAACTGTCGATATCAGTAACAGATCAACCCATATATTCCCGCGTGAGCGGAACCTTGTATCAGCACCAATCGCTCTGGCGGGATTATTTCTGCTTGTCATCCTGGCCTTTTTTGTCTTCCGATTCTTACCTGAAGCAGAACCAATCATCGTCGCCGAAGATGCCGGTTCAGTCAGCACACCTACAGTCGCGCCCACTCCGCAAACTGATGCTCCTGAAGAAAAGATCCTCACACCACTTGAGATCGCCAGACTCAAGGAACTGGAAGAACAGGGAAGTGAGATTGCCACCCGTCTTCTAAGGCTGCAGATTGAAGTTGAAGACATTGGCGGGCAGATCTGGGCAAAAGAGCAGTACAGTGCTGCCCTCAATTATGGTCTCGAAGGTGATGCGGCGTATCGCGACAAGGCCTTTGAATTAGCGCTTGGTAAATATCAACAAGGCGTCACAACACTTGAGATGGTGTTAGACAGCACCGAATCGGTCTCTTTGCAGAACCAGGCCATTGGCAGGCAGGCGCTTGAAGACGGCGATTCAGCACTGGCCCAAAAGGCCTTCACAATTCTCAACGCCATTACCCCGCGCGACCCTGAGATCCTCGCCAGCCTCGAGAGGGCAGAAAATCTGAAACAGGTACAAACCTTGATAAAAAATGGCGAGATTATCGAGAGAAACGAGGACCTTTCAGGTGCACTCAGCTTCTTTGAGCAAGCTTATGCACTAGACCCGGAATGGGCTCCTGCCCACATTGCACGCCAACGAATCAAGCAAAAGATTGCAAACGCTGCCTTCAATGACAAGATGTCCATCGCTTTCTCTGCACTAAACAAAAAGGAGTACGCAACCGCACGGGAAGCCTTCCTCGAAGCCCGGCAAATTCTGCCTGACTCAGACGAACCAAAGGATGGTCTGGAGCAGATTACAATTTCTGAAATCCAGGACGCCATCGGATCCCATCAGCAAGAATTACATCAGTATGTTGCTGACGAAGACTGGGCTGAGGCTGTCATCGGATATGAAGCGGTGCTCGATCTTTCACCAGGCACAACCTTTGCTACCCAGGGATTGTCGTATGCACAGGCACGCATCACGCTGGACAAGGAACTGCGACGCTTCGTATCTCAGCCTGGACTAATGCTCACTGACAGTGCGCTTACTGAAGCAAAAGCAGTGCTGCTCAAGGCAGCACGAATTAAAGATCCTGGTAAGAAACTGCTTGACCAGATAAATAGATTGTCACACTTCATCTCACTGGCACGAATTCCGATTGAAATTGAACTGAGATCAGATAATAAGACTGAAGTGACGGTCAACAGAGTAAGGAACTTTGGCAAGCTGGCGTCAACCAAACTGGAACTCTACCCGGGCACCTACACCATCGTCGGTAAGCGGCGCGGATATCGAGATGTTCGTGAAGAAGTAATCCTGCGGGGTGGGCGCCCGGTCCGGCCGATTCTCATCAGCTGTACTGAGAAAATCTAAGAGGATTAATGGAGAACGAAAATACCATTATCGAGGCAACGCCTTTTCAACCTGCGCAGGATGATCAGCGTGACCGCTTCTTCAGGATAAGGCCCCTACAGACGATCTTAGTCATCGTTTTCCTTGTTCTGACGACAGCAACGATCTTCACCCTGACGGCGCGCGCAGTGAGAGTCGCAATCAACCCAGCTCCTGATACATTTCGATTTACGAGCGGTTTCAGTTATCAAATTGGTGAACGGTACCTGATGTTACCTGGTCAATATTCATTCACTGCGGGCAAGGAGGGTTACTACCTTCTAAGCGATTCAGTTGTTGTTAATGATGATCCCGATCAGGAATTTGAATTTATACTGAAAAAACTTCCCGGCATCCTCAGACTCGAAACACAGCCTGAGGTATCAGCCGAGATACTCCTGGATCAGAAACAGGTTGGCGTCAGTCCGTTGATATTGGATCAAATAGAACCCGGACTGCACGATATCAGCGTCAGATCCGCTCGTTACCTTAATTATGATACCGAGATATCTATCGATGGCATGCGCCAAACCCAAACCCTCTCGATCCCCCTCTCCCCGGCCTGGGCAAATATTACGATCAGCAGTCAACCGTCTGATGCACAAATTCTGATTGACGGAGTTGTGACGTCAACTACACCCGACAGCATTGAAGCTCTGCAGGGTGAACGCAGCATACAGATCAGAAAAAAGGGATACAAAACCTAGGCAGACAGAGTTGCCAGTTAGAGCAGATATTGATCAAACCCTGGACACAGTTATTCTTGAAAAATCCGATGGCAAGGTTTCTGTCGCGTCGACCCCAGCTGGCGCGAATGTCAACATTAACGGGCGATATAAAGGACAAACTCCGATACGGCTGACGCTTGCACCAAGCCTCGCTTACGAAATCAGACTCTCAAAAGCAGGCTACAGACCCGTAACACGCAATATTACTGTTGATCCGGATAAAGATCTCAGCCTCAGCAACAAACTCTCTCCCGTGCTTGGCGTGGTTCAACTCATGGTAGAACCCGCTGGCGCCGAACTCTTTGTTGACGACATGTCATACGGAGACGCCACGCAGCGACTGTCTCTGACAGTCAAGCAGCACGAAATCAAGATTATGAAAGAAGGTTATTCAGACTACATCACGATCATATCGCCTCAGCCGGACTCTTCACAGCAGTTGCTTATACGTCTGCAAACTGAAGACGAAGCCAGAATCGCCGCCATAGCCACGACCATCACCAACGCTGTCAATCAAACGCTAAAACTCATCATTCCTGACCAGTTTGAGATGGGCGCCGGGCGCAGAGAACCAGGCAGACGCTCCAATGAAATCCAGAAACGGGTCACCCTGACAAGGGCTTTCTACTTGTCTACCACAGAAGTGACCAATGAACAATTCAAGCGGTTTGATTCTACCCACGATTCAGGCATGTTGGGACGTGCCCTGCTTTCAGACGCCGATCGTCCCGTCGTGAATCTGTCATGGCGTCGGGCGGTCGAGTTCTGTAACTGGCTCAGTGATCTGGACGGATTACCAGCCGCCTACGAACAGCTCGAAAGTCGCTGGAAACCAGTAACACCAATGAATACTGGCTACCGCCTGCCGACCGAAGCAGAATGGGTTCGAGCAGCTCGATATGCGAATGGGCCGGAGCCCACCAGGTTCCCCTGGGGAGAGAACATGCCACCCGTCAAGGTTCTGGCAAATTACGCGGACGAATCTGCAGCAAACATGGTTCCATACTATCTCTCTGGGTATGATGATTCATTTCGTGGACCAGCCCCGGCAGGTAACTATCCGGCAAACGAACTCGGCATCCACGATCTGGCAGGTAATGTTGCCGAGTGGATTCACGACTATTATTCTGTGGAAACACCAAAGGAAACACTGATCGATCCAACAGGCCCGGAACTTGGAGACTACCACGTGATCAGAGGATCAAGTTACCAGCATGGTCGCTTCAGTGAACTTCGCTGGACCTATCGCGATTATGGCGACGATTCGCGACCAGATGTCGGTTTTCGAGTCGCCAGGTTTCTGGAATAACACAAATGAAACATCTGACTTTTTTCATGCTCCTGTTAATGCCGCTCAACCTGGCAGCACAAGACGCATCGAATACAAAAAGTGAAGACGCTGTCCAGGAACAGAAGGTCCAGGAAGAGAAGGTTGAAGAAGCCACGCCGATACAAGATCAACCGGTCGCAGCTAACGCGACGCCCAGAGCCGAAGCACTGCGCGAAAGAAAGCTGAGCGATGCTTTTAAACAATTTATACCGAGTGAAAGGATCAGTGCAGACAATGCTGTTCCGTTTCCAATTGATATCTAAGGGGGAAGAATGAAAAGACAATTACCGGTGGAATTTATCTTCCAACTGTTCTCACTGATTATTGGCATTATCATTATCCATGGTATTTACGTTTCCATCGTCCGTCCAAATGCGACCGCGATCCTAGAAGAACAGGCTATTCAGATTAATGCCAATCCAGACTACGTTCCCGAACGCTCTCCCTATGTCGTGATCAGAGACTTTGAACAGGAATCCTGTTTCATTCTGATGCTGTGGGCAATGTCGTTAATGGGCTATAAAGCACTGCTGGCAACCAGAGAACGAAGTGTCATGCAACTCGATCTGATTCCCCTCAGCCAGGGCACCAGCATTCTTCCTGAAGATGCCCGGGAGTATTCGCGCCCCGTGCAGGCACTGACACAAGTTCAGCAGAGCTTTCTGCTGCCAAGAGCACTGCTCACTGCGCTGCATCGATTTCGCTCGACGCGAAATATACAAGATGTCTCTAATTCTATTCGTGCAATTTGTGAGTCTGAATCTGAAAGACTGGATTCCGAGCTATCAATGATCCGATATATTGCCTGGGCAATTCCTTCAATTGGATTCTTAGGGACTGTACGCGGCATTGGCCAGGCGCTAGGACAGGCTCATAAGGCCGCGCAGGGTGACATTGCCGGTGTGACGCAATCCCTGGGGGTAGCATTTAATTCAACTTTTGTTGCACTTCTGATCAGCATTATTGTCATGTTTCTGATGCATCAACTGCAACTCAACCAGGAACGGTTGGTACTCGACTGTGAAGACTACTGTGATAACCGCTTAATCCGACATCTACAAACCTAACTGAGGTAAACCTTTGGCAACAGGATTCATCGAACTTAACGACGCTGGTATTAATCAGGCTGTAGACGGAAAGCTGATCTACACAAGCCCGGGTTACGCCGTTCTGGATGGCGACCAGTTGATGGTCGGTGAGCAGGGTCTAAAGAACGCACGTTTACTGCCTCGCTGGACCAACAACAGATTTTGGAATCAACTCAACAATGAACCCATTGCCAACAGCACAAACCTCGTGAGACACCACGCCGATCTCGCATTCAATCATCTTGAGCAGATCTGGGCCAACATGGATCAGGGCATTGAGCAGGTCGTACTGGCAGTACCTGGATTTTATGACAGACAACAGCTTGGTTTGTTGCTTGGTATGGCAAAGGAAACCAACATTCCAGTCAAGGGATTGGTAGATCTGGGTCTGATATCCGTAGCCCAACAACCCAGTCTGCAGACCATATTCTTCCTGGACATCTCGTTACACCGCATTACAGTGACGCTGCTCCGATCCGATAGTGTGCTGCGCGCGATGGAGACGATGACAATTAGTGACACCGGCTTGTTTACTCTCTGGGATCGCTGGGCGAATATCATTGCCTCACAGTTCATTCAATCCACCCGATACGATCCAATGCATCAGGCAGACAGTGAACAGCAGTTATTTGACCTACTGCCTTCATGGATCACTGAAAGCAGCCGAACCAATCAGTTTGAGTTAAATCTCGATGGCGTGACTCATACAACCCAGGTTTCAAGCGAACAGCTGATAGGTGCCTGTTCAACTGTTTATCCGGAAATCGTCAAGGCTATTCGGAATCTGATCCCTCCGAATGAAGCTGCAACACTGTTTGTTTCTCACCGATTCCAGGGGATTCCAGGGCTGAAAGACTCACTTCAGCTTATCCCGGATCTTGAAGTTGATTATCTTAGTGGCACCGCCGCAATAGAAGCGGCGCAGATTCACTGGGATAAACTCGCGTCTTCAGGTGATGACGTATCTCACATCACCACACTACCGGTTTCTGCCAAAAAGACGAGCACCAGAGTGTTACAGCAGCCACCCACTCACCTGCTGACAGCTCATCGAGCCTATAGCATCAGCAACACTTTAAGAGTTGAATCTCTGTCGCCAGAAGGTCTGGTCGAAAGTGCTGATGATGCCAGCTTCACCGTGTATCAGAGGGGAAAAGATGTGTTCCTGGAAGCCCATGAATCAGATGTACTACTCAATGGTCAGGCACCAGCTTCGCGGTGTGTGCTCAATGCAGGCGACCAGATCATGCTTGATGGCCAAACAGCCGTTTTGATAACCGTCAATTAGTATGGCAAAGCGACGCGAGTTCAGCATTTTCAGTCTTTCTTTTCTGGATGTCATGGCCTGCGGATTTGGCGCTGTCATCCTCATTTTTATCGTTATTCAGCACAGTACGGAAACCGTATCACAGGAAATTAACCTAGAGTTGCTTGCCGAAATAAAGGAACTCGAAGTCGAGGTTCTTGAAGGAACCGAAAACCTCGTTGAACTTAAGACAACTCTCAAAGAGACCGATGACGAGATAGTAACAACCGAAGATCTGATTCTTGCAATACTAAGTGAAATCAAAGAGTTACAGGCCAGAATCAAAGAGTTTGAAGACTCTGGATCCAGCCAGACGGCTGCTATTGATGCCCTCAAAACTGAATTGAAACAACTTAACGAAGAAGCCGCTTCACTCAAAGGGTCAGTTGCAGCAGCCGAACAAAGTGGTGTAGACAGCAGATCCTTCATTGGTCTCGGTGACCGACAGTATCTAACGGGTCTGCATCTCGGCGGCGAGCACATACTTATCCTGTTGGATACCTCGGCCAGTATGTTGGACGATACCATCGTCAATATCATCCGCCGTCGAAATATGGAGGATGATGACATCCGAGCCTCGAAGAAGTGGCAACGGGCAATTAGAACAATCGATTGGATCGTTGCAAATCTACCTGTCGAAGCCAACATGCAACTCTTCACTTTTAATACCGAAGCTAAACCACTCATTCCCGGAACAGAAACAAGTTGGATTCGAGCCGCTGATCGTGAAGATATTGACCAGGCACTGAGCAATCTGCAGGAGATTATCCCGAAAGGTGGCACCTCACTTCATCATCCTTTTGCTCTTGCGAGACAAATGAAACCCGTACCAGACAGCATATTTCTTATCGTCGACAGTCTGCCAACGATGGGTTTTACACCAGGCAACCAGACCAGCATTTCAGGTAGTGAACGTGTCGGCCTATTCGGCAGCGCTATGGATGAATTGCCCCTTGATACGCCTGTGAATGTGATTCTGTTCCCTATGGAAGGTGATCCGATCGCCGCACCGAGTTTCTGGCGCCTGGCTCAAATAACTGGCGGCTCTTTCTTGAGCCCGTCAAAGGACTGGCCATAATGAAGCCTAAACGTCGGGAAATTGAAGGTGTAAGCCTGTCTTTTCTTGACGTCATCAGCTGTGGTTTTGGCGCGATCATTCTTATGCTGGTACTGACAAAAGTATTTGAGCCGGTCGTGCTGGAGGATACCATCGAGAATCTGGAAGGTTATCTGGCCGCTCTTCAGGAAGATGTTTTTAAGCTCCGGGGAGAAACACGGGACATCGATCGGGAAATGATTCGCAAGCAAGACAAGAAGAAAGACGAGATCGAACGCCTGATCCGTTTACAGCAGAACCTTGATGCCCTCAAGAACAAGCTAACGACAGTAACCGACAGAACAAAGGTCAACACCACCATTAAAGAGAAACTGGCCAAGGCAAAACAGGCACTGACCGAAGAAATGCAACGACTTCTGGCGGATTACAAAAAAAGCATCGACGATGACACCATTGGCGGCGTTCCGGTAGACAGTGAATATGTCGTCTTCATCATTGATACATCAGGCAGTATGCGACAATTTGCCTGGCCGCTGCTGCAACAGAAAATCGAGGAGACTCTCTCGGTTTATCCAAGGCTGAAAGGCATTCAGGTGATGAATGATATGGGCAATTTCATGTTTTCAGAACGTCGGGACTTCATGAACGACAACATCAAGCTGAGACAATTGATAGTTGAGCGCCTTGAGACCTGGGATACCTTCAGTAATTCAAGCCCGGTCGAGGGCATCACACGGGCAATTTCAGCATTCTATAAACCAGGCAGGAAAATCAGCCTTTATGTGCTGGGAGATGAGTTTACCGGCAGATCAATTCAAACAGTCATCGATAAGGTTGATCGCATCAATCATGCCGGAGCTGACGGTGAAAGACTGGTACGTATCCATGCCATTGGATTTCCTGTTCAGTTTGCACAACCTCAGCAATTTCAGGTAACCGGTATCAAATTCGCCATTCTGATGAGGGAGCTTTGCGCCCGTAACGGCGGAACCTTCGTTGCTCTTAACGACTATCGTTTGCTCTGACTTGTTGCCTGCCAAACAGTACTAATCGAGAAGTATCGGAACCAACTCAAATGGCACTTACTTAAGGCACAACTTGCTCCAAATAGTCCTATGCCTGACAAGATCGCGAGCGTAGAGCCTAGGTTTCCAGCACTGTGTCTGAACGGTACAACTCAACTTCCTGGTGGATTTCTCTGGTACAACAACAACGCACTCCTGAATGCGGCTATTGATCCTCTTGCACACTTCACTTGGCCTGGTTATCTGCCACTCGCCCTGCAGTTGCTCATAACCGTCATCTCAACAGTTTCATCTTTATTGTTAGTAATCTGTATCTCATAACTCGCTTCATTGGCCCGATCAACCAGTCGTCGAAAGGACTTCTGCTTTCAAGTCGCATCGAGATCGGAGGTATTGCCAAGACTCAGTTCAATCGCTTATCCATCTGCTGAGTGCTCGATAATTTCTTCACCGATCAATTGCAAGAGCACCTGTCACATCAGGGACATAGGGCGGTGAGAGAACACCTTCTGTTGAAACTTCTCTCTCGTCACCAAATTCCACAATTTCCGGGTTTGTAGATAAGAGGGCACCTTCACGCTTGGCTTTTTCACATGTCGTTCCCTGCAGTACGGTACGACTGAATTTTAATTTTCAACCGATGTAGGTATCAAGCAACATCTCTCTTTTGAGCTGGTGATATTGATAGCTCTGCACTCGCGAGTATTTCAGGCGCGACCAGCATCGCAAGAAAGATCAGACACCGTGGTTTCATTTCACTTCACTCATCGATAATTGCCACAGCGCGAGTCCAGCCTGCCGAAGCAGCACGAATTTTAAAAGGGAAACAGGAGATCATGAATCCATGATCAGGTAACAGCTCAAGATTATGCAGCTTTTCAAGATGACAGTAGCCGATCTTACGACCAGTCTTGTGCCCTTCCCAGATGAGACTGGCATCGCCTGTATCGATGTATTTCTCCCTGGTGTGCACAAACGGCGCATCCCAGCCCCAGCCGTCCGTTCCCGTTACCCTGACGCCTTGTTCGAGCAGATAGAGAGTCGCATCCCGCCCCATGCCGCATCCAGAAGAGACATAGTCATCGTGACCGTATCTCTCAGCTGCCGCTGTATTCACAACAACAATATCCAAAGGCTGAAGTGTGTAATTTATTCTCGATAACTCCTGTTCAACATCGTTAGCCGTGACGACATAGCCATCTGCCATTTGCCGAAAATCCAGCTTCACACCCTGTTGGAAACACCAGTCTAGAGGTACTTCATCGATCGTGATTGATCTTTCGCCATCATTCATGGTGGAGTGAAAATGATAGGGTGCATCGAGATGAGTGCCGTTATGGGTGCTCAGGCGGATATTCTCAACCGCCCAGCCTTCACCATCAGGCAACTCTTCTTTTGTAAGGCCAGGGAAGAATGACAACATTCCCTTCACCGATTGCTCATGGTCGACGTAACGGATCTCGGGTTGTGCACCCGGAGGATCAGACATCACATCGTTTTCAAGAAATATCGACAGGTCAATTATTCGTCTTGTCATCAGTAATTTATTAACCGGGTTCCAGGGGCTGGTGGATTTTCAGGTGGTCCTGCAAAACACTGCGCCACCGCCATCCATTCGGTCGCAGGTTTACCAACAACCGTGAGATTTACATCTGCAATATTCCTGCCCTGGGTAACCACATGACAGAATTCGGCCGCATCACCCTCAATATAGTTATCTGAATTGGGTTCATTAAACTCCCAGACAGCACCCGAGGGTGCAGTCAACTTAACATAGGGTGCAGGCCCGGGCACGTCAACTTTACGGTTGGCAAAAGTCCAGCCGTAGGTCTTAACACCAATAACAGCCACGTTCTCCAGGCGATCGGAGTTGACACGCGCCTGCCCCATTAAGTCATAGATATCCTGTCCATGCGACCAGGTTTCCATTTGCCTTGCGGTCGTGAACATCATGACGCCCATATCCGGACCAAACCAGGGAACTCTGCGCTTGGGATCTGAATCTCCCAACAACTGACACATTTCTGAAAAATACTCCCACCATTGTTGTCGCAGGCTGTCGCCTGCACCCCTGGGAGTCATTGCCTGACCTGCTTCACCGCTTGTGATCACGCGCTTGAACTCATCGGGATCTTTCAGGGAAAGCACCGCCATCTTGTCGGATACATGCAGATGACCCACCACATTATTGATGGTCCAGCTCTTGAAGGGAGTTGATTTTTCATAATCGGTATCACTCATCGTCTTCAGTAACTGATGGAGCTCTTCTCCCTCCTCCAACAGATCTCGAGCTTGCTTTAGCATCTTGTGTTTCCGTTCTGTGAGCTTGAGAGCAGTGTATCGCCGTATTTCACTGGCCGCAATCATGACGATATACCGGTACCGATAATCAGACATCCACAGAAGTCGGTATCGGTGTTGGTCTGCATGCTGGGTACAACGCGACACAGAGAACGCGACACAGAGAACGCGGCACAGAGAACGCGGCACAGAGAACGCGGCACAGAGAACGCGGCACAGAGAATGTATGTTGCTCGTGGCTATATCCCTGATGGCAAGAGAGTACACTATGACGATGAGCCAATGCGCAAATACATTGAGGTTATGTTAGATGACTCACTGCTGCTCTACCTGACCAAGAAGGCCTCTGCCTGAGTGCCGCTATGGACTGCCTTTCAAGTCAAAACCNGGTCTGGTTATCCACCTTGGTTTCTCACCGG
>FUWD013022750.1_pt1 | contig 12756 bp, 10 predicted proteins | sample 1063281 | NCBI WGS metagenome assembly FUWD01 (sample SAMEA79048168, study PRJEB19326) | metagenome | biome: marine
AAAACTCGGAGTGCAGGTCTGGACATGCAGTCTTGTGAGCGGCATCGATGCCGGAGGAGTTCAGGTCGGCAAAGAGCGGATCGAGGCCGGTACGGTGCTCTGGGCGGCCGGAGTAAAGGCGGCCAGGCTCGTGCAGGGAACCGATTTTGAAACCGATGGAAGCGGCAGGGTTTTCGTGACAGAGGATCTCAGTGTGCCTGGGTACGGCGATGTTTTTGCCGGAGGAGATCAGGCCTGTTTTACGCGTGAAGACGGAAGCACATTGCCTGGCATGGCCTCCGTAGCCCTTCAGGAGGGACGAACTATCGGGAAAAATATTCTGCTGTCAATACAGGGAAAAGTCCGGCAGCCGTTCCGTTATCGCGATAAGGGACAGATGGCCACTATCGGCAAGAAGATGGCGATTGCGGAAAAAGGCAACGTTCGGTTGCATGGCCTTTTTGCCTGGATGATCTGGGTGGGCGTGCATGTCTATTATCTGAGCAGCGTTCGGCACCGCTTTTTCGTGCTGATGCAGTGGGCATGGTCGTACTTCACTTTCGGTCATGAAGCTCGCATCGTCAACAAAGAGTGGCGTTTCTATCCCGATCTTCCTGAAAAGGCCGAACCGGCCGCGCCTGTTGCCATGAACGTCGATCCGGGATGTCTGTACATCCCGGATGTGCAGTTGCAGGGGAAGTGAACGGAAAGAGAATATCGGTTCGGTATTCAGTCCTGAAGGAGTTCCTCGCCTGAAGGTATCGAGGCTTTCAGTATGAAGAGATGGTAGTTCATGCTGTCGCAGAGCGCCTGCAGGCTCGCCTCTATGATATTGGTCGATACGCCGACGGTTCCCCAGGTATCGCGTCCGTTTCCGGTTTCGATGAGTACCCGTACTTTAGCACTGGTGCCCCGTTTTTCTTCAAGCACCCGAACCTTGTAATCGACCAGTTTTATGGTTTTTATCTGCGGATAAAAACGGATCAGCGCTTTGCGGAGGGCTTTGTCGAGAGCATTGACCGGACCGTCGCCATCTGCGGCAATGTGTTCGATTTCGTTGCCTACAGCTACTTTGAGCACCGCCTGATCGACATTTTTCGATCCTTTTCGTGATTCGATGGTAACTTTCGATTCACGAACTTCGAAATACGGGTTGAAGTTGCCGAGTTCCCGATGCAGAATCAGCTCGAATGATGCTTCGGCGCCGTCGAACTGGTATCCTTTGTGTTCGAGTTCCTTGATGTGGTTCACGAGGTTTTTAAGCAGTTCGCCTTTTTCGGGCAGCTCGATGCCGAGTTCCTGCGCCTTGTAACGGATATTGCTTTGACCGGCCAGTTCCGAAACAAGAACTCTCTGGCGGTTGCCGACAAGTTTCGGATCGATATGTTCGTAAAGCGAACTGTCCTTCATGACGGCGCTCACATGAATTCCGCCTTTATGGGCAAAGGCCGATCGACCTACGAACGGTGCTTTGCCGTCTGGAGGCATGTTCAGGATTTCGTAAACGAATTTCGAGAGCGAGGTCAGCTGCGAAAGATGCTCGACGAATGTAAAGTTACGATCCATTTTCAGCATGATGTTTGCGATGATGCTGATAAGGTTCGCGTTGCCGCACCGTTCCCCGATTCCGTTGATGGTGCCGTGAATGTGCGTCGCTCCGGCAATGACGGCCGCAAGTGAGTTCGCAACGGCAAGATCGCCGTCGTTATGACTGTGAATGCCTACCGGAATACCGGTTTCTGCGAGAACCCTGCGCACGATGGCGTCTATTTCATGGGGAAGCGAGCCTCCGTTGGTGTCGCAAAGCACAAGACGCGATGCTCCGCCCTCTGCAGCGGCTTTAAGCATTCTCAGGGCGAACAGGGGGTTGTCCTTGAATCCGTCGAAAAAATGTTCCGCATCGAAAAATACCTCGCGTCCGTGCGAATGGAGGAACGATACCGAACGGTAGATCAGTTCCGCGTTCTCTTCTTCCGAAATGCCAAGTCCCTTGGAGGTATGGGCGATCCAGGTTTTTCCGAAAATCGTAATGACCGGAGTTTCAGAGTGCAGCAGTCCCAGCAGGTTCGGGTCGTTTTCAATGTTCTGCATCAACCGGGCCGTAGAACCGAATGAACAGAGCTTCGAACGGTCGAGGGTCAGTTTCCGGGCTTTGAGGAAAAATTCTTCATCCTTTGGATTGCTGCTTGGCCAGCCGCCTTCGATGAAGTCCATACCGAACTCGTCGAGCTTTTCCGTGATGAGCAGTTTGTCCTGTACGGAGAGGTTGATATGTTCACCCTGCGTGCCGTCACGCAGGGTGGTGTCGTAGAGTTCTATTGCCATTGGCATGTCGTTGATAACATCAGCTTTGAGCCATCAGGTTTTCCTGCCTGGCATAGGCAAAAATTCCTCCGGCGCGGACAATACTGAACACATCGCCGAGCGGGTTCAGCGTAAAGGTGATATTCGTTTCAAGATTGGTGACGGTGTTTGCTTCGATATCGATTTTCAGCTCATCACCGGTTTTTATTACTCCGGTCAGCGGAACGGAGGTTTCGTAAGGTATAACAAAGCCGCCGTCTACACAGTTGCGGTAAAAAATTCTGGCATACGATTCAGCGACGATGGCCTTCGCTCCTGCTACCTGCAGGGCAAAAGGGGCATGTTCGCGCGAGGAACCGCAGCCGAAGTTCGGGCCTGCAACGATAATGGTGTAGTCCGAATGGAAGGTTCCTTCGGTAACGAAAGGAATGTCTCCCTGCGGGAGGCCGCCCTGTTCCGGCGGTACGCCGGAAAGAGCATATTTGCCGTACAGCTTGACCTCTTCAGGATCGGAAAGGCTGTAGACAAGATGTTCGGCCGGTATGATCTGATCGGTGTCGATATTTTTGCCTAATACGTAGGCTTTTCCCTGAATGATGGTGTCCATGTCTCTTGTTCCTTAACGTTTCATTCGTTTTTCTCCTCTCAGAGGAACTCCCTTGGATCGGTTAGTTTTCCGGTAACTGCAGATGCTGCAGCGGTAAGCGGAGAGGCAAGATAGACTTCGGCTTTCTTGCTTCCCATGCGTCCCGGGAAGTTGCGGTTCGTCGTGGAGACCACAACATCCTGATCGGCCGAGCGTCCCACGGTATCTGCAGGCCCGCCGAGACATGCTGCGCATGAGGGCAGGGCTATGCTGCATCCGGCATCTTCAAAAATCTTTTTCAGTGTAACGCCTTCCCATGTTTCACATTCCAGGGCGCGGGCTACAAGCACGGTTGCCGGAACGATGTTGGTCGGTACGGTAACCTGTTTGCCTTTCAGAATTTTCGCTGCAAGCATGAAATCGGTCAGTTTGCCTCCGGTGCAGGAGCCGATATAGGACTTGGTGATTTTCGTGCCCTGCATGCTTCTGACGGTAGCCCTGTTGTCCGGACTGTGCGGTTTTGCCACAACCGGTTCCAGTTCCCTTACGTTATATCGGTAAACGCTGTGATAGTCGGCGTCGGGATCGCTTTGGAAGATTTCGTAGGGTTTGCTGCTGTGTGCCTTTACATATGCTTCGGTAACGGCGTCGGCCGCGATGATGCCGTTCATGCCACCTGCTTCGATAGCCATATTGCACAGGGTCATGCGCTCATCGACCGGAAGGGAGTAAACCGCTTCGCCGTCGAATTCCATTGCCCGGTAGGTTGCTCCGTCTGTGCCTATGTCGCCGAGAATCTGCAGGATGAGATCCTTGGCGCAGAGGTATTCCGGCATATCGCCTTCGAAGATGAATTTCATGGACTCAGGCACCTTTTCCCAGAGCTTGCCTGTGCCGAGAATGAAGGCTGCGTCAGTGTTTCCGATTCCGGAGCCGAACATGCCGAATGCTCCCGAGGTACAGGTATGAGAGTCCGTACCGAACAGAACCGTACCCGGAATATTGAATCCCTCTTCAGCAAGAGCTACATGGCAGACCCCTTTGTAGCGGTCGGTGCCGACATCGTAGTAGTTGGGGAGACTCTGTTCCGATGCAAACTGCCTCAACAGGTCGATATTGCGGTGTGCATGCTCATTTGCTGTAAAAATATAGTGGTCGGGCAGGACCACGATCTTTTCGGGGTCCCATACTTTTGCATCCGGGCCGAACTCCTGCTTGAAAATATCGAAGGTCGGCGGTCCGCACACGTCATGAGTGAGCAGGATGTCGACATTGAGCCAGACGTTTTCACCGGCATCGACAAATTTCCGGTTAGCGGCTCTTGAGAGAATTTTCTGGGTTATTGTTTGTGCCATGGTTTCTTTAACCCCCAGTACTGGAAAGGTTTTGAATTGTGAACGGTTTATTGGCCGAGATTCTTTACGATTGCCGCAGTCATTTCAGTCGTCGATACGGCGCTCTGACCCGCATTGGCGATATCGGCGGTTCTCAGCCCTTCGGCGAGAGTGGTTTCGATTGCCTGATAAATCTCATTCGCGACATCCGGCATGCAGAAACTGTGCTCGAACATCATGGCGACCGACGCGATAGTGGCTATCGGATTCGCCTTGTTCTGCCCGGCAATATCCGGTGCGCTGCCGTGGATCGGTTCGTAGAGAGCATGCGATTTTCCGATGCTTGCCGATGGGAGCATGCCGAGGCTTCCGGTGATCATGCCGGCAATGTCGCTGAGGATGTCGCCGAACAGATTGCCCGTTACAATGACGTCAAACTGTTTCGGGTTCCGGACGATCTGCATGGCGGCATTATCGACATACATGTCGCTCAGCTCGATTTCAGGGAAATCCCGGTGGACTTCATGCACCACGTTTCTCCACAGCTGCGATACCTCGAGGACGTTCGCCTTGTCGATCGAGGTGACCCTGCCGCCTCGTTTCTGTGCGGCCTCGAACGCGATGCGGGCGATTCGCTCGACCTCATAGCGTTCATATACCATTGTGTTCCACCCTTTTTTCTCGTCGTAGCCTCTCGGCTGGCCGAAATAGATGCCTCCGGTCAGTTCCCTGAAGACGACAAAGTCGGTACCACCGACCACATCGGCCTTGAGCGAAGATGCGTCGATAAGCGCGTCGTACACTTTTGCCGGTCTGAGGTTCGCGAAGAGGCCGAGTTCCCTGCGGATTTTCAGCAGCGCGGCTTCCGGTTTGTGTTCGTGCGGAAGGCTTTCCCATTTGGGTCCACCAACGGCTCCGAGCAGCACCGCGTCGCAGTTCCGGCAGGCTTCGAGCGTCGCTTCGGTCAGCATCTCTCCGTGCAGGTCGTAGGATGCTCCGCCGAAAGGATGTTCCTCGATTGCGATTGTAAATCCGTGTTTTTCGGCGAGCCGGTTCATTACGGCCAGAGCACCGGCTACAACTTCCGGGCCGATCCCGTCACCCGGTATGGATACGATTTTATACATGCTTTGTTCCCGGTGCATTATTTTTTGATCAGCCAGCTCATCATGTCGCGCAGTTTCGAGCCTACTTTCTCAATTGCGTGACCGCTGTTTTCAGCTCTGAGCCGGTTCAGATTTTTGTAACCGCCGTTGCATTCGTCGATGAACTCTTTGGCGAAACGTCCGTCCTGAACCTCTTCGAGTATTTTTTTCATTTCGGCTTTCACTGCGGGGGTGATAACGCGCGGTCCGCGGGTCATGCCGCCGTATTCTGCGGTATCGCTTACCGAGAAGTTCATTCTTGAGAGGCCGCCTTCATAGTAGAGATCGACGATGAGTTTCAGCTCATGCATGCATTCGAAGTAAGCGAGTTCTTCAGGGTATCCTGCTTCGACAAGGGTTTCGAATCCGGCTTTGATGAGTTCGGCCGAGCCTCCGCAGAGAACAGCCTGTTCGCCGAAAAGGTCGGTTTCGGTTTCGTTTTTGAACGTGGTTTCGATAACGCCGGCTTTGGTGCCGCCGAGGCCTTTCGCCCAGGCAAGCGCCTGCTGGCGGGCTTCGCCGGTAGCGTCCTGATGAACGGCGATAAGGCAGGGAACTCCGTTGCCCTGCGTGTAGGTGCGGCGTACCAGGTGCCCAGGGCTTTTCGGGGCGATCATGATGACGTTTACCGATTTATCCGGAACGATCTGGTTGTAGTGAATATTGAAGCCGTGCGCAAAGGCAAGGGTGTTTCCCGGTTGCAGGTTCGGCGCGATTTCAGTTTCGTAGATGGCTTTCTGGTACTGATCGGGCAGGAGCACCATGACGATATCGGCCCATTTGACGGCTTCGGCGACGGTATTGACCTGCAGTCCGGCTTCACGGGCACGGTCACAGGAGGAACTGTCGGGGCGCAGGCCCACGCAGACGTTCAGACCGCTCTCCTTGAGGTTCAGGGCGTGTGCATGGCCCTGGCTGCCGTAACCGAGTATGGCGATATTTTTTCCCTGCAGATAACCGAGATCGGCATCCTGCTCATAATAAGCGTTCATATCTTCAAGATGTTTTGATTGACTGTAAGTAAAAAATAATGATCAGGATTCACCCCGGTGAATGGCGACAGCGCCGGAGCGGGCCAGTTCCCTGATCCCGTACGGCCTGAAAATATCAATGGTTGTATTGATTTTATCCGGAGAACCGATGACCTCAATAGTAATGGATTTTTGTTTTATATCCACGACTTTTCCTTTAAAAACATTGATCAGTTCGAAAATCTCATGCTGCGTTGTCCTGCTGAGTTTCATGGTCATCAGCAGCAGCTCCCGTTCGACATGAGGCTGTTTTGTCAGGTCGGTAACCTTTATGGTATCGATTAACCGGTTCAGTTGCTTGAGCACCTGACTGATGATCTGGTCGTCACCACGGGTGACGATGGTCATGCGCGAAATTTCCGGGTCTTCTGTCTCGCCGATGGAGATACTTGCCAGATTGAAACCTCGGGCGCTGAACATGGAGGCAACCCGGTTAAGGGTGCCGAACTTGTTTTCGACCAGTACGGATATAATGTGTTTCATGGGTACAATTTTCAAACCATTGTTTTCGGGTTTAACCTGTCGAGCAGCATGTCGGAAATCGAGGCGCCTGCCGGGACCATCGGGAAAACCATATCTTTTTTGATAACCTTGAACTCTACGAATACCGGGCCTTCATTCCACGCAAGGGCTTCGCTGATGGCTTTTTTAGCCTCATCCGGGTTTTCAGCCCGCATCGCCCGGCATCCGAACGCTTCGGCAACCTTAACGAAGTCCGGATTGCTGTCGCCAAGATCGGTGAAGGAGTATTTTTCCTGATGGAAGAGCTCCTGCCACTGGCGGACCATGCCGAGAAAACTGTTGTTGAGAAGGAAGATCTTGACCGGTATTTTATAGTACACGGCCGTAACAAGCTCCTGGACGTTCATCATGAATCCGCCGTCTCCGCAGAAGAGCACGACCGGGCGATCGGTGACGCCGAACGCCGCTCCGATTGCCGCAGGAAGGCCGTAACCCATGGTGCCGAGTCCTCCGCTGGTTATGATCGAGCGCGGTTTTCTGAACCGGTAGTATTGCGATGTCCACATCTGGTGCTGGCCGACGTCGGTTGTAACGACAGCGTCTCCGCCTGTCTGCCTGCAGACCTCGTCGATTACGTATTCGGTTTTCAGCGAATCGCTCTCATTGGTGTATGTCAGCGGGCACTGCTTCTGCCATGCGCGTATGTCGGCAAGCCATTCGGAACGGTCCGTTTTCTCCTCGGGCATCTCTTTGAGAATCGCGGCCAGAAAATGCTTTGCATCACCGACAACCGGCAGGTCGACCTTGACGTTTTTGTCGACGTTGGTAGGGTCGATATCGTTGTGAATCTTGTAAGCCTGTGTGGCAAAAGTATCGGTTTTACCGGTAACGCGGTCGTCGAAACGTGCGCCGACTGCAATCAGCAGGTCGCAGTTGTTGACGGCCTGATTCGCCCAGAACGTGCCGTGCATGCCGAGCATGCCCATGGAGAGCGGGTGATCGCCCGGAAAGGCGCCCAGCCCCTGCAGGGTCATGGTGACAGGGATGTTCTGCTCGATGGCAAGCCGCTTCAGTTCTTCCGATGCATCGGAGCTGATAACTCCGCCGCCTATGTACAAAAGCGGTTTTTTCGACCTGGCAATAAGGTGCGCCGCTTTTTCAACCTGATTCTGGTGGCATTTGACCGTGGGTTTGAATCCCCTGATTTCAATGGTTTCGGGCCACTCGAACGTGCACACGGCATTCAGCACATCTTTAGGCATATCGACAAGTACCGGTCCCGGCCTGCCATTTGTCGCGAGATAGAAGGCCTTGCGGATGGTTAAGGCAAGTTCCCTGACATCCTTGACCAGAAAATTGTGCTTGGTTATAGGACGCGTGATGCCGACGATGTCCGCTTCCTGAAAGGCATCGTTGCCGATCAGCGAACTGGGTACCTGTCCGGTGAAGATCACCATCGGCGAGGAGTCCATATAGGCATTGGTAATACCGGTAACGGTATTGGTCGCTCCCGGTCCTGAGGTTACGAGTACGACTCCCGGTTTGCCGGTTGCGCGTGCGTAGCCTTCGGCCATATGGGTGGCTCCCTGTTCGTGGCGGACAAGGATATGCTTGATGTCCTTGATATCATAGAGGGTTTCATATACCTTCAGAAGCGCTCCGCCGGGATAGCCGAAGATATAGGCAACATTTTCCCGCCGCAGACATTCAAAGAATATTTCCGACCCGTTCAGTTTCTCTCCTGGTGCATGCATAGTCTGATTATTTTGATTCACAGTAAGCAGGGTTTTTCATGATCGCCCCGGTATTTGCCGAGGTGACAAGTTGTGCGTAACGCGCAAGGTAGCCTTTTTTGATTTTTGGCTCGAAAGGCTTGAGCGCGGCAAGACGTCCGGCAATGACTGTTTCCGGAAGATCGACACTGATTGCGCGGTTCGGGATGTCGATGGTGATCATGTCGCCGTTTTCCAGCGCGGCGATCGGTCCTTTTTCGGCAGCTTCCGGCGAGACGTGGCCGATGCATGCTCCCCTCGATCCACCGGAAAACCGGCCGTCGGTAATGAGAGCGACAGAACCGCCGAGGCCGCGCCCCATGATGGCGCTGGTAGGAGAGAGCATTTCAGGCATTCCCGGTCCGCCTTTCGGTCCCTCATATCGGATAACCACCACATCTCCGGCGCAGATATCGCCGTCCATGATGCCTTTGATCGCTTCATCCTGCGAGTCGTAAACTTTTGCCGGTCCGGTATGGGTCATCATTTCCGGGCTGACGGCGCCGGTTTTGATGACGGCACCCTGCGGGGCCAGATTTCCGTAAAGAACTGCCAGACCGCCCGTAGCGGAGTATGGGTCTTCGACGCTTCTGATGACGTTCCTGTCAAGCACTTCCGCGCCGGCAATATTCTCTCCGAGTGTTTTTCCGGTAACGGTCGGTGCAGAAAGGTCGAGGAGGCCGTCGATACGGCTGAGTTCTTTCAGTATGGCTGAAATGCCGCCGGCACGATCGACATCCTCGATGTGGACATCCATGGTGGCCGGACTGACTTTGCATATATACGGCGTTTTAGCCGAAAGGGCATTGAGCTCCGAGAAGTCGAAATCCAGTTCCGCTTCATTGGCGATGGCCAGGGTGTGCAGGATCGTATTGGTGCTGCCACCCATGGCAAAATCAAGAGCAAAGGCGTTGAGCAGGGATTTTCTGGTTATGATGTCCCTGGGCCGTATGTCGTTGTTGACCAGATCGACAATTTTTCGCGAGGCTTCCCGGACCAGTTCGTTACGTCTCGGGTCGATTGCAAGAATCGTTCCGTTACCGGGAAGCGCTATGCCGAGAGCTTCCGAGAGGCAGTTCATCGAATTGGCTGTAAACATGCCGGAACACGATCCGCATCCGGGGCAGGCGCTGTCCTGGATGGTCTCAAGCTCTGATTCCGTGATCTCTCCGGTACTGCACTGTCCGACGGCCTCGAAAACCGAGATCAGGTCGACGGTTTTTCCCGAAGGGGTACATCCGGCCTTCATCGGACCGCCCGAAACGAAAATAACAGGTATGTTGATACGCAGTGCTGCCATCATCATGCCGGGGGTGATCTTGTCGCAGTTGGGTATGCAGACCAGGCCGTCAAGACGATGCGCCTCGGCAACGGTTTCAACACTGTCGGCAATGAGCTCGCGGCTTGCAAGAGAGTAGCGCATGCCGATATGTCCCATGGCTATACCGTCGCAAACGCCTATGGTATTGAACTCGAAAGGAACGCCTCCTGCCTTGCGTACCTCCTCTTTTGCGATTCTTCCCAGTTCCTGAAGGTGGGCGTGGCCGGGTATAAGCTCATTGAATGAGTTGCAGATGCCGATGAAGGGCTTTCTGAAATCATTGTTGGATGCGATAGCTCCGGTAGCCTTCAGAAGGCTGCGGTGCGGGGCTTTTTCAAATCCTGTTTTTACCGTATCAGATCTCATTGGTGCAATATGTTGACGATTAACAAACAAAACTACTCCGGAACTGCCGTTCCCGAAGCCATCTGATGTGTTGTCGGTCAAGAGGAAAAATGGACTTGGGATCGGCTTTCTGTTCAGAGTACAGAAATAATGACCTGTACAGGTAGTACAGATACTTCGATTCCGATCGTGATGCTGAGGACATCGGAGAGGTAACCTGCGTTGCCGCTGTTTTGGAAAAAGATCCGTGATCTCGTTTCAGCGGGAGAGCATGTTATGTAGGAGCTATGTGTTCCGGTTTCAGGCATTTACTCGGTCACTACAGGTTTTTTCGGCTGCAATAAAATTGCATATAAAAAATAAAAGAAAATCGGCACTAATTTACATCTTACCTTTTGTTATTGCAAGTACTAAAAATGCAAAAAGCTCCTTAAGATTTTCTTATAATTTGTTAGTGTAAGTAACCGGTAAATGCCGGCAAGCCGGTAATCGTTCCTCGACCGGACATTTCCGTAACGAAAACAAACAAGTGCCATGCTGAATCTACAAGCACCGTTTTCACAGGACCTTCCAGCCTTTTTTATGACAATCTCACTTCTGGTGTCGGTTATTCTGCTTGGAGAGTTGCTCATCAGAAGCTTCGGAGTGAGTACCATCGTTGTTCGAAAGATCATACACCTCGGGATGGGCATAGTCGTTTTTTTTGTGCCGGATTATTTCGAGTCGAACTTCTATCCGGTGCTTGCCGCTCTGTTTTTTCTTCTGCTTAATGGTGCGAATGTTTTCGGAGGGTGGCTGCGCTCCCTGCACACTGAAACCGTTGAGCAGGAGGGGGGCCTGAAGGTGAACAGTTACGGTTCGATGTCTTTTTCCGTTAGTCGTTTATTCTGCTCTGTCTGCTGCTGTGGAGTGATCACAAGTGGATTCTGCAGACGGCGATGCTTGTAATGGGTGTTGGTGACTCGTTTGCGGCGCTTGTTGGCAGCAGCGTTGGCCGGCGTCACATCGAGCATCTGACGGAAAGTCCGAAAACGATCGAGGGGTCGGCAACCATGTTCGTTATTTCCTTTTTGCTTTTTCTTGTCTGTTTTTCTCTTTTCAGCGCTGAAATATCCGGAGCACTTGCATCGAGACCATTCTGGATTCTCGTTCTTTTCGCCCTCCTTCTCGCTCTTGTTGTAACAGCTGTCGAGGCACTGCTTTCCTATGGCCTGGACAACTTCTTCATTCCCTTTTCGATTGCCTATGTTCTCTATGTTCTTGAGATGAATCATACCGTTCAGCTCGAGAGTTTTCTGATCGGCGGTGCTTTTGCCCTGTTCCTTGCGATTTTTTCTGTCAAGGTGAAGTTTCTTAATAACAGCGGCGCGACGGCCACCTTTCTGCTTGGTACCACGATTTTTGGTTTCGGAGGAATTACATGGACGGTTCCGATGTTGACGTTCTATCTTCTTTCGTCGGTGCTTTCGAAGTTAGGCAAAAAAAGAAAAGCTAAATTTGATCTGGTTTTTGAAAAAGGTTCACAGAGAGATTCTGGACAGGTGTATGCAAATGGAGGCATTGCCTGGATTCTCATGATAATTTTTTCTCTTACCGGAGATCCTGCCGTGTTTTTTGCCTATCTGGGTACACTTGCGGCTGTACAGGCAGATACCTGGGCTACTGAGATAGGTACCATGTGGCCCAATCCGAAGGCATGGCTCGTTACGTCGTTCAGGGAAGTACCTGTTGGAACCTCCGGCGGGGTGTCGGTGCCCGGCACTTCAGGAGCGTTTATAGGCTCTTTGTTTATCTGCGCGAGTGCGCTTCTCGTCAGCAACGGATGGCTGTATGAGTTCGGCGTGGTGCAATCCATGCTGCTGATCGGGGTATCCGGCCTTGTTGCAAGTCTTGTTGACAGTTTTTTCGGTGCTACCGTCCAGGCTCAGTACTACGATCCCATACGCGAGAAAGTAACCGAAAGAACTCACAGTTTGGCAGAAGACGGGTCGCTGGTCGAGAACCGTCTGCTTAAGGGCGTCGCGTTTGTGAACAACGATCTGGTTAATACCCTCTGCGCACTTTCAGGCTCCGCGCTTGCCTATGTCGTTATTGAACAGCTCAGGATTTTTTAAACCTTTTTCATTTTATAAACGATATGACTGATTCTCAATTTGGACTTTTTTCACTTGTTTCGGATGCAGGACCGGTCGTTCTTCTGGTACTTGTTCTTCTGCTCTCTTTTTCAGTGCTTTCGTGGACGATCATTGCATACAAGTTCATCACTGTAAGGAAATCCATGCATGAATCGAGCGAGTTCCTCGATTGTTTTTTTGAGGTATCCAATCTTGACCGGGTTTTTGCTGAAAGCGAAAAATACCGCAACGGGTCTCTTGCCCGGGTATTTCGTTCAGGGTATCTCGAATTCCGAGCTTCCGGAAAACCGGAAGAGAGCCGTAACAAGGAAGAGCGGATCAAACGTGCGATCAAACGGGAGG
>FUWD012845562.1_pt1 | contig 12755 bp, 35 predicted proteins | sample 1063281 | NCBI WGS metagenome assembly FUWD01 (sample SAMEA79048168, study PRJEB19326) | metagenome | biome: marine
TAACTCTAAGTTCGGTTCCATTACGCACCTCCATTCCACAAAATAATCGTGAGGGTTGTGAGGATGGCTAGATTAATCCAGCCACCCCACGCGCCAAGCTTACTCGACAGCACCAGCCTTGAGTTCCTTCAGGACCTCAGTAAGAACTGCTACGTCAGCCATCCACTCTGCTCCGGGCTTGCCACCAGAGATGCGAGAACCAACAGCATTAGCTACGCTACCATCCTGACCCGAGCTACCAAGGAACGCCTTGATTTGATTAGCTAAAGAAGCCGCATCGCCACCCTTAGCAGCTGCAATCTTCTTAGCCGCAGGTGACTGCGTAGCCTGAGCAGGAGCTACAGGCTGAACGTCAAGCGCGTCAGGGTCTGGCTCGCCGGTAGCGATAGAGAACGTCAACAGGTTAGCAATCTTCTGCGCCTGAGTGACAGCCTTACGCCCACCCTTATCTCCGTTGTCTGCACCTTCGGCAATCGTTACGACACTGAACTCTGAACCGTCCTCTGTGCTGATGTAAGTTGTTTCCAACTCCACCACGGTGAGAGCGACGGTACGGTTCGCGCCAATCTCACGAGTTACGAGGTCGTGGCTGAGGATGCGTGGTCGTACAATCACGTTGTGTTGCACAAGTAGTTTGCTAATCACTGCAAGGATGTCGTCGTTTGCAATGAACTTGTATGCTCCTTGTGCTGCTGGTCCAGTTCCATTCTTAGGGATGGTTCCGACACCTGCCTGAATTGCTGCGATAGCTGAATAAATCTTGGGTACTGCCACTTTGGTTCCTCCTTTAGTTGATGTTGCTTCAGTCATTATGCCACTCCTTTAATAAGTTCTTCATATATTACATCCGAAATAAAATGCTGTGATGGAAAAGTATCTTCACGTTTGATACGCCACCAGATATTGTGAAGCACTTCATCGTTAGCAAGTAGCTCAACAATACGTTCACGCTCAATGAGCTTACCCTGATTGATTCCAATTTGCAACTCAGGTGCAAAAGCATCTACCATTATTTGTCCTTCCCTGCCCATCCGTCACCCTTGAAAGTGACGGCTCCAAGTTGTGGTTTCCGAACCATCGGAACTTTGCACCAACTGCACTCTACCACAACATCTTCTAACATTCCATGCCTGATGCTTTCACTATATCCACAAGCACAAGTATAGAAATACTCTGGCATTACCTGACCACCTTTCCGTCAATGTAAACCTCGCCACCCCACACACCAACTACGGGTTTGTAAGCTGCAGCAAATCTAGCACACTCTACCAGCATCGGACAACCTTCGCACAACTTGTATGCTTGAGATGCATAAGGTACTTCATCTTCACTGTAGTCAATGTAAGGGCCTGGGTTCTTGTAACACTTAGAGGTTGTTCTGTCGAACTTAGCCTCGAGTGGTTCCCATGCCCGCTGGCTACGCTTGTTCAGCTTCAGGTAGTTGAGCCCAGTGTACTTACCTTGCGTGCCACCAACCTCACCTTGAAGGATAACATCGTAGCGTTCAGCTCTGGTCTTATCCTTGTTGGTCTTAATCTGCTTGGCTCGAGTGCGCTCAATCTTCTTGCGCTGATACTCTTCCGAGTTTACATACTCGGCCCAGCGTTTCTTATCACGTGCCTTCTTGCAGGCTAAGCAACGCAGGTTACCCTTAGCTGACTCGGGACTGTAAACATTATCTGGAGTCAGGTCATGCCCGTTGACACAGACACCACCAATGACGCTCTTCTTACGATTACCTAAAGCGTTACAGGCTCGGCATCGCAGCACGTCATTACCTAGCTGATTGACAAACACTTGAGCATTGCCCCCCTCAATCTTGTGACCACGCTTACAGAAGTCACCAAGCTTCAAGGTCGTGCCATTCTCCAGCCTACGCTTACGAGCCGCTGTGCGGTCATAGCAACGCTTGCACAAACCGTGAGCCTTGATGTTCTCGCTTGTGCATTCTTCATCACTACAAATCATTTAGCCTCCCTCAAAATCTTGTTCATCTCAATCGCTTTCTCCACATGTGAGGATAGCACGCCACTGTCATATGTGTCAACTGCAATAATCTCTACGCTGCGAACAGCCTTGGTCTGGCCTTGACGCATCACACGCGCCATAGCCTGCTCATTCAGTAGGCGATTATCTGAGCGCGAAAGCCAGAGTACATTACGAGTAGCATGTTGCAACCCGTCCACGCCTTCAGCAATCGCAGAAGTAACAGCAACAAGGTAATCCAAATTACCGTCAATGAAATCCTTCTTCCTATCTTCACGCTCTGCCTGTGACACACTGCCATGCCAAGCTGCTGCCCTGTCACCAAGTCGGTGAACTACTACGTCAGCAAACTTACGAGAGTCTGTAAGAATCAAGGCAGGTTCGCCTTCGAAATCTTCTTCCAGAATCTCCATCATTGCATCAAGCTTGCTCGACTTGCAGTCGTTAGCAAAACTAACTTCGCCCTCAGCATCGACAGAGAACATACCAAGTGATGCTTGTCTGAGCCTAGCTCGCAACGTGATGGGGAACTCAACCACTAACGGGTTACCTTGCACCCAAGTAATCATGTCCTTCTCTAACTGCTCGTAAGCTTTACGCTGCACGGGTAACAGTTCGACGTAACGAATATCCTCTTGAAGAGATACATCAAGTTCAGACTCGATACGAATATAGCAAGGCATCGATGCGAAGAAAGCGCCAGGTCTGTACTCGCCTACAATCTTCCGCCCACCTGGAGCGAAGTGATTGTATTCAAACTTGCACCAAGCACCAGCCCAGCCGTGAAAAGAATTGTTCACTTCGTCAGGCCACAACCATTTAGTTACAGCCCATGCGCCTTCGAACTTATTACCAGTAGGTGTACCAGACATACTCAACTTGAAGCCAGCATTAACTTGCTTCAAAGTTTTGTAAGTTTTGCTTGTGCGATTCTGAGTCCGATGTACTTCATCGAACAGTACAACATCTGGTTTGTGTGACCACACTTTACTGCGGGCCTTACCTTCCCAGCCTAGCCGAGCAAAGTATTCAACCCCCACAAAGTAGATACCCGGCAACTGCCACTGCCAATCAGCAAGTGCCCGCTTGCCATCCTTGGTAGAGTTAATCCACTTAAACGGTAGCTCTATACCTTGACGTTCGAAGGTAACCTTCCAGCCAAGGCGTGTGCCTAGTGGTGCAATGAGCAGGACAGTTTCTGCCCCCAAGCCGCGAACAGATTCGACAGCAATGAGAGTCTTACCTGCACCCATAGTGCTGCCGTTGAGTGCAGCCCGTGTGGGTTCAGATACGATGCGGTCAATAGCTGACTGCTGTTCTGGTGTAGGTGTTAGCCTGTCCATCAATCCTCCTTGCCTATGTTGTGTACTTTAATCTCGACCATGTAACGGTCACTATCTTTGCCGTTCTGGTAGACGAGAACCATGCCCTCCTTCCGGTAGTACATGGGGAACTCTTCGAGTAGGTCGTCTTCTACGTCTTCACGCAGTAGCATTAGTATTCCTCATCTTCATCATCTACTCGGTTGAGAACTTGAGCCATGCTTGCAAGCATTGCTTGCGCTGCCTTATCATCCATCGCCATCTTGAGTAGCCCCAGCTGTACGTGGTGGGGTAGACCTTCCGATGTTACTGTAACGTAACCATCTGATGTGCCGATGTCGTGACCGGGTGATGATAGTGAAGCTACAAGAATCCAGCCAGTGGTGAACCCACCCTCGCTGCCTTCCTTTACGTATTCGTCAATCGCTTTGTCAATACCTTTTGAATCCATTAGTCTAATCTCCTTTCGCCATCCGGCAGGGTTACATAGTTGTAACCGTCCGGCTCTTCATCTTCATAATATCCGCCAGTAATTTTCGGCGGCTCCCTGTTCAGCCAGTACGCAAGCAGCTTGACAATCAAGTATCCAACGTAGGTGAGTATCGCAAATACTAGAGCTGAGCCGATACCCACTGCATTACTTCTTCATAGTAGTAGCCGTCAGTCTTGCCGTCAAGTACGGCGACTGCATCATTACGTACCGTGTAGTCTTCATTCCATAGTGGGCTGTCTGCTAACAGAAGAACTCCACCACCATCAAGATGCTTTACCTCAAAGATAGCTTTACCATTCAACTTGTCAGCTCCGTGATTAACATACTCAACTTGAATATATGTATCATTACCAACAACCTGTAGTGAATAGACTTCAGCGAGTGGGTCAGCCCCCACAATTTCAGCCACCCCAGTAGTACGCTCGAGGCTGGCATTCATTGTGTTGTAATCCTTCGTCCCCATAGCTCGCATGATTGCTGCCTTAGATTCGCCAGCATCGAACGCATACCGCACTGCTATATCTACCTGTGTCTGTAGGTTGGTCAGCTCGAGGCGCATCTGTTCACGCAGTCGCTGCTCAAGTGTGGTGCGTGCTACCACATAGGCTTGCCTTGCCTTGGCTACTGCATCAAGGCGTGTGCTTAGTTTAGTCATCCCACTCCCTGTCGTCTTCAGGTACTGGCACTTCGAACTCGAATGATTCAACTACTCCACACTTGGGGCAGGTCAGTTCGCCACTAGCTACACCGCTTGAACTTACCCAAGTATCTGGCAGTTCAATGTAGTCAGCAAAGTCACACTCTATCCAGTCGCCCTTGATGTCATTCTTAACTACAGCCCACGTGTTGTCGCATTCATAATACATCTCGACATCCTGCTCGCTACCATCATTGGCAGGGTTGTGTGTCAGCCAGCTATCGTAACTCATCAGACCTCCTTGTACTTGCTTACAATTCCACGCACCACAAAGGTACGCTCACTATCCATGCAGCTTTCTACTTCATACCAGTCAGCCATAGTCCACTTGTCTGTGTCTGCCATGATGTTGCCATCATCCCAATGACCGTAACTTCCCTCGCTAGTAAAGTAGTACATCATCTACCTCCATCCTTGTGACATTCGCAGCCACATCTGTGTCCAGTAATTTCAACCATACACACATCGTGTTGGTTTGTCAAACACCATCCGTGCTTGTCAGTTCCCAATTAGTTCTTGCTCCATAGCGTAATGCTTAGCAGTCCCAGGTTCGTAAGCTGCCAGCATTTCATCCTTGCTCAACTTGAACGGGTCAGCAACATAAGCACCAGCCCACTTCTTCATCTCAGTATCGCGCCAATCCTCATAGCATTGATAGTGGTAATCACCCGAGTCATCGTAGTGTGCATCAGGCTCACTCTCTTCATTGAACTCTATATCACAGATGGCACAGATGGAATAGTCATAACTCATTACCGCCCTCCAATCACTAACAAAATCCCACCCAGAAATACTACAGTCACCATACATCCCAGAGTAGCCCCGACTAACATCAATGTCAAGTCGTGCTTCTCCCACTTGTCTGGCTTCAATGTCTGTACACTCTCGTGTATATCTTCAGCCTTGACCGGCTCGGCAAATCCTCGCTCACCCATTACAACCTCCAAGGTCCTTCAGTCAAACAATCAGCATAAGGGTTTTCATTACCCTCGTTATCTTCACAGATACAAAATCCAAAATACTGTACTTGTGTTGCGTGTGTCAGGTTAGCCACAGCATCCCAGTCCATCACAACATCATCACCTATGAGCTCGATGTACATTACCAACCACGCTCACTGTATTTAGTAGCGTGCCATCCCAGCCAGCTCTCCAAATATTCGCGTGTCTCCTGCTCAGTTTCGAACCATGACATTAGTATCCTCTTCTCTCTCGTAGTGTACAGCTTGGGCATTCCCACAACCTAACCTTGTAGAATGCATCATAGTATGTGTAAGCATTGTGATGGTCACAGTCGGGGAATGCCTTAGCCATTAAACTAAATCAATCCGCGCAAGCTCACGACGTTCCCCGTTCTCATCCTCCGGCGAGACAAGCACCAAAGACTCGGGGTCTTCATAGCCTTCCTCTTCACGGTGAATCTCCAGGAACGTAATGTCGAACTGCTCAATAGCTTGAGCATCATTGAGAGCCAGCACCAGCCCGTGTCGGTAGGTTACATCCTTACACACGATGTCTACAGAGTAGAGCATCTCGGGTGTAATCTCCGGCAACGAAGTAATGTATTCGCGCCAGCCCTCATCAGTAGCAATGTTAGTCATATATCTCCTTATCTTATCCGTAAACGAAATCATTAAACGCTGCTATCTGTAGCAGCGCATCCCCAGTACAAGCATCCTCATCGTCAACACCATAGTTACCGCAATGAGTCCAGCCATCCTGCTTCAGCTTGACGTAAGCTTCAGCCAATGAACGTACTGTCACCGTGTGCCATTCATCACTAGCCAGCACCTGCATGTCTTGAGGGTTAGGCTGTTCATAGTTCTCATCCTTATACCACTCGACTCGACCATGCTTCATGGTGCGGAACTCATCCGCCCAGTAACCGCTGTGTCCACCCATCATGTTTCCCCACACAACGTTGACATCAACATCAACTTCATTCATCACAATCATTCTGACTCCTTATCTACAATCAGCTTGCTCAAGTAACGACGTACCTTACGAGGGATGTTCTTGTATGTATCCAAGAAACCATCGGGGTCAATCCAGAAGTCAGAGTCTTCAAAATAATTTCCCCCCTCATCAGGACTTTTGCCCAGAGTAAGCATCTCTGCTTGCGTCTTGTTCAACCAGATAATCTGGAACGGCAGGTTGTGATGCTCATAGTATACGTCGTCATAACATTCGTAAACGTCGATGCGCCACACAGGGTCAGCCTTGTACTCAGTCTCATGACCAGCCCAGTCCCACACATTCAAGTCGTAGATACCCATAACTAAACCTCCTCAAGAATCTCGAACTCAATGCCATCGCTTGGCGAACCGCCAGAGAAAGCAACCTTGTACTCTTCCGCATTCTGGAAGTAGAAGAAGATGCGCTCATCATAAGCGTCATACTTCTCGTCATAAACAATACTGCCATTGCCCACAACAACGTCAGTCTCGAATGGCATCCAGTCAGGGTCATCCAACCAACGCACTAGAACTGTACGAATATCCACTATCGCATATCCTCACTCATAGGTACACGCTTGTAAGTTGCTTGACCCCAGCCCAGGTCATGACCTAAAACAGTAGCTTCAACCTCAACCGTAGTGCCAGCTCGGTCAGTAGATTCCCAGTCACGAATACGCAACTGCCCCACCACAACTACACGGTCACCCTTCTGAATAGACTCGGCAGCGTTCTCAGCCAAGCCACGGAAAGAACTCACCGTGTACCAGTTGGTGTCACCATCAACCCAGCGCCCAGACTCACGGTCAAAGCGACGCTGACTAGATGCGAGACGGAATGAAGTAATCGCAAGACCCTGACTCGTAGTCAAGTGTCGTGGTGTAGTAGCAACCAGCCCCGTCAAAGTAATTGTGTCTTCCATTATTTGTACCTCTCTTCCATGAGAACTTCTGTGTGTAAGTGACAAGTCCAGCATGACCCACATACTGGATTGAGTAGTGAGCAAGCAGGTTCAGTATAGCTACTCATCCTCAGCCTCATCTTCTTCCTGCTCTTCAACGTCAATGCTGTCCACCTGTCCGGTGTAGTAATACTCTTCGTATTCCCAGCCCTGCTTCTCTGCTTCCTCGAATGAGTCAGCCTCAACCTCATAGCTGTACTCAACAAGAACTCGAACATCCCATGTAGCCATTACACAACCACCCTTTCTCCACAAATAACGTAAACCATTTTCGCCCAGTCATCCCCAGAATCTTGGAACTCTTTTACATAAGCATCCCTCAACTCGATAGCATCTTCTATCTTGTCGAAGGTGATAGGCATAACATCAGTAGTGTCCACGTATTGAACAACCACACCGTAGTACATGCGAACTCCTTTCAATGCTGGAACAACCAGCTGATAGCCAAAGTCTAACCGGCTACCAACTGGCTGTCAACTCTCCACGTTTAGCGTAGTAACAGGTTAGGCTGCACGAGGTAGTCAAGTCTTGCCCCCGCAATATCCGTACCACGGGTAATGTATACAGGACCTGGCTTCTTCGAGTCAGTCTGCTTGAAGCGGAACTGCCACGAAACATTCTTCATGTTGACCTTCTTATCATCACGAGGGTGATAGAACTTAACCATGTCCCCCAAGAAGTTAGGGTTCAACACTACAGACGGCACGCCCTCACACTGCTCAATGTCATAGTCAGTCATGAGCTTACCTACAGGTGGGAAGTTCCCCTGAACAGAACGGTTCTCCACACGAGAGCCATCATATTCCAGCGAGTAAGTCTTACTGTTCGTGTAGTCCTCATCATCTTGGAAGGTCAGTACGATAGCCATGTGTGACTTGATAGCCACAGCCTTGATACCATTCCAGAACTTGGTTAGTTCCTTCGCGTTGATAGTGATGCTATCTTCCCCACCAATCACAGCCTCATCCAATCGAGGGGTGAAGATTACACGAGCAATACGGTAGCGGTCAGTAGCTACAGCAGTAACCTCACCAGCATCAGTCACGGAAATGTTTACCGAGTTGATGATAGGTGTCACATCATCAGTCGATGCGGCAACCCCCACACTAGCGACGGCACGGAACTCCTCGGGTGTAAAGAAAATCTTGGTCATTACTTACCTCCATAAATTGAATCGTAATTAGAAATGTATTCGTCACTCAAGCGCAACGACTCTTGAGAAATCTCTTCCCACAACTCCATCAACTTTCGTCGCATGGAGTCAGCCCACTCACCATCAACGGTGTGTAGTAGCGAACCGGCAGCATATGTAATGTTGCCCACATTCCATACAACATCTTTACTCTTTCGTAATTCCATAACCTAACCTCCCATATCCCATAGTTCTTCAAGAGCTACATCAAGTTGTTCAATGAACTCACTAGGCAGATAACGTGTAGCTGTCTGCCCCCAGTAAACCTCTAACGCATTAGTGTTGGTGTCAATCCAAACGTTAGGTCCGCCGTATCCTACAAGGATGCGAGCCCCCAGATATTCACGAGCAGAGTTCACCGTGTATCTAATGTCGAGTACATCCTCTAAGTAATCGTAAGCCGTCAGCTCCTCGGGACTTTCAGTCTCACCATTCTCGAATGCTTCCATGTCCTCACCGAATGGCGTACCATTCTCCACATTGTCACGGATGTCCTGCCACATACGGTCAGCGTATTCTTGCGCTAAGTTATCACTCACTTGCTGTCTCCTTCGCTTCGGCTTTCAGTTTAGTCTGGCTATCTTCAGCTGTCAACTCCTCATATCCTGGGCAGTCGAACGCAGGTTCGCCCCACTCGCAGAAGTTACAATCCCTACCGCGCTCCATGTAATCAGAGTGTGAACCTGGAATGTCATACTCACTCTCAGAGAATAACTTCCCCGCATCATACACAAGTTCACCACCCCAACCCTGCTCTTCCTCATACGCCAACTCAATCTGACACATAGGGAAACGCTCAGCCATCTTCTCGATGAACGCTACAGGTGGTGACCATGCCGTCTCGATACGGTACATCAGTTCGTTACGAGGATACTCCTCATCGAGATACTCAGTCTCTAACGCATTACCTGACTCGTAGTCTGCTTTCGCATCCCACTTACAACCCCAGTTCGTGATGTTCCAGTTGTACCAATTCTCCCCCGTAAAGTATTCCCCCCACCTATCAAGGGGTGGAGACACTACATTCCAGAACGAGAAGTCAGTCTCTGACATAATCCAATCACCTTGGACTGCTTCCCACGCGCTGCCAGGTTTAGTCTTCATAATGGGGACTGGCTGGCTCATGACCTGCTTCACTTCAAGCACGTCCTTGTAAGGACCGCTTACACTAATCGTATTGAATACCCAGTTCGGCATTGCTATCTCCTATTCGCTTTCGCACCAGCCACACAGGTAATCTCCCCCGTATGGATTGCCAATAAAGTTTCCATGCTTACAGTAGTTACTCGACTCGCTCAAGTCTTCCTCGTCAAACAGGTTGTCGTTTATCATTAGCACTCCAAGTCTGAGTAAGTTACCCCGTCAGTTCCAATCACAGAGAACCTCGCATAGTTCCCCGTGTGTGCGTGTAAGTTCCACAAGAACTCAGCACGTTCTTCAGCATCCCACCTATCATCAAACTCTTTCTGATTGTAGGCATACATGACATCGCCGTCAGCTTTCTCAACCTCAACAAAGTAACCCATTACTTACTCAACCCTTCACACCAAATGTCCAAGAACTCTTCAGCTTGCTCAGCCCGTAACTCAATGACCGCATCAGCAAACTCTTTCTCAGTCATCTTGCCAATCATGTAGTCGAGAGCAATCCCCCCACATACACGGGAGAAATCATATTCCAACTTCATCTGCCACGCAGGTACTTCATCAAACGGATAGTCCGTATATGTCAACTGTTGTTTCATGGCTCCACTCTCATTCCCATTTCGTAACCTCGTGCTGTCATTCCACGCATGAACTCAACAGCCTCATTGTATTCAGCGAACCTCATGTTTTCATTCGACCAGCCAGACTCAAGCTCGAACAGTACATACATTAGAACCGCCCCCCATTGCGAGCAATCGTCCGTCTCATGTTCTTTCTCTCAATCGTAAGCAGCTTCCCTTCACGCTTACGCTCCAACATAATAGCCTTACGTTCTTCCTTAGTCATGAGCTAAAGCCTTCCTAACTTCACGAGATACTTGACGAAAATATTTACGAGCCACAGCCAAAGTTGTAAAGTCCCACCGTTCCGTGTAACCCATGTCCTCATTGACTGAATACTTCACATGATAGTGACCGTGCTCGTGATACAAGATAGCCCAGCTGTGACTGTTCAGCTTGTAATCCCCAGCAATCTCGATATACCCACACGCTAACGCATAAGCAGTCAGCTCACCATTGTTGTTATAGAACTTAGGTTCACTCAACATCTTCACAATCCTTCTCCATATAGTTACAATCCCAACACACCAAAGCACTACAACCCTCCTCATGTGAAGGGCAGTCAATCCAATCCGTGTCTGCCCCACCACATGAATGACGGTTACGTTGTAGCACAATGTCGTAAGTAAAGTTATCTACCATGACTTGACAACCCGTTCTTCCTCGTTATCCCAAACCCCCACCATCGTGTACGGTGGCAGGCTACTCAACAACTTCAACGCATAAGCCTGAGCCTCGTGAGGGTTGACGAAATCATACAAGTCAACCTTAGTCATGAGCTTAGGATACTCACGCTTATATACCGTGTACCTCATTTGTTTCCCAACTTGTTAGCCGCAATCCTACGCATAGGACTACGAGTCGACCAATCATTATCCAAGAAGATAGTCCCCGTGTTACAGTCAAGAACCCAATGCTCACACCACACCTCACGAGCCAAGTCCTTTACACGAGGAGAGTTCCACAACGTCTCCAAAATACGGACAGGGTTCTTCACAATCTTCGTGCGCTCATCATGATAAGACCACCCCTCGTCAGGTTCAGGAAGTTCCTCAACACACACGAAGTTACTGTCTATCTTGTACCCACCACCACGCTGCTCAATCACCACATGAACCATTACCGCTCTCCAATCGGTTGCTCTGCTTTCAGTCTAATCAACCTCGTGAGGTTGTCAACTCTCTCACAATCTACAGGAAAACCATACCCTGAACATTGTATAAAACATTGGACTACACATAGGGAAAATCCCCCACATCATTACGAAACACAAAACCCTGTGTTTACCGGAGCCCTCACAACCCAGCAAACACAAGGACTTCTATCTCGTAATACCCACGTCGTCTTACAAAGATATACATAATACTATATGTATATATATAGATATAGAGTATGTGTATATAAAGCCCCCACAAAACAACCTCCCCACGTCTCAGAAAAAATCCCCCATAACGCGAACAAAGGCTTTCTATATAATCTGTCCACACACACAAATGTATATATACACACACAACATAGAGACATAAGAAAACCCCTCACAACCTTGCGTCATGAGGGGCTCGCTTACGTGAGACTTAGCACCAACAAGGCGCAATCATACAAGCATCACACAAGTTCTCAATGGGGCTCATGTCTCCAAGACCTCGTGCGAAACCCGAGTTCTCCTTCTTCGCCTCACGAAGAACCTCGTCATCAGTCAACGTAACCCTGTACGTGTTAGCCAAGCTTTCCTCGTGAGCATCGACCCCATCACGAGCGAGGAGCGCAATGTCACGAAGGTCAAGCTCTACGTCAGCCCATGGACGCTTGCCTTCACGAGAGTTGTTGATACACGTGTTCTGGACTACACGAGCGAGACGGTCAGTCACCTCGTGAATGTGCGGGTACTTCTCAAGGTTTTGGAGGTCACGTAGGACGGAGATGAACCATGAGGGAGTGTTCCCCATGCGTCCGACACCGTAGCGGTTGTCGAACATTGCGACGACGGGCTTTCCCGTGTTGGGGGTCACGACGACTTTCCAGTAGTACGTGGAGGACTCTATGACGAGACGGTTGGTCTTGCGAGGAGCTTGCTTACGCATGAGAACTTCTTTCGTGTGAGGGGCTGCTCCAGCCGAACGGCGAAGCGGTTTCAGTCTAGCCGGTTGCTGTTTCGGCGGTCAACTTTGGCTGGGGTTTTACACGTTTATTGTGTACGTGTAGAGTCTTCCTCACGTGACATGGAGTTTGGTCAGAGTTTGCCTCGCGCGATGACGTGTGAAATTGTCTCATGTATATATGTAAAAAATCCCCCCCACCAAGGGAAAATCGGCTTTCTCTATATATGTATATATGTCGATACGTAGAGCCTGGGACATGTCGACTTATCCACAGAGTTATCCACAT
>FUWD013183673.1_pt1 | contig 12750 bp, 12 predicted proteins | sample 1063281 | NCBI WGS metagenome assembly FUWD01 (sample SAMEA79048168, study PRJEB19326) | metagenome | biome: marine
CTTTGTCTTAACAAATTCTAAACAAGTAGACAGAACTCTATCTATTTTTGGAAAAGAAGAAAAACTTGCTAAAACAATATTAATTATTGGGGCTGGTAATATAGGATTAGATTTGGCTAAGATGCTTGAAGAAAATGAGCAAAAACCAAGAGTTAAAATTATTGAAAAAAATCCAGAACGAGCCGAATTTGCAGCTAATGAGCTTAATGAAACTATCGTTGTAAAAGGTGACGGACTAGATGAGAATTTACTGCAAGAAATCAATATAGATGAAATTGATACTGTACTGTCTTTGACCGATGATGATGAAAATAACATTATGTCAGCTCTATTGAGTAAAAAAAGAGGGGTAAAAAGAAGTATTTCGATAGTTAATAGTTCAAATTATGCTCTGTTACAATCATCTTTAAAATTAGACGACATAGTTGATCCGCGCATGACTACAGTTTCAACAATTTTAAAACATGTTCACAAAGGAAAAATTGAAAGTGTATACACTCTTGATAATGGAGAGTTTGAAGTCATTGAAGCTAAAATTTTAGAAAGTTCAGAGTTATTAAATACCTCCTTAGGCAAAGCTAATATCCCTGATGGAATAAAAATAGGTTTAATCGTCAGAGACAAGGAAGTTCTTGTACCGAAAAAAGAAACTGTATTTAATTTAAATGATACGGTTATCCTATTATCTAGCAGGGAGAATTTACCGAAAATTGAAGACCTATTCAAAATTTCTCCTTATTTTTAATAAATATTAGAACTCATGAACGCTAGAGTTATTTTTTACTATCTTGGATGGTTTGCAGCTCCCATTGCGGCAATGTCTTTGTGTTTGATTATTTTTACTTACTTTTCTGGCAATTCAGAACAAATACACCTCTATTACTTTGCATTATTAGCTTCCTCTTCCCTTTTCATTTTGAGTCACTTTTTCAAAAGCGATAAAATATTAAATAAAATTGACCTCTTAATTTTTATGTTGCTAGGTTTTATTATTTATCCTGCAATTATAACAATCCCTTACTACTTTAGTTATTATCAATTAAATTTTTTCTTAGCTTACTATGAATCTTTTTCAGGTTTTTTAGGATATGGTTTTTCTATTTTTAAAGATCCAGGATCTCTAAATGATTCTTTTTTATTATGGCGCTCAGGATCTCAATGGCTAGGTGGTTTTTATTATTTGTTTATAATAATAACAATTTTATCGTCACTCAAAATTAACTTTTTACCAACTAAATATATTTCTGATCAAGTTAATTCTTTAAATTTCGAGAACAAGTTTTTAGATAATTTTTATAATATATTATATTCTTATATTATATTTTCTTTATTAGTTTTGTTGTTGCTAAACCTAACTAATTTGAATTTTTTCGAAAAACTTAATTTAATGATGACCATCGTCTCCTCTGGTGGATTTTATATTAAAGAACATTTGTTATTATCTAGCAAAATAGATAGCATGATAGTCGCATCTTGTTTTTTATTAAGTTCATTAAATATATTTATTTTTCATCAAATTTTAAAAAAAGATAAGAATTTTAGCTTTAATGAAGATTTGAAATTAATAATTTTTGTTTTTGTCATTTCCTTTTTGCTTTTAGCTATTTTTCCACTCAGAGATGATTTTAATAATATTTTCCTCCTAGTAACTACTTCTATATCAACATCTGGTATTGCAATTGGAAAATATACAGATTCTTATTTTGTGAATATATTTTTAGTCTTAACGTTTATTGGGGGATCAATCTATTCAACAGGATCAGGATTTAAGTTCATGAGAATGGTATTTTTCATAAAAAAATTTTTAATAGAAATTGTTAGATTGCTTAGCCCTTCCGCTATTATGAAAAAAACTATTTTTAATAATTCAGAAATAATAAAAAGCTCTGACTTCTATATTGCATCATTAATTTTCGTTTTTTATGTTATATTTTTGCTTATAGCAATTTTGTTATTAAGTTTTGATAATCTTTCTTTTGAGCAGGTATACAAATTAGCTTTTTTGAGTCTTAATAATACTTTGCCATCTAATTATATTAAAGCCAATCTATCCTTTTACGATTTAAGTTATGTTTCTCATTTCTCTATTTTGTTTTTAGTATTCCTTTCAAAAATTCATTTTATTACAATTTTAGTTATAATTAAAAAAGTATTGTGGAAATAATTTGAACATTATTTTATTTACTCTGTTATATATTTTAGTTAGAAGGTTCTTATTTGCGCCCGTAGCTCAGCTGGATAGAGCATCGGTTTTCTAAACCGAGGGTCGCATGTTCGAATCATGCCGGGCGCACCACCATTATGAAGTCTGATATTGTTCAAAAAAATAAATCTTTTTTCGTGTACATGATATTTAATGATTTGCACAAAATTAGCTATGTTGGATATACAATTAATATTAACAACAGACTTAAAGCTCACAACACAAATAAAGGTGCAAAGTTCACAAGAGGCAAATTGTGGAAACTTATTTATTTTAGAAAATTTAAGAGCAAAATCTTAGCCATGAAATTTGAATATAAGTTAAAAAAAGACCGAATATTAAGAAAAAAAATTACTTCCAAATCCCTGCACAACCAGTGATTGATTTATTATTTTTTGAAACATAATTTTTATCGGGTATAAGTAAGCACTTAAACATTAAAAAAGGGGATAACTAATGAAGACTAATATCTTAAAATTCTTTGGTTCATTAGCTTTGCTATTTGCATTTGTGATATCAAGTGTGACGGCCAATGCTGGAACAAAAGATGATGTAACTAAAAAAGGAAGTTTGAATTGTGGAGTTTCTCAAGGAGTTCCAGGATTTTCAAATGCTGATGCTTCCGGTAAATGGTCGGGTATCGATGTTGATATGTGCAGAGCAGTAGCTGCTGCAGTATTTGGCGATGCTAACAAAGTTAAATATCAACCATTAAGCGCTAAAGATAGATTTGAAGTTTTAAAATCTGGTCAAATAGATATGTTAGCAAGAAATACTACTTGGACATTATCAAGGGACGCTGGTTTGGCTTTAGAATTTGTTGGAACAAACTTTTATGACGGTCAAGGTTTTATCGTTAGAAAAGCTGCCTAAAATTAATTCAGCAAAAAAACTTAACAACGTCAAAGTTTGCGTGGAAACAGGAACTACAACTGAGTTAAATTTAAGAGATTATTTCAAAGCAAATAAACTTAAATATGAAGCAGTTTCATTTACGAAAGCCGATGAAGCAGTTGCTGCTTACGATGCTGGTCGTTGCGATGTCTATACTACAGATAAATCTGGTCTAGCTGCACAAAGAACAAAAATGAAAAATCCTGCTGAACACACAGTATTGCCTGAAACTATTTCCAAAGAACCTTTGGGACCTGTTGTAAGAGGAGATGATCAAAATTGGAAAGACATCGCATCTTGGTCATTATATGTAATGATTGAAGCTGAAGAACTAGGTGTTTCATCTAAAAATATCGACTCTATGAAATCAACTGATAATCCAAATATTAAAAGACTTCTTGGATTAGAAGGTGATACAGGCAAAAGTTTAGGACTTGCTCCTGAATGGGCTTATAACATTATAAAACAAGTTGGTAATTACGGTGAAGTTTACGAAAAAAACGTAGGCGCTAACACACCAATTGGTTTAGCTCGAAGTGGCTCACCAAATCAACTTTGGACAAAAGGTGGAATTCTATACGCACCACCAGTAAGATAATTTTATCTTAAAAACTAAAGGGGCCTAGTTAATATTGGCCCCTTTATTAAAGTTTCATGCTTAGACTTGAAGAAATAAAAAATTCTGTAAAAAAAAATTTGCGATTAGGTAACTTAATACCTCAATTGTTGCTTCTATTTACCTTTGTTTTTATTATTTATTATTTTACTAGCAATGCCCAAACCAATATGGCTTCTAGAAATATCTCCTCTGGTTTTGATTTTTTGAAAACTAACTCAGGATTTGATGTTCAGTTTAGCTTAATTGATTATGACGGTTCATATAGTTTTGGAAGAGCCTATTTAGTTGGATTATTAAATACACTGCTTGTTTCATCATTTGGCATAGTTTTTGCTACTATTCTTGGATTTTTAGTCGGAGTAGCAAGATTATCTAATAACTTTTTATTATCAAAATTATCACAATTATATGTTGAAATATTAAGAAATCTTCCTTTAATTTTACAGATATTTTTTTGGTATTTTGTAGTTTTGAGAAATTTACCCAGTACAGAAGATAGCTTTATTTTTTTAGATTTTTTGATTGTGAATGTGCAGGGCGCTTATTTCCCAAAATTTATTTTTACAAACTTTAATGCAATTTTTTATGGTTTACTTTGTGCAATACTTGCAATCTTTCTAACTCAATATTATTCAAAAAAATTAATTTATGAGCGTGGCAAATCTCTTCCTGTATTTAAGATAAGTATTTTGTGTTTGATATTATTTACAACTCTTTTTGCTTTCATTGGAAATACTGATCTGCAATTGAAGCGAGCAGAATTAATTCAAAATTTTGGTATTTTTAATTATGTTGGTGGAGTAAAATTAGTACCAGAATTTTTAGCATTGCTTTTTGCTCTTTCTCTTTACACTTCAACTTTTATTGCAGAAAATGTTAGGGCTGGAATACTATCTGTTGGCAAGGGTCAAAAAGAAGCGTCAAAATCTCTTGGTTTTAATAATTCACAATCACTAAAACTTATTATTATACCGCAGGCCTTAAGAGTAATAATACCACCCACAACTAATCAATATTTAAATTTACTTAAAAACTCATCTCTTGCAGCAGGAATCGGCTATCCAGATCTTGCGAGTGTGTTTGCTGGTACAGCGCTATCACAAACTGGTAAAGCTATTGAAATTATTTTTATTGTTATGCTCACCTACTTATCGATAAGCTTAATTATTTCGGCATTTCTTAACTGGTATAATCACAAAATAGCTTTTGTTGAAAAATAATATGTTAATAAATTTTATACAATGGTCTAAAAAAAGTCTGTTTTCCAATTGGTGGAATTCTCTAATCACTCTATTTTGTATCTACTTATTGTTTTCGATTATACCGCCATTCATAAATTGGGCTATTCTGGATGCTACCTTCTCGGGTAAATTAAAAACTGACTGCACAGCTGGTGGAGCTTGTTGGGTTTTTATTAGAGTTTGGTTCGAAAAACTCATGTATGGTTTTTATCCTGTAGAACATATATGGCGAATTAATTTAAGTTTTATTATTTTTATTGGAACTATTAGTTTTTCTTTCTTTGTTAGAGAAAAATACAAGTTGTATATTTTGTTTTTTTAATTTTCATTTTTCCTGTTATTGCATTTATTCTAATTCGAGGTGGTTTTGGGTTGACTATTGTTGAAACAAGAGAGTGGGGAGGACTGGCTCTAACATTTATTCTTGCAATTTTTGGGATTATTCTTTCTTTTCCTTTAGGTGTTCTTCTGGCTATGGGAAGAAGATCTGAATTGCCAGTTATTAAATATTTCTGCATTTGCTTTATTGAAACATGGAGAGGAATACCTTTACTAACCGTTTTATTTGCCGCTGCCGTAATGTTTCCTTTATTATTACCATCTGGAACCTTTGTAGATAAATTGCTACGTGTTGCGATTGGTATTGCAATTTTTGAGTCTGCTTATGTCGCGGAAGTAGTTAGAGGAGGCCTGCAATCTTTGCCGAGAGGACAGTATGATGCTGCTAAATCAATTGGTATGGGCTATTGGCAAATGAATTTTTTTGTTGTTCTGCCCCAAGCCATTAAAACAGTAATTCCAGGTATAACCAATACTTTTATTGCATTATTAAAGGACACACCTTTAATTTACCTAATCGGCATGGCAGAGATTTTAGGAATAGTTAATATGGCGAAAGCTAATCCTTATTGGTTGGGTATGGCTGTTGAAGGTTATGTTTTTGCTGCAATAATTTTTGGGGTAGTATCATTTATTCTTAGTAGTTATAGTCAAAAATTAGAAAAAAAATTTAGCACAGAAAACAAATAATGAAGGAAAAAGTTATAGAATTAGTTGAGGTTAATAAGTGGTATGATAAATTTCATGTGCTAAAAGATATTAATCTTTCAGTATTTGCAGGTGAAAAAGTTATTATTTGTGGTCCGTCTGGATCTGGAAAATCTACATTAATAAGGTGTGTTAATAGACTAGAAGAACATCAAGAAGGCTCCATCGTAGTACGTGGGATTACATTAAGTCATGATACAAAAAATGTTGAAAAGATCAGAGGGGATGTTGGGATGGTATTTCAGCAATTTAATTTATTTCCCCATTTAACTATTCTGGATAACTGTACATTAGCGCCCACGTGGGTACGAAAATTACCTAAAAAAGACGCAGAGCAATTAGCTATGGAATATTTGAAAAAAGTTAAAATCGAAGATCAGGCTAAAAAATTCCCAGGGCAGTTGTCCGGTGGGCAACAACAAAGAGCTGCCATTGCAAGAGCGTTGTGTATGGAGCCTAAAATTATGCTGTTTGATGAGCCTACTTCAGCTCTAGATCCGGAGATGATTAAAGAGGTTTTGGATGTTATGATCGATCTTGCAAAAGGGGGAATGACCATGATTGTTGTTTCACACGAAATGGCTTTTGCTAAAGAGGTTGCGGATCGAGTAATTTTTATGGATGAAGGTAGAATTGTTGAGGAAAAAGAGACAAAAGAATTTTTTGCAAACCCAGAAAATGAAAGAACAAAACTGTTTTTAAGTCAAATTTTAGGATAGCCAATCAGGGTAGGGCAGATTCTTTGATTTTAAAAATTCAATATTAAATAGTTTACTAGCTGATCTTGAACCAACATCACAAAGAATAGTCACGATTGTTTTACCTGGACCCATTTCTTTAGCCATTTCAATAGCTCCAGCAACATTTATACCAGATGAAGTTCCTAAAAAAAGCCCTTCATTTTTTAAAAGTTTAAAAACAATATTGAGTGCATTGGTATCGTCAATTCTATAAGCATAATCAATCGGTGTATTTTCAAAATTTTTAGTTATCCTAGAGGTGCCTATTCCTTCGGTAATAGAAGATCCCTCCATTGTTAGAGTATTATTTTTAATATAACTGTACAAAGCAGATCCATGTGGATCGCTTAAACCAATTTTAATACCTTTATTTTTGTTTTTAAGACCTTCTGCTACACCTGCTAATGTGCCACCCGTCCCAACAGAGCAAATAAATCCGTCTATTTTTCCTTCAGTTTGTGACCAAATTTCCTCAGCGGTAGTTTCTCTATGGGCCTGTTTATTGATTACGTTGTCAAATTGATTAGCCCAATATATTAATTTTCTGCCATTATTCGACATTTCTTTAGCAACAGATTCTGAATATTTAACATAATTTTTAGGATCAGAATAAGGAACTGCATCAACTTCTATAAGTTTTGCTCCTAATTGTTTAAGCGTATCTTTTTTCTCTTGTGACTGTGTATTTGGTATAACAATAACCGTATGGATTCCAAAGTAGTTTGCAACCATAGTAATTCCAATACCTGTATTACCAGCGGTTCCTTCAACGATCGTTCCACCAACTTCAAGTTTTTTTTATTAAGAGCGTCTTTAATAATATAGAAAGCTGCCCTATCTTTAACTGATTGACCTGGATTTAGAAATTCAGCTTTGCCATATATTTTACATCCAGTTAGCTCTGAGGCTTCTCTTAAATAAATTAAGGGAGTGTTGCCAATTAGGTCTATAATACTTTTATTCATAATTAAATAATATTACTGATTTGTAATTAATACAGTATTGGTAATTAAGCAATTTTCTTTAGATAAAACTGACTTACATCTGTATGTTTTAATGCAAAACCTGTTTCGCAATAGTCAAAATAATAATTCCAAATTCTTTTAAACCGCTCATTAAATTTATCATTTTTTATAGTATGCCAATTATCATTAAATCTTTTTTTCCACTCAATTAAAGTTTTGCAATAATCGTTTGCAAAATCTATCTGATGTACAAGTTCAAGTTTGTATTTTTTGAATAGATTAAATAAAACTTTCTTACTAGGCAGTACACCACCTGGAAATATATATTTTTGTATAAAATCAACATTATTTAAATAATTTTTGAAAGAATTTTCGTTTATGGTAATAATTTGCAAACAAGCTTGACCGCCATTATTTAAGGATTTATTTAATTTTTCGAAATAAACATCCCAATATTTTTTTCCAACTGCTTCGAACATTTCTATAGAAATAATTTTATCAAATTTTTGATTTATGTTTCTGTAGTCTGTAAAATTTAGCTTTACGTTATTATTAACTTTGCTCATCAGTGCTTGATTAACAAAATTGTATTGGTTTTGGCTTATTGTGAAAGCATTTAAATCTATATTTGCAAATTGTGTAGTGAGACTATTAATAAATCCACCCCAACCACAGCCAATTTCGCAAACTTTATCTTTTTCATTTATGTTCAAATTTCTAATAATAGTTCTGTATTTATTTATTTGAGCCTCCTTTAAATCTAGATCTTTATTATCGTAAAGAGCTGATGAGTAGCTCATGGTGTTATCTAACCATTTAGAATAAAAATTATTACCTAAATCATAATGAAATTCTATATTTTTTTTGCTTGTGAAATAGAATTTTTTTTAAATATAAAATTGATTTTTTCAAAGATTTTGAAAAAAAAATTTGGCTTGATCTCTTTTTTATTAATATGTTGATTTTTTAATAAAATCTTTAAAAGGTTGTTTAAGTTCGAAGTGTCCCATTTATTATTTATATAACCCTCTGCAAAGCCTAATTCACCCCTATACAAAACATCTTTAACAATAGTATCGTCATGTATTGTAATATTAGATGTTAAGCCGGCTTCTTTACCATTAAATATTTTTTCATAATTATTTTTGAAATTAACTTTAATAGACCCCCAAAAAATACTATTAAATTGATTATCTAAAAAATTCTTAAGAAATTTATTCATGATAAGAGATAGTATCTTTCTTTTTTTCTTGTTTAAAGAAAAAATTTTTACTTTTAATAAATATTTTTACAGCTTGATAATGAATTAATACCATTATTTTTTGAGCGAAAAAAAAATTGGAAATTATCGTCTTAATAATATTAATATTTGTAAGTTTTTTTTCTTTAGAAACAAACCCAGTTAATAATGACATTTCCTTACTAAGTACATTTATGTTTAAATTAATATTTGGAAAATAACTCTTTAAGTGAAAATCATATTTCATTCTCATTTTCAAAAAAGGGGACACATAGAATTTTTTTATAGTTGAATGTTTTTTTTTATTAGAATTATTAATTTTAAATAAATAAGTGTGTTGTTCATGGTGTGTGTTTTTTACCTCATAAAGTACAAATGCAAGTTTGTTGGAGGAGTTTATACAAAAGTATATTGATATAGGATTAAATACGTAACCCAAAAATCTAGGTATTGAAAATAAATAAATAGAAAGTTTTTTTTTATATTTGAACTTTTTAATAATTTTTTTTAATATCCATTTATATAAGTTTGAATTTTCGATTTGTGGACCGTGATCTTTTTCGTAAAAACTTAATAAGTTAAAAGAATTTATTGAAAAAAAATTTTTTTTAAATGTTCTAATATTTTCTAGGTTAATCATCATAGAAGGATAGCTGTAAGAGAAATAATTATTAAATGGTTTTATTCTTTTATGAAATACGGTTGTTTCGTAGAAATATATATTTTTCATTATTTAATTTGTTTTATTATTCTTAAGGATGATTTAATTCCATCCTCATGAAATCCATATCCCTGCCATGCTCCTACAAACCAGATATTATTATAGCCCTGAATTTTAGATAATTTTTCCTGCAAATCTTGAATTTTACTAGTGAAAACTGGGTGTTTATAAACTATTTTTTTTATAATTTTAGATTTTCTTATTTTATTTTCACAATTAATGGACACAAAAACATTTATTTTTGTATTTAAGTTCTGAAGTAAATTCATCCAGTACGTTAGAGCAAATGTTTTGTTAATTTCTGTAAAATTCCAACTTGACCAATTTGCTTTTTTAAGAGGCATAATTGTTTCATCTGTATGAATTGTAGCAATATTTTTTTTATATTTAACCATATTCAAAACATTGATTTGGTCTTTACTAATGTAGTTTAGTATTTTTTTTACGTCATCAGTATGAGTTGCTAAAATGACATGATCGTAGGTATAGATAGACCCATCAATTGTGTGAATCTTCTTTTTTTTAGTATTAATTTTAATAACTTTTTTAAAACTATTTTATCATCGCCAATAGCTTGCTTAACTTTATCGACATATGTGCGACTTCCGTTGCAAATAGTGAACCAAATAGGCCTTTTTTTAAAAATATTTATTAGTCCATGGTTTGAGAAAAAGCTTAAAATAAAATGTATTTTATACCTTTTTATTTCACCAATAGGGTTTGACCAAATGGATGAGCACATTGGATAGAAATATAAGTTTATAAATTCGTCAGTAAATTTGGATTTTTTTAAAAATATATCTACTGTTTCATCAATGATTTTATTAGTTTCTATATATTGTCTAGTAATTTTGTTGAATCTAAAGATATCTTTTAAAATTCTCCAGTATCTTAGTGTGAATATATTTTGACTACTTAATATTGTTTTTAAATTTTTCCCAGACCATTCGTATTTTTTTTTAAGACTAGTTACAGAAAAACTCATATCACTAATCTGATATTTTACTTTTAATTCTTTAATAAATTTTATGAAGTTTTGGTAATTAAAATTATTAAAAACAATAAACCCACTATCCACATTAACGTTTTTACTGTCTAATGTTAAAGCGTGCGTGTGAGTGTGGCCACCTAAATAATCATTTTGTTCAAATAACTGAATATGAAATTTCTTTCTTAAATAGTAAGACGCTGACAATCCCGATATACCGGATCCAATAACAGCAATTCTTTTTTTCATTAATTCTTTAACTCTGAAAATGCATTTAAAGCTAATTTTCTTGCTTCTTCATGTTTTACTATTGGTTTTGTATAATCTCTTGCAAGATCAAAATCATACTGATTACAAAGGTCACTGGGTAATTCCCAGGGTTTGTGTATAAATTTTTTGGGTAACATGGATAGTTCTTTGATCCATTTTTTTACATATATACCTTCAGGATCAAATTTTTCACCCTGAAGAATCGGATTAAATATTCTAAAATAGGGAGCTGCATCAGCACCACAGCCGGCAACCCATTGCCACCCAGCAACATTATTTGCAGTATTAAAATCTAATAAAGAATCTCTAAAATATTTTTCACCCTCTATCCAATTAATTCTTAAATGCTTAACTAAAAATGATGCTGTTATCATTCTTACCCGATTGTGCATCCATCCTGTTTCGCGCAACTCTCTCATTCCAGCATCAACAATTGGGTATCCTGTTTGACCTTTTTTCCATTTTGTTAATTTATTACTATCTTTGACCCATTTAAATTTATCAAATTGTTTCCTAAGATTCCCACTTTCCATTTTTGGAAAATGGTTAATTAAATGATGAGAAAATTCTCTCCACCCAATTTCATTAATAAATTTTCTAAATCCAATATTTTTTTTGAAATTTTGTAACATTCATCAAATAGAGTCTGGACGGAAATTTCTCCAAATGCAAGATAAGGAGATAGTTTAGATGTTCCGTCAGAAGAAGGTATGTCTCTATTTGTAGCGTAGTTTGAAATTTTTTTACTAATAAAGTCTTTTAATAAAATTTTTGCATTTTCCTCGCCCACTTTCCAATATTTTTCAAATTTTACATACCAATTCTTTCTTGGTTTTATAAATTTATCTAAAATTTCGTTGTTATTATTCTTTAGAGGAGTATTTTTAAAATTACTTACTTTATTTACATAATTATTATTTCTTAAATATTGTTCCTCAGCATTTTTCCAATAAGGTGTGAATACTTGAAATGGTGTACCATCTTTTTTTTTAACTATAAATGGATCTTGTAATAAATTACCCTTAAATTTTTTGTATTTTATACTGTTTTGATTTAAATAATTTTCTAAAATTAAATCTTTTTTAATTTCAGACGGTTCATTTAATTCATTCCAATAAATTGTTTCTATACTTTTATCCTTGATAACATGCTGTATTGCCTCGGTGATGTCACAAGCAAAAATTTTAAAAATTACTCCCTTATCAGATAATTTTTTTTCTATATTTTGAAGTGTTTTGTAAAGCCACCATCTTTGAGCAGATCTTTCATTAAATTTTTTTTGATCGAACGCATAAATAGCGATAAATTTCTCTTTGCTATTAGAAATTTCATAATAAGCTGGATTATTTTCTAGTCTAAAATCCTGTCTAAACCAAAGAACTTTTATTTTTTGCATAAATAAAACTTATATATAAATCAACTAATATATGTAGTTTTTTTATAAATTTTAATCTTGCACTAACCCATTTTTTCTAGTTTATTATCTCAAAAAAAGGGGACAATTATTATGAGTGCACAGCTAAATCAGCATCTTGGTAAAAAGCTTAGATTAAGAAGAACTTCATTAGGATTAACACAAACACAAGTAGCACAAGCAATTAACGTTACTTTTCAGCAGATTCAGAAGTATGAAAAAGGAACTAATGGTGTTTCATCTGCAAGATTGTTGCAATTATCAAGTTTTTTAAAAGTTCCAATTAAATATTTTTTTGAGGATTATCAAGATTTCAACGAAGCTAATACTAACACAGGTGCACCGCAAAATTTAAACTATTCTTTTTTAGTTAAATTGTTTGCTGATTTAGAGCCGGTTGAAAAAAAT
>FUWD013239734.1_pt7 | contig 12748 bp, 13 predicted proteins | sample 1063281 | NCBI WGS metagenome assembly FUWD01 (sample SAMEA79048168, study PRJEB19326) | metagenome | biome: marine
TTCATGGTCACTCAGGCCCGTCCCGCAACGAGGGCAATATGGCGAAACTCGATGATCCTGGACTAAGAGTCCGGCATTAAAAATCTGCTTCAATGACCACCAAACACTCTGAATGTATTGCGAGTCCATGGTCCAGTAGGCGCTTTCCATGTCGACCCAGTAACCCATGCGGGTTGTGAGGTCAGTGAAGGCGTCCACGTGACGAACTACGGACTCTCGACATTTTTCATTGAACTCTGCGATTCCGTAGTTCTCAATGTCTTTTTTGCCCGAAAAGCCCAGTTCCTTTTCAACCGCCAGTTCCACGGGGAGCCCGTGACAGTCCCAGCCGGCCTGGCGGACAACGTGGTAACCCTTCATGGTGCGATAGCGGGGAAAAATATCTTTGAAGGCCCGAGCTTCAATGTGGTGGGTCCCTGGAGCTCCATTTGCCGTGGGTGGTCCTTCATAGAAAGTCCAGGCTGGGCGACCTGTGCTTGCCTGCATCGAAGCGGCGAAGGTTCCCTCAGATTCCCAAAGATCAAGGATTTCGTGCTCCAGATCGCGAAGATTCACCGTGGGTGGGACCACTTTGTACATGTTTACGCACTTTTCTCTGAGTAAGACGTAATCAGCCAAACGTGGCCTGGCTGAATGATTAAGACCGGGGCAGTGCATAACTTTAGCGCGGACGCAATACCATACGCACGTGCGTCGTCAGGCGCACTTTCACATATTCACATGCATTCAAGGTTAGGCAGTCGAGTGAGCTAAGGGGGCGACGACGTTGGTCGCAAAAAAAGCACAACCAAAAAAGACCGCTGTCAAGAAAAAAGTGGCTGCTAAACCAGCCGCGAAAAAGAAGGCGGTTGCGGTGAAGAAGGTGGCTGCCGCGAAAAAGACTCCTGCTAAGAAGGCGGTTGCGGTGAAGAAGGTGGCTGCCGCGAAAAAGACTCCTGCTAAGAAGGCGGTTGCGGTGAAGAAGGTGGCTGCCGCGAAAAAGACTCCTGCTAAGAAGGCGGTTGCGGTGAAGAAGGTGGCTGCCGCGAAAAAGGCTCCTGCTAAGAAGGCGGTTGCGGTGAAGAAGGTGGCTGCCGCGAAAAAGGCTCCTGCTAAGAAGGCGGTTGCGGCACCGGGCGTCGCATCAGTTGATTCGGTACCGGAGCCGGTGGTAAAGACCGTGTTTGAAAAACTCGTGCCGGTCACGACTCGACCTGCAAAGGGCAAGAAAGCCGCTGGCATTGTGAAAGTGATTTCCCCTAGGGTTGGGGTCAAGACGCCGTCAATGACGGTTCGCGAAGATGAAACACCTTGGACCAAGGCAGAGTTGAATAAGGTCAAAAAGGCGCTCAGCGAAGACGAGCTGCGGTTACTCGAGGAAATTGCCATGACCGAAGAGGGGCTCGCTGACCTGATCCGTGACTCAGGCGATGGTGCCGGTGACGATCAGGCAGACGCGGGGAGTAAGACCTTTGAGCGTGAGCACGAGATGTCACTTGCTAACAACGCGCGAGACATGTTGGAACAGGTTCGCGCGGCGCTAGTTCGAATTGACGACAAGTCTTACGGAGTTTGTGACAGTTGTGCCAAAGGGATTGGCAAATTGCGGTTGCAGGCTTTCCCTCGGGCAACGCTATGCATGGCTTGCAAGGTGGCCGAAGAACGCTTTTAGTTAGGGCTCTGGGCCTTAGCCTTCAGAGGGCCCCTGAAGCCGTTCGCGTAGAGTGTGATGGTGTCAGATTCCCCTGAATTAGTAGTTGGTGAAGTGCGGCAGCGCAATCGTCGGGAACTATCAATTTTTGGTGTAACGGCTTTCGTGATCATTGGCCTGGATCAACTGACAAAATATTGGGCTCAAGGATATTTACTGCCCCGCAAATTATCCGGTGAAGGATCCATTGAATTACTCGGCGGATTTTTGAAATTCACCTATGCAGAAAATACGGGGGCTGCGTTCTCTATGGGAACGGGAATTACTTGGGTATTTACTGTGATCGCTATGGCTGTTGTGGTGGTTATCTTTCGTTACGCGCGCAAGCTCGCCAGCCTGCCGTGGGCACTGGCGCTCGGGGCAATACTGGGCGGATCACTCGGCAATCTAATTGACCGCATGTTTCGAGCACCGGGTCCATTTCAAGGATTTGTTGTTGACTTTATTCAATTGCCGTATTGGGCAATCTTCAACATTGCAGATATGGCAATCGTCATTTCTGGAATCGGAATAGCGATTCTTCTGTTGCGCGGTGTACCTATTGACGGAAAACTGCCTACACCAACTACACAAAATGAGTCTGATTCGTGATCCGTGACTACACGATCCCTGAAGGCCTTGCTGGGGAGAGAATCGACGTAGCTTTGACTCGATTACTTGGCCTGAGCCGGTCTGCTGCGGTGGCTCTCCTTGAGGCTGGTGCTATCAGGTTTTCAGACCGACCGATGGTCAAGAGCGATCGAGTTCTAGAAGGGCAGCACATTGATGTCGATCTTGATGTAAAACCGACCCAGGAAACGATTGAGATTATTGCCGAGCCGGTTCCCGGAATGACAATCATTTATGACGATTCGGATCTGGTAGTCGTTGATAAACCAGCCGGGGTTGCAGCCCACCCAAGTCGTGGCTGGGAAGGTCCAACGGTTATCGGTGGACTTGCCGCGGCCGGCTATGCGATCAGCACTTCAGGCGCCCCTGAGCGCGAAGGGATCGTGCATCGACTTGATGCAGGAACGTCTGGGCTCATGGCAGTTGCGAAAAACGAACTGTCCTACTCTCGTATGAAGAATCTTTTTCGAAATCGGGAGGTAACTAAGGTTTATCACGCTGTGGTCCAAGGTCTATTGGATCCACTCGTGGGAACCATTGACGCTGCGATCGGGCGCCACCCCGGCCACGAATATAAATATGCTGTCACAAAAGATGGCAAACTGAGCGTCACCCACTATGAAACCTTGGAAGCTTTCAGACATGCTTCATTGGTAAAAGTGAACCTCGAGACTGGCCGAACGCATCAGATTCGAGTCCACATGTCAGCGATGCGCCACCCAATTGCGGGCGACACCATGTACGGTGGAGATCCGGTTTTGGCGGCTCGACTTGGGCTGGATCGCCAGTGGTTACACGCGGTCGAATTATCCTTCGATCACCCGCGAACCGGTGAACGAGTTGAGTTGACAAGTGAATATAGCGAGGATCTCGCTCGGGCAGTGGGCTTTTTGCGTGAGGGGTGATCTGGACTTGCGTGTACCTTCCCCTTGTACATGTGGAGTAAGAGATTAATGGTGTGAGATTCATGTGTGACCGGATGTTAACTATCAAGGGTGAAAGCAGTGGGTGAGATTACGTGGGTGAGTCGGTAGGTAAGGGCGATTTCGCCCACCTTCATGTGCACACCGAGTACTCGATGCTCGACGGGGCTTCACGTCTTGATGACCTCTTTATCGCGGCCAAAGAACAGGGTATGCCGGCCATTGCTATGACCGATCATGGAAACCTTTACGGGGCCTATGACTTTTGGAAAAAGGGTAAAACCCACGGAGTCAAACCAATCATCGGTTTAGAAGGCTATTACGCACCTCAAGGTCGCTTTGAGCGATCACAGTTTGATTTCGGTGGCGGTTTCGACGAAGGGACCCCCGAAGACCCTGGTGCTGGCCGTGGCAAGCACAGCTACACGCACATGACCTTGTGGGCTGAAAATACCCAGGGAATGCACAATTTGTTCAGACTTTCATCCCTTGCCAGCATTGAGGGGTACTACCACAAGCCCAGGTTTGATAGAGAACTTTTGGACCGCTTTGGTAAGGGTCTTATCGGAACAACGGGCTGCGCAAGCGGCGAGGTAAACCGCTGGCTGCAGGCGGGGCAATACAAGAAAGCACTCTCAACGGCGGCTGACTACCGAGATATCTTTGGGAAAGGCAACTTTTTCGCAGAAGTCATGGATCATGGACTAGCGATCGAGCGCAATTTCATGCCAGATTTGATCAAGATCGCTAAAACACTCGAACTGCCCTTGGTGGCGACAAACGACTTGCATTATGTACATGAATCCGATGCAGATACCCATGACGTACTCCTGTGTATTGGAACCCGAACAACGCTTGATGACCCCAAGCGATTCAGATTCGATGCCCGAGACTTCTACTTGAAGTCGGCCGCGCAAATGCGCGATCTCTGGAGTGAGTTCCCGGAGGCATGCGACAACACGCTCCTGATCGCTGAGCGGTGCAATATCGAATTCAATGAAAGTGCAAATCTCATGCCTCGTGCAGACATTCCGGCAGGGGAGAGCGAAGAGTCGTGGCTTGTCAAAGAAGTTGAGATTGGTTTGGCGGGCAGGTACCCGAAAGGTGTCCCTGACAAAGTTCGCACCCAGGCTGAGTACGAACTTGGGGTTATCGCCCAAATGGGATTCCCTGGTTACTTCCTCGTCGTCGCTGACCTTGTGCAACACGCCAAAAGCACTGGGATCCGCGTTGGTCCTGGGCGAGGTTCAGCCGCCGGCGCCATGATCGCGTATGCACTTGGCATCACCGACCTGGACCCAATTGAGCACGGGCTGCTCTTTGAACGTTTCCTGAACCCCGAACGTATCTCCATGCCCGACATTGACATTGACTTCGACGAGCGGCGCCGCTCAGACATGATCCGTTATGCGACGCAGAAGTACGGTGAGGAACGCGTCGCACAGATCGTTACTTATGGGTCAATCAAAGCAAAGGCAGCTATCAAGGACAGTGCAAGAGTATTGGGACTGCCCTACTCCGTTGGTGACAGAATCACCAAAGCAATGCCACCGGCCGTAATGGGGAAAGACATTACGCTCAATGGTGCATTCGACCCCAATGACTCGCGCTATTCAGAAGCAGCCGAATTCAGGGCTCTGTATTCCAGCGATCCTGAGGTGAAAACGGTCGTTGATACAGCGAAGGGACTTGAAGGACTCAAGCGTCAACCAGGTGTGCATGCAGCGGGGGTAATTCTTTGTAGTGAACCACTCATGGACGTTATTCCCGTCTGGAAACGTGAGCAAGACGGTGCGATCATTACTCAGTTCGACATGGGAGCCTGTGAGTCACTGGGGCTTTTAAAGATGGACTTTCTAGGGCTGCGCAACCTGAGCGTTTTGGACGAGTGCTTGGTCAACATTAAACGCAATACGGGAACCGACGTAATACTGGAAACGTTGACCCTGGACGACAAAATTGCATACGAGCTTCTTTCCCGAGGAGACACACTGGGCGTTTTCCAACTTGATGGTGGGCCCATGCGATCGCTCTTGCGATCAATGGCACCCGACAACTTCGAGGACATTTCTGCGGTACTCGCCCTATACCGACCAGGTCCGATGGGTGCAAATGCGCACAATGACTACGCGGATCGAAAGAATGGACGAAAGCCTGTCGTTCCGATCCACCCTGAGCTTGAAGAACCGCTCAGTGAAATTTTGGGTGATACATACGGGTTGATTGTGTATCAGGAACAGGTCATGGCGATTGCGCAGCAACTTGCGGGCTACTCGCTTGGCAAAGCGGACTTGCTTCGCAGAGCAATGGGCAAAAAGAAGAAAGAAATCCTTGAAAAAGAATTCGTGCCCTTCAGTGAAGGAATGCGCGAACGGGGGTTCTCAGATCCTGCGATCAATAAGTTGTGGGAAGTACTTGTGCCCTTCTCCGACTATGCGTTCAATAAGGCGCATACGGCCGGCTATGGACTGGTTTCCTATTGGACCGCCTATCTCAAAGCGAATTATCCCGCTGAATACATGGCGGCGTTGCTGACCTCAATGGCCGATGACAAAGAAAGATCTGCGATTTATCTCAATGAATGTCGACGCATGGGAATCAAAGTCTTACCACCGGACGTCAATGATTCAGACGCCAACTACACGCCTCGAGGCAGTGATATTCGGTTTGGGTTAACCGCAATTCGTAACGTAGGAACAAATGTTGTCGAGTCGATTATCGCAACTCGTGAGCGTGTCGGACGTTTTGTGGACTTCCACGATTTCATCGCTAAAGTCGATATCTCTGCCTGTAACCGGCGAGTAGTTGAGTCACTTGTCAAGGCGGGAGCATTCGACAGTCTTGGCCACACTCGAAAGGGCCTTGCTGGTGTTCACGAGCAAGTGATTGATGCTGCCGTTGACATCAAGCGCTCCGAAGCCATCGGTCAGTTTGACCTTTTCGGAGGGCTTGAAGAAAATGCCGAGGAGTCGCTCATTGAGCGTCCGGCAATTGGTATCACGGAGTGGGATAAATCCCTCCTTTTGGCACATGAACGAGACATGCTGGGTCTTTATGTTTCAGACCACCCGCTTTTTGGCATGGAAAGTGCCCTGGCTCAGCTCTCAGATAGGAGTATCGCGTCAGTCTTAATCGACGAACACCTTGATGGCCAGGTCGTTTCACTGGGCGGATTGGTGACCAGCGTCGTTCGTAAGACAACCAAGAAGGGTTCAGCGTGGGCGATCGTGACGTTGGAAGATCTCGAAGGCAGTCTGGAAGTCATGGTGTTCCCAGGCTCCTATGCTTCGTTTGGAACTCTGCTGGTTGACGACTCGATTCTGGTAATTCGCACCAAGATCGACAGAAGTGAAGAAGATGGTGTGCGGGCAATCGCGCTTGAAGTAAGTTCACCAGACCTTTCTGGCGGGCCATCTGGTCCCGTCCGGCTCACCATGTCTGCGGCACGATGCGTCCCACCGCTTGTGTCGCGGTTAAAGACAATCCTCGCGCAGCACCCTGGTACAACGGAAGTGCAGTTGCACCTCACTGGCGGCACTTCAACTACCGTCATGAAACTGGATGACCTCTACCGCGTCACCTCTTCCCCTTCACTGTTCGGAGATTTAAAGGCACTGTTGGGTTCGTCATGTCTGATCTAGTAACCGAAGATCCACAGAGGGTTCCTCAAAGAAGTCGAAAAGCCTTAACAGTGTTCGTTACAGGCGTCCTTGCCGGTGGCTTGTCTGGTGCGGCTTTGGGGGTTCTGTGGTGGTCTTTGGCTCCTCGCGTCTCGGTGGTGGTGACGCCGGATCGAGTTGTCCCGGAAGGATTTCAACCTCAGGAGTATTTCTCAGCGAATATTTCATTTGGTGCATTGGGCGCGATCGCTGGCGTCTTGGTCGCGATTGGGTTGGTATCCATGCGCAGGGAACACTTGCTCGCATCCTTGATCGCGGCAATGACCTCGGCTGTGGTTGGAACTTGGGCAATGTGGTGGGTGGGCTCACACCTTGGATTCGTTGACTTGGCAAATGTGGAAGTCCCAGACTCTACGGTCCTTGACGGGCCACTGGAGGTGACCCTGCCGGCAATGCTCCTTATGTGGCCACTTGGCTCTGCCCTAGTTATTTTTGTCATCTCTTTGGGCGACTCGTTAGCGGATCGTAAGCGCAGGAGAAGTCAGTCAACGTGAATGTGTGCCGTAGTTGCACTTAGTGCACGGATCAAATCGGTCGGTGCGATACCAAGTTCCAGACCACGTCGGCCCCCGCTGACATAGATTCTTTCGAGGTGCAAGGCGCTCTCGTCGAGTACGGTCGGGAGTTGTTTTTTTTGGCCGAATGGACTAATCCCTCCGCGAACATAACCGGTCAATCGCTGCGCAACTTGTGGATCCATGGGTTCAATCGAGCGAACGTTCACGGCGGCAGCCAGCATTTTCGAATTGATCTTGTGTGAGACAGGCGAAATTGCCACGACAGCAGTCTTTGCCTTTCCAAACAGAATCGTTTTAAAAACAAGTTCTTCGTCGAGACCCATGGTGCTTGCCGCCTCTTTTCCAAAATCAGTTGCGACGAGGCTTTCGTATTTATGCAGGGAGTACGAAATTCCTAAAGAATCAAGCAAAGCCGTTGCAGGAGTGATCGATTGAGGTTTCATCGAGAATAAATACTAGTTGAGTGAGACGCGCTCACTAAACAATTCAATTGCCGGTAGGGCACCGAAATGACTTATGAGATCAGTTTCCCTTTTGAGCAATGTGCGAATCAGTTCAAGTCTGGCCTGCGCGTTCTCGGCTTCAAGGAGTTCGGCTCTCTCTCCAGTGGGAAGGATAATTGCCGCGGTGAGTAAGTAGGAGAGCACCGCAGGGTCGGTTGGGAGGTCTTCCAACATGGAAATGTGTGCGTCTAACTCGCCAGAGATTGCTGCGCGGTATGCACTGAAGTCTTGCATCGCATGTGAGGTGAGTGCCGTTAGGTCAATTGCGTCAGTGGGGTTTCTTTGATCAGGCGTCTCTGCCTCTGGGAGCCATTCAACTTCGGCACGAAGCAGGGACGAAGTCAGGTCTAGGGACTCAATCCGAAATCTGCGCGAGCCCGTTGTCACTATGTCGTATCGACCATCCTCACTCAACGTTGCTTCACGAATAATGGTTGAGGTTCCCACGGCATGCAGGGCATGAATCCCTTCATTTGTGACATCGTGTCCGTCTCGAACCGCCACTATTCCGAACTCACGTTGATCAGGATCTGGAATCTCCAGTAAATCTGCCACCATTAATCGGTATCGAGGTTCGAAAATATGAAGGGGAAGGACCAGCCCGGGCACCAAAATGGTGTTGAGTGGAAAGAGCGGAATATTGGTGGACACCGGCCAAGACTAAACTGATGTCCATGATTCGGCGCATTGATCTAAGAACGGGAACCTTCCCAGATGCTTCCCTTGAGCAGGTAATCCCTCGAGCAACCACAAATGTCGCTGATGCAACGAAAACTGTGACCCCAATCTTGGAAGATATTGCGCTAAATGGCGCCGAAGCAGTGGCTAGGTGGTCATTGACTCTTGACGGAGTTGAACCCCCTTCACTTCGGGTTCCAAGTTCAGAACTTGAAAAGGCCGCCGCAAGCCTTGACTCGGCGGTTCGAGAGGCACTACTTGAATCTATTCGACGGGCACGAATTGTGCACGAGGATCAAGTGCGGGGTGAGACCGTCACCCAGGTAGTAGAAGGTGGCACCGTCACCGAGCGCTGGATACCGGTAGATCGGGTGGGACTTTATGTCCCTGGCGGTCAAGCGGTCTACCCCAGCAGCGTTGTCATGAACGTGGTCCCAGCCCAGATCGCAGGAGTGGGATCAATTGCAGTTGTGTCACCCCCTCAAAAGGACTTCGGCGGCTGGCCGCACCCCGTGATCATGGCCGCGGCTCACCTGTTGGGAGTCAAAGAAGTGTATGCCGTTGGTGGGGCGCAGGCCGTTGCAATGTTGGCCTATGGCGTGACGCTACCGGGGGAGAATTGTCGACCGGTGGATCTCGTCACAGGTCCTGGCAATATCTATGTAACCGCGGCTAAGCGCGCATTGCAAGGGGTAATCGGGATTGATTCAGAAGCAGGACCCACCGAGATTTTGATTTTAGCCGACAGCACTGCCGACCCCATCCATGTTGCTGCGGACCTCATTAGTCAAGCAGAGCACGACGAACTTGCTGCGGCGGTACTGGTGACCGACAGTGTTGAATTAGCAGACAAAGTCGAGGTTGCGCTGGGGGAACGAGTTCAGCAGGCAAAGCACTCCCAACGGATTGAAGCCTCCTTGCGGGGCGTGCAGAGCGCGATCGTTTTAGTGAGAGATCTTGAGCAGGTTTGGCGGTCGTTGACGACTATGCAGCGGAGCACTTGGAAATACACGTAGAGATGCACGTGAAGTTGCAAGGCGCGTCACCCACGCAGGAGCGATATTCGTGGGCACGTACGCGCCGGTCTCCTTGGGTGACTACTGCGCCGGTTCCAACCATGTTTTGCCAACAGCGGGCTCCGCAAAACACTCATCCGGCCTCTCAGTGCAGACGTTTTTGCGTGGAATTCACATAATCGAGTATTCACAGCAGGCGTTGGCTGAGGTAGCTCCGCATGTTCTCGCACTTTCCGGTGCAGAAGATCTGCCAGCTCATGGACAAGCGATTTCGGTCCGGACCCACACGTGAGTCGGTTTGAACTACCTATCCGGACTGACCTCAAAGGACAGATTCCATACGGCGCACCAACAGATTCGGTACCCGTTCGACTGAATGTCAATGAGAATCCGTATCCGCCGAGTGACTCTGTAATTGCGGCGATCGCACAGGCCGCGGGGGAGGCTGCCCGCGCAATCAATAGGTATCCGGATCGCGATTGCTTAAATCTTCGAGCCGCGCTGGCGAGCTACCTCGAACTTGAATCCGGGTTGTCGATTGACCCTGATCGAATATGGGCTGCAAATGGCTCGAATGAAATCATGGCCCAAATTTTCAGTGCATTCGGTGGACCTGACACTTGCGCCTTGACTTTCGACCCGACTTATTCGATGTATCCGGAATATGCGCGTGATTCATTCACTCACATGGTGCCAATTTCACGTCGCGAAGACTTCACAATCGACATTGAGCAGGGGATCAGCGTAATTCGTGAACGGCAACCGAACCTGGTGATCATTACTTCCCCAAATAATCCAACGGGTACGTCAATCCCTGTGACCGAAATTGCAGAATTGGCCGCTGCTGCGACAGCGGTTGGAGCTGTCATCGTGGTCGACGAAGCGTATGCAGAATTTCGCAGTGACCGTGCCTCAACAGCATTAACACTCCTTAATGAATTCCCAAACCTCATAGTTTCGCGAACCATGAGTAAGGCGTTCGGCTATGCCGGAGGTCGAGTGGGTTACTGCGCGAGCAGTACCACTGAAATTGTTCAAGCTCTTAAACTTGTGAGATTGCCCTATCACCTTTCTGCCATCTCACAAGCGGCTGCGATTGCTGCGTTGGATTTTGCCGCCGAGTCATTGGATCGGGTAGATCAGATCATTCGTGAGAGAAATAAGATAACCACGCAACTGACCGCAATGGGTTTGGAAGTAGCTCCAAGTGAAGCGAACTTTCTGCTCTTTGGGAAATTTGACGATCGACACGCTATCTGGGAAGGACTACTCGCGCAAGGAATCTTGATTCGTGAAACGGGTCCGCAAGGTTGGTTGCGGGTAAGTGTGGGGACGCAGGCTGAAAACGAAATGTTTATTGAGTGTTTACGAACGTTAGTCTGAAAGTAGGAGGAACACATGACCAGAATCGCACGAATTGAAAGAAGCACCAAGGAGAGCAAGGTCCTTGTTGAACTCTCGCTCGATGGAACAGGTGTGAGCACAATTGAGACCGGAGTCCCATTCTTTGACCATATGCTTGCTCAGTTAGCCAAGCACGGTGGTTTTGATTTGGTCGTGAACACGAGAGGTGACCTGCACGTTGATGCCCATCACACTGTTGAAGACACGAGTTTGGCTTTAGGCCAGGCCATGAATCAGGCTCTGGGTGATCGAGCTGGGCTCACCCGCTTTGGCGACGCACTTGTACCACTCGACGAATGCCTTGTGCAGAGCGCCGTGGACCTCTCCGGCCGGCCCTATTTGGTCCATTCGGAGCCCGAACTCGTTGAATTAATTGGTAGTTACGACACAACATTGACCCGACACATTTGGGAATCAATTGTCGCAACCTCACAAATAACCCTGCATGTCAATGTGCTTTCAGGCCGCAATGCACACCACGTCGTTGAAGCTCAATTCAAAAGCGTAGCGAGATCGTTGCGCGCCGCCGTCGCCCAAGACTCTCGAGTTGTGGGAGTGCCTTCGACAAAGGGCACACTCACCGCTTCTCAATAACGCAAGGACTATTTTTAGATGTCACCCGTAGTCGCCGTACTCGATTATGGCTTTGGGAATGTTCGATCGGCAGTTCGAGCACTTGAGCATGTAGGAGCGAAGGCGCTCCTGAGTTCGGATTATGACACCTGCCTTAATGCAGACGGGTTGATCATTCCAGGGGTTGGCGCATTTGATGCCTGCATGAAAGGGATCAACCAGGTCAGAGGTGGCCCCCTCGTTGATGCCAGACTTGTAGCGAATCGCCCAGTGCTCGGAATATGTGTCGGCATGCAAATCTTGTTTGATCAAGGAATTGAACACGGTGTCAGCGCGAAGGGACTCGGCCAGTGGCCCGGTGTCGTCACACCACTTGAGGCTCCGGTCGTCCCACATATGGGCTGGAATACCGTGACCCCACCGAATGAATCGGTGTTATTCGCAGGAGTTGAGACCGAGTCGTTCTACTTCGTTCACTCATATGCAGTGCATGACTGGGTCATGACCGACACTGATCCATTTCAAAATCCGCCGTTAATCACGTGGAGTGAGTACGGCACACCATTCGTTGCCGCTGTTGAAAATGGCCCGCTTTCAGCTGTCCAATTTCATCCGGAGAAGAGTGACATGGCGGGTCTCGCATTGATCAACAACTGGATCCAGGCCCTCGCCTAGACTGAGCACATGAATTTCACCCTCCTGCCTGCAGTTGACGTCAAAGACGGTAAAGCCGTTCGCCTTGTTCAAGGAAAGGCAGGAAGCGAAACGGTTTACGGCTCGCCACTTGACGCAGCCCACACTTGGGTTAACCAAGGGGCAGAGTGGATTCACCTTGTGGACCTTGATGCCGCTTTCGGGACAGGTAGCAACGCTGAATTAATTGCAAAGGTTGTTGATCGAATCGGAAGGGAAGTCAAGGTTGAACTTTCTGGGGGTATCCGAGACGACGAAAGCCTCAAGGCGGCTCTGGCAACAGGTTGTGCTCGAATCAACTTAGGTACGGCGGCGCTTGAAAATCCAGATTGGACCCAAAAGGTGATAGCCGAGCACGGCGAACGGATCGCGGTCGGACTTGACGTCAAGGGACACACTTTGGCGGCCAGGGGTTGGACATCTGAAGGTGGAGACCTCTGGGAAACAATCGGTCGCCTCGA
>FUWD013231081.1_pt1 | contig 12739 bp, 13 predicted proteins | sample 1063281 | NCBI WGS metagenome assembly FUWD01 (sample SAMEA79048168, study PRJEB19326) | metagenome | biome: marine
ATCAATACAGATATGCGAGGATATTCTAATGGGATGGCAAGCAGCAGTAGTTGGATTAGGTGTAGCACAATTTCAACAACAAGGAGCGGCTGGTAAATATAACCAAGCTGTTGCTAATCGTAATGCTACAGTTGCAGAGCAAGAAGCTGCACAAATAGAAAAACAATTAGAATTTGATCTTTCTAGATTTGACCAACAGTTTTTAAAATTACAAGGTCAAACTAAAGTTGCTTTATCAAAATCAGGTGTTGAAAGGTCTGGTTCTGGTTTAAGAGCATTAAGATATAATGCTGAACAATCTGAAATAGAAAAAAATATTATGGATTACAATGCTAAAATTGGTCAATCAAAAAAATTTGAAGAAGCAAACTTTGCAAGAATACAGGGTAACATTGCTAAACAACAATCAAGATTGGCACAATTACAAACAATAACTTCAACTGGTACTTCTTTGTTACAAATGAAAGGATAATTATGAGAGATTATAAATCAGAATATGCAAATTATCACTCTAAACCAGAACAAAAGAAAAATAGAGCTGGAAGAAATGGAGCAAGAAGAATTATGAAAGCAAAACATGGCTCTAGTATATTAGGTAGAGATGTAGATCATAAAGATAGAAACCCTAGAAACAACAGTACCAGTAATTTAAGAATACAATCTAAATCTTCTAACAGATCAAGGAATCAATAATGCCAAAGATACCTACATTTTCAGCACAAGGTAGACCAACAGCAGAAGTTGGTTCTATTAAATCAAATGTTCAAATGCCATTATCAACAGCATTAACATCTATTCAATCTGCTGTAGCAAATTATTATGTTAAAGAAAAACAAGAAGAAGCAAATATTAAATCTGTAGAATTACAAACTAAATATTATAATACACAAGAAGATGGTAGTGCTGGATTAAGTACAATTATAAATGAATCTGGAAAAATTCCAGAACCCACAGAAGCTAACAATTATTATTTACAGGAAGTAAAAAAATTACAACAAGGTTTTGAAAATAAATATTTATCTAATGAAAATAATTTTGTTAAAAAAGCATGGTTATCAAAATTTAATAATAGTACTGCTCAAGGAAATTTAGTTGTTAATCAATCAGCTAGAATAGCAATGGATAAAAAAAAAGTAGTAGAAAAAGATAATGCTATGGGTATTTTATATTCAAATTTAGTATTAAATCCAAATGTGTATTCTCCAACTTTTGAAAAAGATGCTGAAGATGTATTATCTAAAACTATAGATAATAAAAATGAATTAGCTATAGAATTAGAAGTAGCTTTATCTAGTAGAGATAATGTTTTAATGCAACAACAAGTTACAAATAATCCAGAACAATTTTTAAAAGATATAACTAATCCTAAAAAATACCCTTATGCTAATGCCGAAAAAAGAATAGAAATGATTGGTGAAGCAACTCAAATAATAAAAGATACAAAATTTAATTATTTACTTTCAGATTTAAAAATTTTAGAAAACAAAACATCTATAGATATTGTTAATGATTTTAGTGGAATTAAACAAGGAACATTTAATGGTGATGTTAATAAAATTAAATTATTTCAATCATTAAAAGAAAATGAAAAAAGTGAATTAATAAATTTAGCAGAAACACAAAGAAAAGAATCTAATGCCGAAATAAATAATATTAATTCAGCTATAAGGTATCAATTTAGAGATGAGTCAATTTCAAATTCAGTTAGAATTTATGACAGTTATAAAACAAAAGGAATTTTTAATGTTGCAGAAATTAATCAAGTTTTTGGTGATTATAAAGATGACATTAATATTTCTACTAAACAACAATTTATAAACCTTGCAACAAAACAGGGTAATAATGAACTTAAAAACATAAGCAATTATTATAAAAATGATGAAATAACTTCTAAAATTTTAGAAGGAAAAATTAAAGATATTTCAACACCTTTTGTTTTACAAGGAGAAGATAAGCCATTAAGTATTTTACAAAGAGCAGGTGATGGAATTAATTCAGATGTAGATTTGAAATTTTATATAGATTATTTATTACCAAATATAAAAGATCCTTCTTTTGTAGAAGATAATAAAGAATTATTTAAATTTATAAAAAAATATCAAGCTCAAATAGAAGGACCAATTTATTCAAAATATATAGATAAAAATTTAGATAATCGTTTAAATACATTTAAAAATGATATGTTTAAAAAGTTTATTGAAAAAAGAAGAATAGGTGAACCAGTTAAAGATTTATTAAGCAAAGAAAGTAAAAAATTTATAGGTAATAATATTTCTAATTATCTTCCAACTCAAGGAGAAATAGAAAAAGGTATGCTTGAAAATTTTGAAACAGAAGATAAAAAAAAATATCCACCAAAACTTCCGAATGAAACTAAAGATGAATATTTAAAAAGAGTTGGATTATTATAATGAGTGGATCTGAACAGATAAAAGCATTAGACAATGCTGGTTTCTCTCAAGATATTATACAAGGTCATGTTCAAGAAAGATCAAAAGCTCTTATTGAAGGTGGTTTTTCTACAGAAGATGTAAATAATTATTTTGGTTATAAAGAGCCTAATACAAAAAAAATAGAACAATATTGGACAGAAGGAATAAAAGATTATGTTTCTGAAGAAGATTTACAATTATTTAATAATAATAATACTAGCGATATTGAGGGAGAAAAAATAAATAAAACATTAACAGAAAAATTATGGGGTAAAAATTTTGATCTTGGTCCGCTAGTAAGAAAAAAATTAGGAGATTCAACAGTTAATACAATGCTTAATGTTCATGCTGGTCGTGGAATGGAAATGAATTTACCAGAACCAGAAGATATAGGTTTTGTTGAAAAACTAATTGGTGAAGGTGTAGGTATGACAGCTGAACTTCCTATTTATGCTGGTGGTTATGCTTATGGTATGTATAAAACAAAAAATCCATACGCTTCATTATTTGTTTCAGGATTAACTGGTGGAACAATAAGAGAAATGTATTCTGATATGAGACAAAATGGAGAAGTAAAAAGTTTTTCAGAGTTTTGGAATTTATTTTTAAGTAAAGGTTTAAGTGCTGGTGTTAAAGAAGGTATAACACTTTATGCTGGTGGAGCTGCTACTAAATTTTTAGGACCATTAAAAAATAGTGTTTTAGCTAATACATTAGCTTTTAATACTGCACTTAGTACATCAGGTGTTCTTTTAGGTGATGAAGTTCCTGACGCAGAAAATTTTTTAATTCAAAATATATTATCATTACCATTAGGTTATACTTTTGCAAAACAAAACATTAAAGATACAGTTAATAAAACTGGAAAACATCAATCTGAAATATATGAAGATATGATTAAAGATAGAACTATAGCTGAAGATGCTGCAAGTATAAATATAAAACCATTTCGAGCTTATAAAGATATTACAAAACAAGAAATAAAACCAACAAAAGAAATTATTATTGATTCTAAAAAACCTTTAGATAAAGATGCTTTAAAAATAGAAGAAACAATTGAAAGAAAACCAATTAAAGAATCTATAGATTATAAAAAATTAAAAAATGATTTTTTATATTATGGAATTGATACGGCTAATGTTTTTAAACAATTAACAAATAAAGCAAAAAAACTTAATTTTAATTTTGATAAAGTGGTTGATCCTTATGAGGGATTAATAATTCAACCTGGCTTAAAAGGTGTAGCAGAACATAATATTTATTCTGGAACATTAGATAGTTTTAAAAATAGTTATGAAATTATAGGACCATCATTAAAAGAAAGAGTTGGAAAAACTAAAGATGGTAAAAATATGGATCAATATTTAAACAGTATAGATCATGCTCTTAAAGCTGCAAGAACAATAGAACTTACTAAAAGAAATATTGAATCTGGTGTTCCTTTACAAGCATCTAAAAATTTTATTAAAAAAAATCCAGATTTAATGAAAAGACAAAAAGATATTGTTGATTATGGAAAAACACAATTAAAAAATTTTAAAGACGAAGGTATGCTTACAGAAGATGGATATAAAGCAATGATTGAAGCAAATAAAGATCATGTTACATTTGCCAGAGTTATTGAAGATGTTAAAGGTTCAAAACAATATGGTGAAGGAATAGTTAATCCTTTAAGAAAAATAAAAGGATCTAAATTTAAAACATATTCTCCTTTAGGAACTGTTGTTAATAATACTTATTTATTAAGAACTATATCAGAAAGAAATATGGCTCATAGAAATATTATTGATCTTATTCTTGCAATACAAAAAAAAGAACCTGGATCATTTCCAGAGGTATATGAAGTTCCAGCAAGAACAAAAGCAACAAGAGTGCAAAGAAGTGAACTGGAGAAAGCTGGTATAATAGAAAAAGGTCAGAAACTTCCAGATGATGTTGCTGATGGATTTTCTGTATTTAGAAAAGAACAGGGTGCATTAAAAGCTACTGAACTACAAATATATAGAGATGGTATTAGAAAAGTTTATGAAGTTGGTGATAATTTTGCAAGAGGATTTAAAGGTATAGAAAGAACTGTTTGGGATGATATAACAAAAGTTATTGGTGGTCCTACAAGATTATTAAGAGCAGGAGCTACACAATTGAATCCAGAATTTATGTATAATAACTTGCCAAGAGATGCTTTTTCATCTGCCATTCTTTCCAAAACATGGCATCCACCTTTTTATTCAACAATAAATGGTATTGCAATGTATGTAAAACCAATAAGAACAAAGTTAGGTTATCAACCAATTTTTGAAAAATATACAAAATCTGGAGCTTATAGAGATTTTATAGGTTATGCGGAAAGAAATTATTTTCAAGCTGGATATAAAGAAATATTTACAGGATTAAAACCTCTTAATGTAATTAAAAATCCTATTGAAATGATAAGAGTTGCAGCGGAAGCATCTGAAACTATTGGTAGAATGGGAACTTTTAAATTGTCATTAAAAAGATATTTAAAAAAAGGAGTACCATTAAAAGAAGCAATAAGAAAAGCAGGATTTGATACTAAAATAAATCCAGTTGATTATGGTAGAGTGGGAGCTGCTTCAAGACAAGCTAATTTAGTATCAGCATTTTTTACTGCAAGACTAGGTTCTTTAACTTCTATTGTAGAAGCATTTAAACAAAGACCAATTCAAACAACAGCTAAATCTCTTGGTTATATTACAACAATAAGTTTATATAATTGGATTCAAAACCATGACGATCCAGATTATAATAGACTTCCTAGATGGAGAAAAGATTTATTTTGGAATTTTAAAATAACCAATTCATCATTAACTGATACTTTAGGTTTTGAAAAAGGATATTTTTATTTTCCTTTACCAAAACCATTTGAGTTAGGTTTGTTATTTGGTACTGGTACTGAAAGATTTTTAGATTATTATTATGATAAAGATCCAGATGCTATTAATGATTTTTTAAATACTTTTATAAAAGATACAGCAATGAGTTTAGTTCCAATACCTGATATAGGTAAACCTATTTTTGAGTCATGGAGTAATAAAAGTTTATTTACTGGACAACCAATAATACCTAATTCAATAAAAAATTTACCACCAGAATATCAAGTAACTAATTATACATCTGAAACATCAAAAAAAATAGGTACTTTAATTAGAAAAATTAATGGTGATGATTTTTCTACTATGTCAAGTCCAGTTCAAATTGATAACGCAATTAGAAGTTGGACTGGACCAGTAGGTAGAGCTTTAACTCAAGCTGTTGATAAAATACTTTTAGAATTTGGCATGATTGAAGATCCATTATTACCAGAAAAAAGATTAACAGAGCAATTCTTTTTTAAAGTTTTAGCAGTAAGAGATCCAGATAGAAATGCTGAACCTATACAAAATTTTTATGATGAATTTAATAAAGTAAGAAAAAGACAAGCAGCTGTTAAAAAATTTCAAGATGCTGGTCAATATGATTTATCTTCAAAAGAAGAACAAAAATTACCACCAAATTATATAGACTTAGAAATGACTTATAATGCTATAAAAATAAAAGAAGATAATATTAGAAAAATTTTTAATGCAAAAAAAGGATATTCTCCAGAAGAAAAAGCATTTTTTATTAGGTCTTTAACTGATGAAATGATAGATGAAGCAATAATTGGGTTAAAAAGGTTTAAAGAAATTAGATAGACAAAGCATAGATAATTTAATATAGAGAGAGTAATATGACAGTATCAAGCACAACAGTAAAAAATTCATACTCAGGCAATGGTAGTAACGATACTTTTGTTTACGGATTCAAAATTTTTGCAGACACAGACTTAGAAGTAATTATTAGATCAGCTACAGGAACTGAGACTATAAAAACTTTAACAACTCATTACACAGTAACTGGTGCAGGAAGTGCATCTGGTGGTAATGTGGTATTTACTGCTGGTAATATACCAACTGCAACAGAGACAGTAGTAGTTAGAAGAGAAGTGCCGCAAACCCAAGCAATAGATTATATTGCAAATGATCCATTCCCTGCGGAATCACATGAAGAGGGTTTGGATCGTGCTACAATGACGATTCAACAACTTCAAGAAGAAGTAAATCGTTCTATAAAATTATCAGCAACAAACACAATGACTTCTACAGAATTTACTGTAGGTGCAACAGATAGAGCTAATAAAATTTTAGCATTTGATAGTTCTGGAGAAATTGCTGTAACTCAAGAGCTTGGAACATATAAAGGTACAGACGCAACAACAACCACAGCAGCTTATGCTATTAGAGATATGATTAAATCTACAACTGCTGGTCAATTAAATAATGTTTATATTTGTATAGCAGATAGTGTTATTGGAGATACTTTAACAGACACAGATCATTTTGAATTATTAGTAGATGCTTATAGTGCTGCAAGTTCTGCTACAGCTGCCGCAGCATCAGCAACTGATGCAGAAACTGCACAAACTGCTGCAGAAACCGCACAAACAGCTGCCGAACTAGCTGAAACAAATGCTGAAACAGCAGAGACTAATGCAGAGACAGCAGAGACTAATGCTGCAACATCAGAAACTAATGCAGCAACTTCTGAAACAAATGCTGGTACATCCGAAACAAACGCTGCAACATCAGAAACTAATGCAGGTACATCAGAAACAAATGCTGCTACATCAGCAAGTAATGCTTCAACATCTGCAAGTACAGCTACTACTCAAGCATCAAATGCAAGTACATCAGCAAGTAACGCAAGTACAAGTGAAACAAATGCTGGAACTTCTGAAACTAATGCTGGAACTTCTGCTTCTAATGCCTCTACTTCTGCTTCCAATGCTAGTACATCTGAAACTAACGCAGCTACTTCTGCAAATGAAGCCGCAGCATCTGCTGATGCTTTTGATGATGTTTATTTAGGTTCTAAATCTTCTGATCCAACTACAGATAATGATGGTGATGCTTTAGCTGCTGGTATGCTTTATTATAATACTACTTCAAATATTATGCGTATTTATAGTGGTAGTGCATGGGAAAACGTAGCCGTAAGTACAAGTGGTTTTGCAACTTTAGCTGGAGTAGAAACGCTTACAAACAAAACTTTAACTTCACCTAAAATAAATGAAGATGTAGTAGTAACTTCTACTGCAACAGAATTAAATAAATTAGATGGTGTTACATCAACTACTGCTGAATTAAATATTCTTGACGGAGTAACTTCTACTGCAACAGAATTAAATAAATTAGACGCATTAAGTAGAGGAAGTATTATTTATGGTAATGCTAGTGCAGCTACATCAATTTTAACTAAAGGTACTGTTGACCAAGTATTAACATCAGATGGAACTGACATAGCTTGGGGTGATGTTTCGGGTGGTAGAACAGGAACAGTAGATTGGGACACAACTCCCAAAACAACAACTTTTTCAGCAGTAAATGGTAATGGCTATTTTATTAATACTTCAAGCGGTGCAGTAACGTTAAATTTACCAGCAGGTGTTGCTGGAGCAATAGTATCACTTGCAGATTATGCAGCTACTTGGCAAACAAATAATGTAACAATCGTTCAAAATGGTTCAGAAAAAATTGGTGGTTCAACTAGTAATGCAATTTTATCAACGGAAGGTTTAGCTGTTACATTAGTTTATGTAGATGCTACTAGAGGTTGGTTAGTAACTGATTCAGGAAATCAAAGCGATACACCTGTTCCTACATATATTACAGCAACAGGTGGAACGATTACAATAGTTGATACAGATTATAAAGTACATACATTTACAGGACCAGGAACATTTACTGTTTGTTCAGTAGGTAATCCCTTGGGATCAACATCAGTAGATTATATGGTGGTAGCTGGTGGTGGAGGTGCTGGTTATAGTTCTGCTGGTGGTGGAGGTGCTGGTGCTGGTGGTTTTAGGGAATCATCAGGGACAACATCTGGTTGTTATACTGCAAGTCCTTTAGGTGCGTGTGTTTCATCTTTACCAGTTTCAGTAACAGGTTATCCAATCGTAATTGGTGCAGGAGGTGTGGGAGCTATCCCATCTACACCAAATGAACAAGGTTCATCTTCAAGTTTTTCTACAATATCATCAGCAGGTGGTGGTAAGGGTGGCTGTCAAGTTGCCGACACAACTGGTGGAGATGGTGGTTCTGGTGGGGGAGGTGTTTCTCACCCTGGTACTCCTAGTGCAGCAGGTTCAGGTAATACCCCTCCTGTTAGTCCATCTCAAGGTAATCCTGGAGGATTAGGTAATGTACCAGGAGGAGGTCCTACTTCAGCATCTGGTGGTGGTGGTGGAGCAACTGTTGCTGGTGGAAATGGTAATGGTCCAAAAACAGGCGGAGCAGGAGCTACAACTTCAATAAATGGAACACCAACAGCTTTTTCTGGAGGAGGGGGTGGAGCTTCCACATATACTCCCGAAGGTGGTGGATCAGGTGGAGTTGGAGGTGGTGGAAATGGATCTTCTGGACCTAATAATGACAACCAAAATGGCACAACAAATACTGGTGGTGGTGGTGGTGGTAAAAGAACTGGTGACTCTCCTGTTGCGTCAAACGGTGGTTCAGGAATCGTTATAATAAGGTACAAATTTCAATAATAAATATGGTATTTATAATAAACAATAAATAAGATATAAGGAGAAACATTATGGCACATTTTGCAAAACTAGGCTCTAATAATAAAGTTATTCAAGTACTCACTTTGAATAATAGTGATATGTTAAACGCTGACGGCGTTGAAGATGAAACAGTAGGTCAACAATATTTAGAGACACATAATAATTGGTCTGCACAGATGTGGATTCAAACATCTTACAATACTTATGGTGGAATACACAAAAATGGTGGAACTGCATTTAGAGGAAACTATGCTGGGGTTGGTTATACTTGGGATGAAGATAATCAAATCTTCTGGTCTAAAAAACCTCATGCTTCTTGGGTAAAACATATTGAATCAGCTTCTTGGAAGTCACCTATTGGGGATCCTCCAGCATTAACTGATGAACAAACTGCTGAAAATACAGATGAAACTCATAACTGGTTTTACAACTGGAATGAAGAAAACCAAAAATGGGATTTGACAAATAGTTAATATTATTGTTTTATACTTAGTGTGGAAATCAAAAAAAAAGTTTTAACAGAACAGAGTTTATTCTATGGTGATATTAATATGCCAAAAGGTTTTGAAATAGACCAAGAAAAACTTACCAACAATATTTTAAAATCTACTTTTAATAATAAAGAATTTCCATTCTCAAGAACTTGGGATATGTTAAATACTTATATAAGAGATTATATTGGTCTTGAATATAATATTAATTTAATTAATAAAAAAACATGGGGTAATATTTATAAACCTCAACAATTAAGTCTCCCTCTATTAAATATAGATCCAGTAGATCTTCGAAACTCACCTGATTATACTTTACTTTATGGTGTTAAAGTTAAAGGTTGTATAATTAGAATTAACTATGATGATAACAGAAGAAAAGGTAGAAGTTGGGATATAGAATTAAAGAATAATATGTTCATTATATTTCCCTCTACCAATATGTATTACATCACAAACAATCAGAAAGATTCTTTAAATTTTATTCAAACTATTACTTATGAATTTATCTAATTATTATTGGTATTTTAAATCTGCGTTAACACCTAAATTCTGTGATGATGTTATTAAACATGGATTAAATAATAAAGAAACTATAGCTAGAACAGGTGGTTATGAAGATAAAGAATTAACTAAAGATCAAATTAAAAATATAAAAAGAAAAAGAAATTCAGACATTACTTGGTTAAATGATACTTGGATTTATAAAGAAATTCACCCTTATATAAATCAAGCTAATAAATCTGCTGGTTGGAATTTTGAATGGGATAGATCTGAATCTTGTCAGTTTACAAAATATAAACATAATCAATATTACGATTGGCATTGTGATAGTTGGGAGCAAGTTTATGATAAACCAAACACAGAAGAACATGGTAAAATTAGAAAATTATCTGTCACATGTCAACTAACAGACGGATCAGAATATGAAGGTGGTGAGTTAGAATTTGATTTTAGAAACTATGATCCACACATGAGAGAAGAAATTAAACATTTAAAACAAGCAAAAGAAATATTACCTAAAGGATCTATCATTGTATTTCCTTCTTTTCTTTGGCATAGAGTTAAACCTGTAATAAAAGGAACAAGGTATTCATTAGTTCTTTGGAATTTAGGCTACCCCTTTAAATAATATGTATATTAATAATTATTTTAGCACACCAATTTGGTCAGAACAAAAACCAGAATTTTTAAAATCTTTAACTAAAGCAAGTAATAAATATATCAAAGATGCTAGGTTAAAAAATAAAAAAACAATAAAAGATACTAAAGATTTTGGTTCTTCACATCACTCAACACCCTTAACACAAGATAATGATTTTTTAGATTTTAGAAATTACATTGGTGAAAAGTCATGGGAATTTTTAGATCATCATGGTTATGATATGAAACAATACCAAACCATGTTTAGTGAGTTATGGGTACAAGAATTTAGTAAAAATGGTGGTGGTCAACATTCTGCACACGTACATTGGAATCAACATGTATCTGGATTTTATTTTTTAAAGTGTAGTGATAAAACATCTTATCCTATATTTCACGAACCAAGAACTGGAGCAAGAGCTACCAAATTAAAAATGAAACCAGGAATAAAAGGTGTAACAAATGGTAGCGAGTTAATTCATTTTAAACCTACGCCTGGAACTTTAATTATATTTCCAGGTTATTTAGAACATGAGTTTATAGTAGATCATGGTATTGATCCTTTTAGATTTATACATTGGAATATTCAAGCAGTACCGAAAGAGATGGCTAAAGATGTCGTTTAAAAAAGATAAATATGTAGTTATAAAACAAGCTATTAATAAAGATTTAGCTTTATTTTTATATAATTATTTTATGATGAAAAGACAAGTTTATGATACTTGTAGTAATACTAGGTTTATTTCACCTTATGAAGTTTTGTTAGGGGGATATGAAAGTAATAATGAACAAATACCAAATACCTATTCAAACTACTCTGATATTGCTATGGAAACTTTAATGTTAAAATGTCAACCCATTATGGAAAAGACTACAGGATTAAAACTATATCCATCTTATACTTATGCAAGAATTTATAAAAAAGGTGATGTTCTTAAAAGACATAAAGATAGATTTAGTTGTGAGATTTCTACAACTATGAATTTAGGTGGGGATGATTGGACTATTTATTTAGAGCCTTCTGGAGAAATAAATAAAAAGGGAATATCTATTAACTTAAAACCAGGAGATATGTTGGTTTATTCTGGGTGTAAATTAGAACATTGGAGAGAGGAATTTAAAGGTGAGGATTGTACACAAGTATTTCTTCATTATAACAATAGAAAAACTCCAGGATCTAAAGATAATATATTTGACAAGCGACCACATTTAGGTCTTCCATCTTGGTTTAAACGGTGATATAAAATTTTTGCAAGTGGGTATTATTTCCACACACCACATATTCACTTGCTTAACTATAGATTAATATTATGAAATTCATTTTAATAAACAAAATATAATGGCTAAAAAAACTAATTCTAACATAGTTGATCATAATGGAATTAGATTAACCTCTCATGAAAAGGTTTGTGCGGAACGTATGAAAACTCTTTTCAAATCAATGGATGAAGTTAAAAAAGAAATTAAAGAACTTAGAGCTGATATGAACAAAGGCAAAGGAGCAGTAAATTTATTACTTATTCTTGGTGGCTTGGCAGGTATATTAGCAGGTTACTTTAAATGGAATGGCTAATAGAAAAACAAATATAGCTGGTTTAATACAAGAATTAAAAGTACAATTACGTCTAGCTGATGATCCAAATATGATTGTATTCACGCCATTAGGTGGTAATGGTCCAGTAGATATAGTAACATTAAACCTTACAACTGGAGAGTATCAAGGCTATGATGTTAAGTCTAAAAATTATAGAAAAAAAGATTACTTGGCAAATGATGGTTATGAAAGAAAAAGAATTGGTAGTCTTATACATAGAACCACAACTCCAGAACAAAAAAAATTAAAAGTAAAAATTATATACGAATGAAACTTTCTAAAAATTTTACCCTTGCAGAGCTAACCAAAAGCCAAACAGCTATTCGTATGGGTTTAAATAACAACCCCTCAGAAAAACAAATTGAAAATTTAAAGATACTTTGTGAAAGATTACTACAACCTGTTAGAGATCACTTTGGAAAGTTGTAACTGTGTCTAGTGGATTTAGAGATTTAATTTAAATCGT
>FUWD013242565.1_pt3 | contig 12730 bp, 19 predicted proteins | sample 1063281 | NCBI WGS metagenome assembly FUWD01 (sample SAMEA79048168, study PRJEB19326) | metagenome | biome: marine
GGAAATGCAAGACTGGAGCTCATAGAGTCAGATGACCCCCTTGAGGCTGGTCTGGAATTGCTCGCTAGCCCTCCTGGTAAAAAACTACAGTCCATCACTTTACTTTCGGGTGGTGAACAAGCGCTGACTGCAATGGCTCTAATTTTTGCTGTCTTCTTGATAAACCCGTCTCCTATTTGCATCCTTGATGAGGTTGATGCGCCATTAGACGATGCAAACGTAACTAGATTCTGCGCTCTTCTAGACGAGCTATCTAATGTTACTGATACAAAATTTGTTGTTATTACCCATCATGCGCTTACAATGTCTAGAATGAATAGATTGTATGGAGTTACAATGGCTGAAAGAGGTGTTAGCCAACTAGTTGCCGTAGATCTTGAAAAAGCAGAGGGAATGGTTGCTTAGTCTCTCTAATTTAGAATGAATGACATCAAAGACTTAGATACAAAAATTAAAAGACTTAGTACAAAAGAAGTAGAATCTGACACAAAACCCAATTCTTCGATGGGTATTGCCATGAGACTTAGTAGTGAAATGGTTGCTGCCGTTTTTGTCGCAAGTTTAATTGGCTATTATTTGGACAAATGGCTAAAAACTGGCCCGTTTTTGCTAATTTTCTTTTTCTTTTTAGGGGCAGCAACTGGGATTTTAAATGTTGTGCGAACTTCCAAAATGATTAATAAGGACTAAAATATTTAAAAATATGGCTACAAATCCAATGCTCCAATTTGAAGTGCATTCAATTGGTCCAAAAATTCAAATAGGAAATTTTGACATTTCCTTCACAAACGCAAGCTTGTTTATGGTGCTTACAGTTGCACTTATCTCAATTTTTTTTATCTTAGCGACTCAAAAAAAATCTTTAATTCCAAATAAAATACAATTAATTGCTGAGATGATTTATGAATTTGTTTCAAAAATGATAAGTGATACCGCCGGCAAAGATGCCCGACCTTATTTTCCCTTTATACTGAGCTTGTTTTTATTTGTACTGGTTTCCAATATGATTGGAATGGTTCCCTACTCTTTTACGGTGACTAGCCATATTATTGTTACTTTTGTAATGGCTTTTTTGTATTTATAGGAGTTACCGTCATTGGATTTATGAAGCACGGAATATCTTATTTAAAATTATTTGTACCCTCTGGGGTACCTGCGGTTTTACTACCCCTGATAGTAGTTATAGAAATCATTTCGTATCTTAGTCGACCTATTAGTTTATCAGTTCGACTTTTTGCAAACATGATGGCTGGACATACAATGTTAAAAGTTTTTGGAGGATTTGTTGTCAGTCTAGGTATTCTTGGTGGCTGGTTGCCCCTTGGATTTTCAATTGCACTTACTGGTTTGGAGATTTTAGTTGCATTTCTTCAGGCATATGTTTTTGCAATATTAACGTGCATTTATTTAAACGATGCACTTCATTTACACCACTAACAAAGGAGAGAAAAAATGGAAGTAGCAGCAGCAAAAATGATTGGAGCAGGTCTAGCGGCAATCGCATTAGCAGGAGCAGGTGTTGGAATTGGTACAATTTTTGGTAGTTATCTATCAGGTGCCATGAGAAACCCTTCGGCAGCCCAAAAGCAGTTTCCTAACTTATTATTAGGATTTGCATTGGCTGAAGCAACTGGATTGTTTGGTCTAGTTATTGCGTTAATTATTCTTTTCGCTTTTTAATTAAGTTAATGGATAAAATTTTATTCTTATCTGTTATCTTTAGCTCTGCTGCTGTTCAAGCAGCAGAGAAAGCGGGAATGCCCCAGCTAGATCCAACAACTTGGTTTCCTCAAGTTTTTTGGTTGGTTATCACCTTTTCTTTTCTGTACATTGTAATTGCGAAAGTAGTTTTGCCGAGATTGTCAGAAAGTATTGAGCAAAGAAATGACCACATAAGTGAGAATATTGATGAGGCGAGTTCTTTAAAAAATCAAGCAGAAGAGAAATACCAAGAGTATCTAAAAGTAATAGCTCTTGCAAAAAAAGAAGCCCAAGATCTAATGAGTGAAAATAAAAAAGAATTACAGGCTGAATTTGAAAATAAAAAAAAAGAGATTAGCAAAAAACTAGAAGAAAAATTGGAAGAAGTAGATAAGGAAATTAAGGAATTTAAAAAAGAAGCAATTGGGAATATTAATAGCATTTCAACAGAAATAGCAAAAGAGCTGGTGAAAACCGTTGCCAAAACTGATACAAATAACACAAGTGCTAGCACTATTGTTGACGAGGTTTCTAAGCAGTATCTAAGGGGGCTTAACTAATGGACGCAACTTTTTGGGTAGCTGTATCTTTCTTTTTGTTTATTGCTTTTTTAATTTACAAAAAAATACCAGGATTGGTTGGCAAGAATCTTGATGAAAAAATTCAAGAAATTAAACAAAAAATAGAAGATGCTGAAAATTTAAAAATTGAAAGCAATAAGCTTTTAAGCAAGTATCAAGATCAGCTAGACCAATCAAAAAAAGAGTGTGAAGAAATCTTATTAAGGGCAACCAAAGTAAATGCTGAAGAATCTTCTGCAATGGAAGAAAAAATAAGTTCCATGCTGACTGCTAGAGAGAAAAATATTAATGAAAAAATTACTCAGGCAAAAAATAACGCTATAAAAGAGGTTAAGAAAATTTCAACTATCATAGCCATTGAGAGTGCTAAAAAAATTATCTCACAGACTCTGGATAAAAATAAAGTTGAAGATATTAATCACACGAGTGTTCAAGAAAGTATCGCAAGCTTAAAAAAAAGTATCTAATTATTTACTTATGAGATCCGTCACAAAAAGGTGGGTTTTTTGTTTTCTTACAGTTGCATAAAAAATAATCTTTTGTCTCTGCTACTTCAAAGTGCAAAGATTTAAATTCTCCTGCAACTTTGTGCGTTCCATCGCAAAAAGGTTGCTTTCCTGAAAGACCGCATGTGCACCAAAAGTATTTTTTTCCGCTTTCCAAAGACACTTTGTCTGGAAAATTTTTTATTGTTTTTGGATTATTCATAGTAAAAGTATTTACTTGATATTAATAAAAAAATGAAGAAAAATATAATTATTGTTGGCTCTGGGTTTGGTGGAATTGCCGCTGCACTTAGAATGCGCTCAAAAGGCCATGAGGTTACATTGCTGGAAAAGCATCCAGATCTAGGGGGTAGAGCCAGGGTATTTAAAAAAAATGGATTTATTTATGATGCCGGTCCCACGGTCATAACTGCTCCTCATTTATTCGAGGAGTTGTTCTCTTTGTTTAATAAAAACATATCTAACTATGTCAAAATCGTTCCTTTGGATTTGTGGTATCGATTTGTTTTTGAAGATGGATCCACTTTTGATTACTCAGGCAATGAAAATCAAATGCGCACTGAAATTGAAAAATTTTCTAAAAAAGATTTTTATGGCTATGAAAAATTGATAGATTTTAGTAAAAAAATATTCAACAAAGGTTTTGTAGATTTGTCTGCGAAACCTTTTCATAGTATTTTGTTTATGCTAAAGCAAGTACCCGCTTTACTGAAACTTAAAAGCTATCAATCAGTTTATCAACTAGCATCTAGCTATATTTCAAATGAAAAATTAAGACGAGTATTTAGTATGCACTCACTACTTGTTGGTGGAAATCCATTTACGACGACTTCTATTTATGCCCTAATTTTATTTTTAGAAAAAAAATGGGGAATCCATTATGCCATGGGTGGCACTGGGAATATTGTGCTGGCTTTGGAAAAGCTAATGAAAGAAGAAGGAGTAAAAATTATAAAAAATGCAGAGGTTACTGAGTTCATTACAAAACAAGATAAAATTGTAGGTGTTAAATTAAAAACAAATCAAATATTCACTGCCGATTACGTTGTTTGCAATTCAGACCCTCCCAATGTCTACAAGAACTTAATCAAGACAAATAAAAAATACAATTTCTTATTCAGAAAAAAAGTAAACCGAATGAACTATTCGATGGGTTTGTTTGTTTATTACTTTGGTACTAAGGTAAAATATGAAAATGTTGCGCACCATACCATTTGTTTTGGAAAATCATACGAAGAGCATTTAAATAAAATTTTTGAAAAAAAAGTTTTGTCGGAGGATATTAGCTACTATCTGCATAGACCGTCTGCTACTGATCCAGAGATGGCTCCCGAAGGTCAAGATGCATTTTATGTTCTAGTTCCAGTTCCCAATAACTTATCCAAAATTGATTGGGTCAAAGCAGGAGATCAATTTAGAGATCTTGTTATTAAAAAAATGTCAAAAACACTTTTGCCTGGTCTTAAAGAGAATATAATAAATGATTTTTATCTTACTCCTGATTATTTCGAAAAAGAACTGTCTACATTGCATGGATCAGGTTTTTCCATTCAACCAAAATTTACCCAATCTGCCTACTTTAGATTTCATAACCAATCTGAAGTTTTTAAAAATCTTTATTTTGTAGGAGCCGGAACTCACCCGGGCGCGGGAATTCCGGGAGTTCTTTCTTCTGCAAAAGTGCTGGAAGAGATTTTGCAATGATCAAAACTAGTTTATTATCTAGGCATTCTAAATCTTTTTACTGGGCAGGATTTTTTTTGCCAAAGCAAGTATACAAAAATTGCTCAAATTTATATGACTTCTGCAGATCGTTGGACGATACAGCCGATCAAAACATATCTTTGAAAATAAAAAAAAACAATTCCAAAATTTTAAATTTAATTTTATTAAAAAAAATAACTCTATAATTGCAATAAGAAATATGTCAAAAATTTTACGACAAGAGAATATTTCACATAAAATTATTTATGATTTATTTGATGGAATAGAAACTGATTTAAAAAATAAGGTCAAATTTGTGAATAAGAAAAGTTTGCTTTTATACTCGTACCGAGTTGCAGGAACTGTTGGCTTGATCATGGCCAAAATTTTGAAAGTGAGGAGGAAGAGTTCTTTAAAAGGAGCTATAGATTTGGGTATTGCTATGCAGCTAACCAATATAGCTCGGGATGTCATTGAGGATAAAAAAATGGGCAGGTTCTATATTCCACATAACTTTGAATCTATAAAAAAAACTATTAAAATGGCAGACCATTTTTATACGAGCTCTTTTGCATCGGTTAAAGACATACCCATATCGTGCCGCTTCTCCATTTTGGTTGCAAGGAGGGTTTATAGGCAAATCGGTAATGAAATATTGAAAAAGAAAAACCTAAATGACTACAATAGGTCAAAAAAAATCTACGTCTCCAATGCAAAAAAATTGGTGCAAACCGCTTTATCTATTTATGATTTTATAGAACTGTTATTTGCAAGGCCGAAAAAAAAATCTCCTATAAACTGGTATTTTATTGCTGGAAAGAAAATAAATTTATATGAAAGAATTTGATTACATTATTCTAGGTGGAGGACTTTCTGGTCTTTCTTTGGCCTACGAAATGAATAGGCAGGGTTGCTTGAAAGAGAAAACACTTTGTGTAATTGAAAAACGCAAAGAATATATAAGAGACAAAAGCTGGTGTTATTGGGATTTTGATAATAACAAATTTAAAGATTGCGTTATCAAAAGCTGGGAAGATTTTTCTATTACGCTTAATGACAAGACAGTAACAGTTAACTGCAACAAAACTCCATATAGAGCCATAGATTCTAAAAAATTTTATGAATTTACTATTAATCAAATAAAATCAAACAATAATATTTCAATAATTATGGATTGCGATGTCCAACTCGTTGGCGAAGAATTCATCGAGACTGACAAAGGCAATTACAAAGGAGGCTTTGTTTTTGATAGCTTAATCGATTTAAATCGATACGATTCTCTCATGTACCAACATTTCTTTGGCTGCGAAATAGAAACGGAAATTGAATATTTTAATGACGAGATAGTAGACTTGATGAACTTTGACTGCTCTCAAAACGGTGGTTTGCATTTTTTTTACACCCTCCCCTTTTCGAGAACAAAAGCGCTTATAGAAACAACTTGGTATTCCAAAAGTATAAAATCAAAAGAAGATTATCAGAATGAAATGAATGATTATTTAACAAGAAAAAAAATTGTAGGAAAAATTAACTATACAGAATATGGGGCAATACCCTTGGACCTTCCCTTCATAAAAAAAAATAATCTTACTGAAAAATATTTAAGAATTGGTATTGCTGGCAATTTAACCAGGGCAAGCACAGGGTACACCTTCCAAGCTATTCAAACTTTTAGTGAGCAGATTGCAAATAATATGCGTCTAAGTAATAAAATTATCATGCCACATATACGACCTGCTAAATACAATTTTCTTGATAAGATTTTTTTATCAGTTATGAAAAATAACTATAAACAAATGCCTTCAATTTTTTTTAATTTGTTTAAATCAAATAACAACTCTTCTATTGTGAATTTTTTAACTGACAGAAGTAACTGGATTGAAGATTTTAAGATTCTTCTTTCAATGCCAAAATTTCTATTTATTAAAAATTTTATAAGCTGTATGTGCGAAGGAGTATTCAAAAAATAGTGAGTAAATTTTCAAATCTAGGCGGTCAGTACAAAAAATTCTATTTTGCACAATTTGCTTTCTTTCTATCCTTGAGTTTATTGTGCATTGCTCTGAATGCCATGGGAACCTTGAGGCAAGGGGACTATCTAGTATTTTGTTTTTTTATTATTGCCACCATAGGTATTTCTCACGGATCCTTGGATGGAAAAAAAGGAGAGTATATTTTAAAAAAAAATTTTCAATTTACTGGTCTATAATTTTTTACGGGACCTATATTTTTGTGGCATTATTGGCTTTGTGGGCATGGCTTTCATTTCCGATTGTGAGCATTTGTATTTTTTTTATAGTTGCAGCATTTCATTTTGGCAGTGAGGATTTGGAAATGTTTTTCAAAACAAACTCAAAAATAACAATAGCTCTATATTTCTTTCGAGGACTTTTGGTTATTTCGGCCCCTTTCTATTTGAACAATTTAGAAACAGTCAATTTTGTAAAAATTGTACTTATGGAGCAGAATTGGCCAACTCTCGATGCTTACTTTTATTATAATGTTTTTTATATCAACTTATTTTTTTTGACGATTTTAATATTTTTTTTTCATATTAAAAAAGACATTAGCTTTTTAGATTCTCTAATCATTCTGGCAGAAATAGTTAGCACAATAGCTATTTTTAAGTATTTGCCTCTTATAGTAGCTTTCACAATATATTTTTGCTTTATGCATTCAACCAAGCATATTTTATCTTCCTCAATGGAGATCAATCGCAAAAAGCTTGCTGATGGAATTAAAAAATTTATTAAAATGTCATTGCCACTAACAGTTATTACTTTTGCAATAGCTGTAATAATGCTATTTTATTTAAATATTGATTTAACAATTGAAAAATCAATACTAAGAACTGTCTTTATTGGACTGGCATCCCTTACTTTGCCGCATATAATGCTTGAGTATATTTATGGAACATACATAAAAAAAATCTTAATATCTTAAATATTTATTTGGCAAGTCCGCGGGGGTTTTGTGCTGGCGTCGATAGAGCTGTCGAAATTGTTAAAAAAACTATTCAAAAATTTGGAACCCCAGTTTACGTTAGACATGAAATTGTACATAACAAACATGTTGTTAAAGAATTGGAGGGCATGGGTACCATTTTTGTTGGAGAGCTTGATGAAATACAAGACAAAACAAGACCGGTAATTTTTTCTGCCCATGGCGTTTCTAAGAAAGTTGTTGAAACTGCTAAGTTTAAAAATCTTTTTTACATTGATGCGACCTGCCCGTTAGTTTCCAAGGTTCACAGAGAAGCCGAACAGCTTAATAGGCAGGGATATTATATATACTTAATAGGTCACAAAGACCATCCAGAGGTAATTGGAACAATGGGACAGCTGGAAAGTGCAGATATGGAATTAATACAAACAAAGGAAGATGTTTTAAAGATTCCATCAATAAAAAAAGAAAAAAATAGCGCCTACATTACGCAAACAACTCTTTCTGTGGATGATACAAGAGAAATAATAGAAACTTTAAAAATGACAATACCTGGAATAAAAGGTCCCATCAAAGAAGATATTTGCTACGCAACAACTAATAGACAGAATGCGGTAAAGTCTATCGCATCTAAATGTGATTTGTTCCTAATAATAGGAAGCCCAAATTCCTCCAATTCACAAAGATTGGTAGAAGTCGCTAAGAAAAATGGCTGTAAAAATAGTATATTAATTCATAGCGATATTGAATTTCCCAAAGATGAAATTTTACGCTCGAAAAATACAGGACTATCTTCGGGTGCTTCAGCTCCAGAAATATTAATGCATAACACGATTGAACAGATCAAGCTTTTAAGAGATGTTAAGATTGAAGAAATTTCATCGACAGTAGAAAACGTTTATTTTAAGCTACCATCAAACCTTCAATAATGGCCATATACACTAAGCTAACATTCTCTGAGGTGGCTGTAATCTTAAAAAACTACCACTTAGGGACCTTAAAGAAACTAAGAGGAATTAAGGAAGGTATTGAAAATACCAATTACTTACTCAATACAACATCTGGAAAATACATTCTTACTCTTTACGAAAAAAGAGTTAATTCAAAAGAACTTCCTTTTTTTATAAACTTAATGTCTTATTTAAATGCAAAAAAAATAGTCTGTCCAAAACCAATTTCAAATATAAATAAAAAAAACGTCTTCAAAATCAAAAATAAATACGCGTCTATTTCAAGTTTTGTATATGGCAAAGACAAGAGCAATCACTCTATAAATGAGTGCAAATTAATAGGAAAAAATATTGCGAAACTACATATCGTTGGCAAAGGGGCAAAAATCAAAAGAACCAACAACCTGTCTATTAATTCGTGGATTAGGCTAAATAGGTCTATTAAAAAAAAGGCAAATCAAAAAATTCCAGGTATTTATGAATTTATTGATACAATTCTAAATCGCATAAAAAAGAATTGGCCAAAAAATATACCTTCTGGAATTATTCACGGAGATCTTTTTCCAGATAATATTTTTTTCATCAAAAAAAATTTAGCGGGTTTATAGATTTTTATTTCGCATGCAATGACTTCCTGGTTTATGATTTGGCAATATGCATCAATGCACTATGTTTTGACAAAAAAAATCAACTGAATCAAAAAAGATGGAAGCTATTTTAAATGGCTATTCGTCTGTACGAAAATTAAACAAAGATGAAATAAAAGCTCTTCCAAATCTATTAATGGGATCTGCTATAAGATTTTTTCTTACTCGATTGCATGACTCCATAAACCAGCAAAAAAATGCGATTGTAAAAGTTAAAAATCCTTATGAATATTTAAGGAAAATAAAATTTCATAATGAAATTAATAATAGAAAAGAATTATTAGCGTAATGGAAAATGTGATTACCATTTATACCGACGGTGCTTGCTCAGGAAATCCCGGCAAAGGTGGCTGGGCAGCTATCATTATCGCAGGTAACAATGAAAAAATAATTTCAGGGTCTGAACCGATGACAACAAATAATAGAATGGAATTGATTGCTGTAATAAAAGCTTTGCAACCATTGCAATCTCAAAAAATTAATATTTTCACAGACTCGAAATATGTAAAAGATGGGATTGAAAGCTGGATCAAGAATTGGAAAAAAAACGGCTGGATAACAGCAGCTAAGCAGCCGGTTAAGAATAAAGATCTGTGGATGGAATTGGATGATCTGGTCAAAGATAAAAATATAGATTGGCAATGGGTCAAAGGACATTCTACCAACAAATATAACAATCTTGTTGATGAGGAAGCTAGGAAAGCTATTAATTCATCTAGTTAGTAGCTTTTCCTTGTATGTAGTTTTTTAACAATTCTAGATTGCCGTCCAACACAACGAACTTTTCTTCTTTATCTAAAATATCTTTAACAAAATTGGGCATGGGCGGGTCTTGATTGATTGCTTTCATAATTGCCTCTGGAAATTTACATGCATGAGCTGTTTCAAAACAAAAATATGAAAAATCTGATTTAAAATTATTATATTTTTTTAGTGCTTGAAATCCAATTGCAGAATGAGGGTCGATGACAGACTTGCTTGTCTGATAAACATTTTTTATGGCTTGCAGGGTCTCGTCTTCACTAATGCTAAATGCTAAAAAGTTTTCGTTAAGTTTAATAAGCTCTTGTTTTGTTAGTTGAAATTCTTTTTTTACTTTTAAATCATTCATTAAAGACTGAACCCTTGATTCATCATGATCGCAAATATCAAAAAGTATTCTTTCAAAGTTACTGGCAACTTGAATATCCATGCTGGGTGAAATGGAAGGGTTAACTTTTGACGGCTTGTACAGTCCTGTGCTTAAACATTTTTCTAGTAAATTATTATGGTTGCTAGCAATAATTAGCTTTTCAATGGGCAGGCCCATTTGTTTAGCAATGTACCCTGCATAAATATCTCCAAAGTTTCCTGTGGGGACGGAAATCACCATTCTTTTTTCAGGGGTTTTCTGCTGAAAATAAATAAAAAAATAATAAACTATTTGGGCCACTATTCTTGCCCAATTGATTGAGTTAACCCCGGACATTTGTATGCTATTTCTAAAGTCTTGATCAGCGAACATTTCTTTAACCAAATGCTGACAGTCATCAAAGGTTCCTTTAATGGCAATGTTGTGCACATTGGAATCTAAAACAGACGTCATGAGTCTTCTTTGTGTTTCAGAAACTTTATTTTCTGGATGTAGTACAAAAATATTTACATATTTTTTACTTTTAAGAGCATCAATCGCTGCAGCTCCTGTGTCTCCTGAGGTCGCAGTAATCAAATTCATTTGGTTCTTACTTTTTCCAAGCAAATGATCATACATATTTCCCAAAACTTGCATTGCTATATCTTTGAAAGCTAAAGTCGGTCCGTGGAAAAGCTCCACGCAAGAAATATTATCTATTAGCTTCAAATCTACAATTTTTTTGTTTCTAAAAACAGAATAGGACTTGTTTATAATTTCTTCCAATTCTTTTGGGGCAAAGGTATCTCCTGTGAATTTTTTAAAAATTTCATAAGACATCTTTTGAAAAGAAAAATCTTTCATCGAATTTATCTCTTCCATGCTCATCTTGGGTATGTCTTTTGGCACGTATAGTCCGCCGTCATCAGCTAACGCATTGAGAAAAATTTGCTCAAAATTGTAGGTTTTTTGTTTATTTCTCGTGCTAAAATACAGCATATTTATTTATATCTTTTTTTTAGAAACCAGAAAGCGATTATTATACAAATTCCCAAAACAAACCAAGTGATTGCGTACTGCAGGTGATTATTGGACATGCTTGTGTTCTGTTTGTTTTTTAAATTATCAAAAAACTGATCTGTTGATGACTGTATTATTAAAAATGGACTTATTTTAATTTGCAATAATTTTCGGATTTTTTTTTCATCAATATGATAAAAAAAATTCTCATTTTTGTTATTTTCTGGTGTAAATGGCGCCTTTGCTTTTAAGGCGTAAGCAATGCCCTCGAGACTAACATAATCTTTATTGGTATTTTTTTTATATTTTTCTTCTATTTTGGGAATCCAGCCTCTTTGAATTAAAATAAAATACTCTGGGTCTATTTTTAAAACAGATATCAAATTAAATCCATATTCTCCTTTTTCATTTAGACGATAAACAAAATAATTATCTTTGAGTAAAGCTCCGGCTAGTTTAACTTTTTGAAATTCTCTAACTTTTCCTATCTGAAAAGTGATTGCTGGCCGCTCTATAGAATTTTTGACATTAGCAATAAGCTCTTGTTTCCATGTTAAGCGCTGCAACTGCCAAGTACCTAGGGAAAAAAGTAAAATAACTATTGTGAATGAAAATAAATTAAATATATGTTTTTTCAAAAAAAATTAGCTGCCCCAAATATATATTGCAGCAAATAAAAATAACCAAACCACGTCGACAAAGTGCCAATACCAAGCTGCAGCTTCAAAACCAAAATGATGATCGGGTGTGTAATGTCCTTGCTTTGCCCTAAATAGACAAACGGCTAAAAATATCGTTCCTACCAATACGTGAAATCCATGAAAACCTGTTGCCATGTAAAAAGTGGCCCCGTAAATACCTGTGCTAATCTTAAATGTTGCGTGCATGTACTCGTACGCTTGGAACATTGTAAAAATGGAACCTAGAATTACAGTTAGAACCAAACCTTGGATTAAACTTTTTCTATCATTCTCCAATAAAGCATGGTGAGCCCATGTCACTGTTGTTCCTGACAGTAGTAAAATTAATGTATTGATTAAAGGTATATGCCAAGGATCTAATGTTTGAATGCCTTTTGGAGGCCATACGCCACCGATGATCTGGTCTGGAAATAAACTTGCGTCAAAATACGCCCAAAACCATGCAACAAAAAACATAACTTCGGATGCAATAAATAAAGTCATTCCATAACGATGACTAAGCTGAACTACTGGTGTGTGATCACCTTTGTGTTCCGCTTCAATCACAACATCTCTAAACCACATGAACATTCCATAAAGAAGAACTGCTAAACCAATAAATACTAACCAAAGATTATTGGTTCTAAAATAATAAACAGCTCCAACAGCTAGTATTAAGCTAGCTATAGAACAGAAAATTGGCCAAGGACTTGGGTCAACTAGATGATAATCGTGTTTTTTTTCAGATGCAGACATAATTAATTCTGAAACTTATCTACTTCAAATAAAGTATAAGATAAAGTTATATCTTTGACGTTTTTGGTCGCTGGGTCTTTTGTTATTTCTGGATCGATATAATAAGATAAATTTAGCTCCTTAACCTCATT
>FUWD013191159.1_pt1 | contig 12707 bp, 10 predicted proteins | sample 1063281 | NCBI WGS metagenome assembly FUWD01 (sample SAMEA79048168, study PRJEB19326) | metagenome | biome: marine
GGACTATCTAACAATAAATGGGGTGTTTTAGTATTTCCTCTCGTTGCAATTATATTCATCATTTGGGCTACCTGAATAGGAGTCACCAATACATCACCTTGACCTATAACAAATGTGAGTAAATTCCCTGTAGCCCAGCCCCATTTTCCATATTTTCTATTCATATAGGATCTTCCGGGTACTAAACCTCTTTTTTCACCCAAAAGGTCAATTCCTGAGGAAACCCCCAAACTTAAATTTTTCTGCCATCCCTGTCCAATTTTTATAGGACAGTTTTTGAATCAATTGATAAAATATATATTACATGATTGATAAATGGCTTTATCCATATTGACAGTGCCATGACCAGCATCATTCCAACAATGAAAATCTCTATCACCCAGAGTATATACTCCATTACAGTTAACTGTCCAACTTTTATCAACAACCCCATCTTCCTTTGCAAGTGCAGCCGCCAATAGTTTAAAGGTACTTCCTGGGGGATAAAGCCCCTGAATTCCCCTATTAATGAGAGGTTTCTCAGGGTCTGAGTTCCATCCTTCCCAGAGCTTAATGGGAACGGGACCTGCAAAAGAATTCAGGTCATAATCCGGAGCTGATACGAAAGCTAATACCTCTCCAGATGTTGGCATCATACAAATTGCAGCACCTTTTTTACCGGAAAACAAATCTTCAATAAGTGATTGAAGTTTACTATCAATTGATAGATGTAATGCTTTTCCCGGGACTGGTTGCTGGCCGGGATTATCCTGATAAACACCATGATCAATTCCATAAATATCCACCAGACGGAATTCTGTACCATCGTTTCCACGGAGAATTGATTCATAAATTCGTTCGATTCCACTAAACCCAAAAACATCTCCTAACTTATATTCTAATCCTTGATTGGGTATGGAAGCTGTCATATCCATTACCACTCTTAAATATCCCAAAACATGAGTAAGCTTTGCTTTATCTGGGTAAGTTCTTGCTGGAAATTCAGAAAAATTGTCCCAGGAAGAGATAATTTGTTTTCTTCAAGATGGGAACGTGTTTCAAAATCAATATGCCGCTTTATGGGGACAGGACGGAATCGATGAAATGATTCTTTACCTCTTGTAATTTTTTCCTGCAACTCACTTGATGATACGCCTGTTTGTTTGGAAACCATCTGGTAATCAAATTGGCTGGTTACATCAAAGGGAATTACTGCTAAATCATATATTTGCCGGTTATCAACAATGGGGATACCATTTCTATCATAAATAATACCACGGGGGGCATGAATTGAAATTTTTCTAACACTGTTATTACCTGCCTTCTCCTCATATTTTGAATGCTGATATATTTGAAGATGATAAAATCGGAAAAATAATATAGTGAAAATTCCTGCTAATACTAATTGCACTTTTTTAAATTTTGGCATGAAGATTACTTCTTATTTTAATGTGATTTCATTATTAAAAAAGGACTTGTCAATCACAAATAAAATGGCAAAACTCACGAGGGAATGAATTAAAACTACTTGAATATAAATAGATGAAGAAATTGGGACTCCACTGAATTTTATAAAATAATAAATGAGAAAATGAAGGTTATACAATAGAAAAATAAAAAACATCCTTATATTCCCAGACCATACATTCCGATACAGGGCTAACGTTCCTAACCCAAACCCAATTGCGGATTTTGTAAATGCCATTGCTCCCATTAATTCAACCTGAGTAATGAAATCTTGTGAAATGCCTATGAAAAAGCCAAGGATAATAACATAGAATCTACCGTAATAAAATCCAATATAAGTGAGGAAAATAATGAGAATGTCAGGAACGATTACCAGATTGTAAAAATTGAAAGCAGGAATAAATATCTGTATACACATGACAATTATTGTCAGAATAATTATCTGAATAGCAATTTTGTTATTCATAAAATTACAAAAACATAATCTAAATTTTCAAGGGATCCAACGAGTTCAACAACAATATGCTGGAAAGGATTATTTTCATCTCGCTTTATTGAAACCACGCGAGCAACGGGAATATTGGGTGGATAAATTTCTGAAATACCAGATGTATACGCAATTTCACCTTCAGTTAATGGCATGCTCTTCCGTACCCCCTCTAATAACCCATATTTTCCATGAGTGGGAATAAAGAGACCCAAAGCACGGTCTTGGCCAATTCGAATGGATACCCTAAAATTTTTATCGGTAATGAGTTGAGTTAAGGCCGCATGGTCTCCCACTTGAATCGTTTTACCAAGCAAACCATTTTCGTCCATAACCGTTAGATTTTCAACAATACTATCTTTTGCACCAACATCAATGGTAATTGAATTTGTGGGAAGTCCAAAATTATGATTAACTACATTTGCTGTTATGAAATGAAGCGGTTGGTTTATGGTGAAATTTAACATTTCTTTTAGGCGAACATTTTCCTGATGATAACTTTCCAATTCAGAATTCATAAGAGTAAATTGAATGAGCTGTTCTTTAAGCAATTTATTTTTTTCCCGTATTATGAAAACTTCTTTATACCAAATAACCGGGTAAGCAATAGTATTTGCTAATTGAGAAAGTTGAAACTTTAACTGACGTATTTGAGGGGAGGTTCGAGTAAAAAGAAGTGAAACTGAAAGGAATAATGTCAGTAAAAGAGTCAGAACATCTTTATTGATGAAAGGGACTCTGGGGCGCGGCATCAGGGTTGGATGAGAACATCTCTATATTTTTTCAGGTTTTCTAAAACAATTCCCGTTCCCTTAACCACTGACAACAGGGGGTCTTCAGACACATTCACCGGCAGATTTGTTTTGTTCCGAATATGTAAATCCAGGTCCTTAAGAAGCGCACCTCCACCAGTGAGAATAATTCCAAAATCAATAATATCTGAAGAATGCTCCGGAGGAGTTTTGTCTAATGCATTTTTAATAGCCGATGTAATCTGAAAAACTGTTTCCGCTAAAGCCTGGCGAATTTCATCCGAAGATACTTCCATTGTTTTTGGAATTCCCGTTATCAAATCCTGACCCTTAACCGCAATAATGGCACCACTACTTCGAACAGCAGAGCCAACGGTACATTTTATATTTTCAGCTGTTCGTTCACCAATTCCTAATTTATGCTGTTCTTTAAACCAATCAACAATTGCTTTGGTTTGCTCATCACCAGCAATTCTGATGGTCTCAATGGTGCCAATTCCATTTAATGAAATTACTGCAATTTCTGTAGTACCGCCACCCACATCAACAATCATATTCCCTACGGGCTTACTTACATCAATACCAATTCCAATCGCAGCAGCCATGGGTTCTTCAATTAAATAAACTTCACTGGCATTTGCATGTTCTGCCGATTCTTTAACTGAGCGCTGTTCCACATCAGTCACACCTGATGGAATACAAATTACAATGCGAGGCCGTGCTATTCTGCTTAGTTTTATTTTACGGATAAAACCAAGAATCATGGCATCCGTCATTTTATAATCTGCTACCACACCATCTTTCAAAGGTCGAACCGTTTCAATTCCACTATGAGTTCTGCCTACCATTTCTTTGGCTTCGTTTCCTACAGCCATTATTTCACCACTAACTACATTTCGGGCAACAATGGATGGCTCATTTAAAATGATGCCCTGTCCTTTGATCCAAATAAGCGTATTTGCTGTGCCCAAATCAATGGCGATATCACCCGTTACTATATTTTTAAAATTGTCCTAACATAAATTTATCCTAATGAAGAAAATGCCTTATTTTTGTGAATACCATTGCCACTCCAAGTTCATTTGCCTTTTTAATTACTTCAGCGTCCTTAATGGATCCACCTGGCTGAACTACGGTAGAGATTCCAGCCCTTGCGGCTATTTCAATGCTGTCCGAAAATGGGAAAAAGGCATCTGATGCCATGGTAGCACCCTGTAAATTTAATCCAGCTTCAGCCACTTTTTGTATAGCAATTTTTACAGAATCAATTCTTGACATTTGTCCTGCACCAACCCCTAATAATTGATTGCTATTGGCAAAAACAATAGCATTAGATTTCACATTCCTAACCAACTTCCAACCCAGTTGCATGGCATTTATCTCTAATTCACTGGGTATTTTTTCCGTCACAATTTCAAGTTTCTCAAGTTCACCCTGTTGAGAATCTTTCTGTTGATATAAATACCCCCCAGCCACGGATTTAATAGAAAACTCATCTGTTAATCCCTTTTTCCCTACACTGATTACCCGAAGGTTTTTCTTCTTTTTAAGAATCTCTAACGCTTCATCCGAATATGAGGGTGCAATTATACATTCCAAAAATGGTTGGATTAATTCTTCAGCAGTTTCAACATTTACTTCACAATTAAAACCGACAATCCCGCCAAAGTAACTTACTGGATCTGTAGTAACAGCCCGAAGGTATGCTTCTTTGGAATTTTCTCCCAGTCCAAACCCACAAGGGTTGGCATGCTTAATAATTGCACAGGCTGTATTTGAAAATTCCTGGGGAATATTAAAAGCGGATTCCATATCGGCATAATTATTATAGGATAAAGTTTTCCCCTGATGCTGATGCCATGTTTCAGTTTGTCCTTCTGAAAGATAAAATGCAGCATCCTGATGAGGGTTTTCTCCATATCTGAGACTTGAAGATTTACTAAGATTTAAATTGACAATTTCAGGCAAACTCTTTTCATCTTTCATAAAATAATTGGAGATGGCAGATTCATAAGTTGCAGTCATGGCAAAGACTGTAGATGCTGATTTCTTCCGAAATTCAAGGGATATTTGGCCATTTGATTTTTCATATTCTTCTATAAATTCTGCGTAATTTTCTGGATCACATAAGGGGAGAACCGAGTGATAATTTTTGGCTGCAGCCCGCACCATTGATGGACCGCCAATATCTATGAATTCAATAGCCTTAGAAAAATCTAAATTCTTTTCAACCGCTTCCAGAACGAAGGGGTAAAAATTAACTACCACCAAGTCAATTTCCAAGCCACCTAAATCTGAAAGGTCTGTGAGATGACTAGTGTTCTCCCTATCAGCAAGAATGCCACCAAAGATTTTTGGGTGCAGTGTTTTAACACGGCCATCCATTACCGAGCCACCACCGGTGATATCTCCAATTCCGGTTACCCTAATACCTGCATCTTCCAAGACATTCTTGGTGCCTCCGGTGGAAACTATTTCAATGTTTTGATCAGATAAAAACGTACCAAGGACAGCTATATTTGATTTATTCCAAACACTTAAAAGCGCTCGTTTAATTTTCATTATACTCCAATATTTTGGGTTTATTGTTTTCCATAATTATTTTATTTTCGCAAAAAGCTTTCACCACTTCTGGGAATAGCTCATGCTCTAATTTGAGGACTCTTGCAGCAAGAGATTCCGGAGTATCAGTTTCCATTACTTCAACTTTTTTCTGTAAAATTATGGGTCCATGATCATAAATCTCATCTACAAAATGGACAGTTGCTCCACTTTCCCTTTTTCCCGTATTAATTACAGCTTCGTGTACCCGCGTACCATAGAATCCTTTCCCACCAAATTCTGGTAATAACCCCGGATGGATATTCAAAATTCTGTATTCATACTGTTTAACAATATTTTGTGGTAGCATTTTCATAAATCCCGCAAGGCAAATTAAATCGATTTCAGCCTTTAAGCAGGTTTCAAGGAGGAACTCATCTCGGGTATGAGCATTTGGATATCGAGCAGCATTAATAATAAAAATTGGAATGGAATTTTCCTCTGCAAATTTTATGGCACCACAATTGGGATTATTGCTGAAAACCATAACAATTTTACCGAGAATGTTGCCTTGAATTATTTGGCGATGTATGGCTATAAAATTTGACCCTCCTCCCGAAACAAATACGGCAATTTTCTTCATTGATTTAATTCCGTTTCAATTTTCTTGAGGATAGTCTGCAATTTTTCATTATCTTTAAAAATATTAAATCCATCCGATTCAATAGTAATCACCTTTTGATCTTTACAATTGTTAATCCATTTATCATAAGAAATATTGAGGCTATGCAAATATTCAGGAGATATTTCTCTTTCAAAATCACGATCACGATTGTGTATCCGAGATAATAGTGTATCCGTGGAAGCTTTGATATAAATAATCAAATCTGGTTTTTTCAGAAACTGGGTCATGTTTTTAAATAAATTTTGATAAGTACTCCAATCCCTGTCTGTCATGTAATTCATTTTATGCAGGTTTTTTGCAAAAATTTCTACATCTTCATAAATAGTGCGATCCTGAATAACACCACCTTGAGAATTATTAATTTCTACCTGACCCGCAAATCGATGGTGTAAAAAATAAATCTGAAGATTAAAACTCCAGCGGTGCATGTCTCTATAAAAATCGTCCAGATAGGGATTATCTGCAACGGACTCATAGAACTCCTTCCAGCCAAAATGTTTGCCTACAATTTCTGTAAAGGTTGTTTTTCCAACCCCAATATTTCCGGCAATTCCTACAAAGGGGTTAGAAATCATTCCAGTCTTTTTCCCAATATTTCTCCATCTTCTAAACGGACTAATTTCACTGGTATTATTTGATTCACTTCATCCTCATTCCCTTTTATGGAAACAGGTACATAATTTTCAGAATGTCCGGAAAGGATCCCTTCTTCATAAGTTTCAAAAAGTACTTGCCTGATTTTACCAATATTTTTTTCATAAAACTGGCGTTTTTTCTTCATGGATAAACGGTGTAATATCTTACCTCTCTCTGCAATAGTCTGTTGAGAAATCTTGGGCTTAATTTTAACAGCATCTGTGTTATCTCGTTGGGAATACGAAAATACATGCAGATAGGATACATCCAATTGATTGAGTAATTCGGAAGTCTCCTGAAAATTATCCTCACTTTCTCCAGGAAATCCCACAATCACATCCACACCAATACAGGCATCCGGCATGATAGATTTTATTTTGTTAATTCTTCGTACAAACAAGTCAAAATTGTACCGTCGCCGCATAGCCTTTAATATTTGATCCGACCCCGATTGTAATGGAATATGAAAATGGGGTAAAAACTTTTCTGAATTTGCAGTAAAATAGATAATTTCATCGGTAAGAAGATTGGGTTCAATGGAAGAAATCCGGTATCTTTCTATGCCTTCCACTTTATCTAATTCCTGAATCAAATCAAAAAAACTCTCTTTATATTTTTTCCCAAAATCACCTACATTTACACCCGTTAACACAATTTCCTTAATTTCAGTTTCAGCAATTTCCCTAGCTTGAATAAGAGTATCTGCAATATTAGCGCTACGGCTTTTACCCCGTGCTAAGGGAATTGTGCAGAAACTACAAGTATAATCACAGCCATCCTGTACTTTAAGAAATGAACGAGTTCGCTCTCCCATAGAATAGGAAGGATTAAATTTTACTACGGAATCAATTTCAGAACTTAAAATGATAGTCTGCCCTCTAAGTTCATTAGACTCAATTTTTTCAAATAGGTTGAATTTATCTTCGGCACCTGCCACAATACTTACACCAGGCATATCTGCAATTTCTTCAGGGTTCAACTGTGCATAACACCCAATAACAGCGACTTTTGCCTGGGGAGAATTTCGCAGGGCTCGACGAACCGCTTTTCTGGCTTTTTTATTGGCATTTTCGGTAACGGAGCAGGTATTAATTACATAAATGTCCGCAGGATTATCTATCCCCACCTGGGCATACCCATGGGAGGAAAAATCCCGGACAAGGGTAGAGGTTTCTGCAAAATTAAGTTTACAGCCAAGTGTTTGAAATGCTACTTTTTTATAAGGAGACCCCAAATGTTAATTGCAATGCTAATTGGTGAAAAGTTATAATGAAAATTTCAGTGATATCTGAAGTGTTAAATTTAGAGGATTTACTGGACACTTGAAATTAGAAATTTGTGAATTAGGGTTTAATTAGCTCTTAACTCCTGCAATTGGCAGGGAAATACCCGTTAAATTCCAGGCGATTCTTCCTCATCCATAATTTTTTCAATCTTAGATTGAGGTTTAAGAATAACTCCTCCTCCAGAACTACCATCAATGCGAATATGTAAGGGATCTTCAAGTTGAATCCATCGAATGAATTTTGTGGCTTGTTTAACAGGTTGGTTTTTAAGCCAATCTAAATCTAGATCACCTCCCTTATCTATATGTTGAAGAGTAAAGTAGCCAATTCTTAAGCTAGTTACATTTTGAAAAAAGTGGCTTCCGAATGAAGGTTCCGGATTGAACTCCTCAATGCCCAATTCTACAATTACTTTGGCATGTGATATCTGCTTCCAATTTACGGGGATTCCTAACCACGGGTCTGCAGTCCCCCACCTTCCCGGACCGATAAGCAGATAGGGATTATCACTCCCCATTTGTCGATTTATCACATCAATTTCTTTGGCTATTATGCGGGTGAGTGAACGGTCGAATGTGTCAATATCCACGTAGATGATATTATAAACATTGTCAAGAATTCCATCCCCCAAAACCATTTTACTGCTACAGAGTACATCCTTTTTTTCATTATGTTGGAGATATTCAGTTTTTTGCAATCCTCCCACCACCATAGGTTTGATTTGAAGTAGATAAAATTCATCTTGAATATCAGGATGATTATTCATGTTGACAGCAAATTCAATTTCCACTGGACACCCCATTGCGGTTTGACATAATTCCAGAATATCCTGCAAAATGTCCGCCAACGGAAAAGCTTGAAACTTCAGTATTGGGGAAAAAGTGATAACCCGTTTTCCTTTTTTATGTAAAGTATCACGGATGATACCATCTTCATCACAAATTACACTAGCCGTATATTTTAAGGTTCCGTGCAGTTCTGCATCTTCCAGATGTAACTGCTCAAGATTATTCTGGATTCCACCTCGAAGGGGATTATTTCCATTTTTAAGATTCAAAGCATAAAAGGTGTTTTGGCTATTGGTAATGGTAGATTTTAAGGAATAATATTGTGGTAATATATTTGGATATTTGGGAGAAAACCGCAGTGCCTGTCCTCCATCCACAATAGTTTTACCCAATCCAATCGCAGTAAAAGCAATGCCTTCTTCCCTCCGCATATATGAAACTGGATAATAGTTATAGCTTTGGGCAACACCACTAAAAGTCGGATAATAATAATAATCATGTTTTTGCCCCACCATTTCCATTATAATGACAGCCATTTTTTCTTCTTCATGCCGATGAACAATGGTCTCCATTAATGTTTTAGGCTCTTGGAAAAAGGTGGATGCAAATACCCGCTTCACAGCTTCACAAACCTGACTTAGACGTTCTTTGTCACTTTCATGACAATTGGGAAGCATATAGGTTGCATACATTCCTGCGAGAGGCTGATACTGCGAATCTTCCAAAAGGCTTGATGACCGTACTGCTAAAGGAAAATGAATTTCTTTTAATAATTCTTTTAAGGTCTGTACCAGTTTTCTGGATAAACGCCCTTTTAAAAATACGTCTTCCAAATCTCTATTATCATCTAAAGACAAGGATGTTTCCCATAAATTATTTACATCCATAAACTCATCAAATTCATCAGTACCAATAACCACCACTTTCGGCACCCTGAAGGTTACTTCTGAATATTTTTCAGATAAATGGGTTTCTTTCCAGAAGAAATTTGCAAATGCGAGACCTCTTGCTTTACCACCAAGAGACCCAGATCGGATACGTAAAAAGTTTTCTCGCAATGACCTTTTCGAATGCTTAAACTCTGCTACTGAACCAACATCTCGAGTTTTTTGAGACTTATTTATCATGTTCATGAGAGTTTCGCGCCTCTGTTTATGAGTGTTATATTCATTACTTTTTATTTTTCTAAATTGAGTCGCCAAATTAAATTCACCTCTTGCAGCTAACCAATTGGAAAAGTGATTTTGGGAAGCATGATAATTAAGTGATTCTTCGGGGATTGTTTCCAATATTTCAACCAACTCCTCTATATTCCCCGCTCGATTTATTTCATCTCCTTTTTGAGATTTAAAAACAAAATCTCCAAATCCTAAATTATTAATTAAAAATTCTCTTAAATTAGAAAAGAGGGTGGAGGACTTTTTATTTAAAACATGGGGAGTAATTGTATTAGCAAATTTAAGCGCTTCTTTTTCATTAGATTGAAGTAGGATCGGCATTGTTTTTTCAATGGACTGGACATACTTTGCAAATAGAATGCCAGCGTGATGATGCAATTTCCCTTCCTTCGGAAATCGAATATCAGAAATTATGCCCAGAATATTATTTTTATACAGTTTGAAATATTTTTCTGCGGTTTCATACGATTTAGCCAACAATATTTTAGGACGGCCCCGCATGTGGAGCAGCCTCTGAGTATCATTTAGACTTTTATCCATCAATTGTTTGGTATGAAATAATGTTTCTTTATAAATAACCGGCAGAATACTGGAATAATACCAAGGGGTATCCTCAATAAATAGTATAGCACGTACATTCCCTTTGCGCACATCCCGTTTGACATTTTTCATATCCTCAATACATTTTATAATAGCAGGGAATACACTGGAGTCGCCTGTCCAGACAAATACATGATCAATTACATCATCAATATTATCTGGAAGCTGTTTTATTTCGGACTCATCAAATGCCAGCAAAATAATAGGCTTATTGCTGTATAGTTCATTCACTTTTGTTCCAAAAGTGATAGGATCCATATCGGAAATCCGCAACATGACAATAATTAAATCAATGGGGCGTCGGGAAAGTAAATCCATGGCGTAAAAAGCAGTATTTGCCTGCCATACCCTGGGCGCATAACTTAAGTTCATCCCCAAATATTCATGGAGAATTTGTTCCGTTAATCTTCCGTCTTCCTCAAGGGTGTAGGCATCATAGGGGCTTGCAACCAACAAAATTTCATGAACCCTATGTAACATGAGATCCTGAAAATATCGATTTCTACCTATTTGATTTGTTGAAAATTTCATTATTCTAAATTACACTAAAATGGTGTATTTAATATATGGATTATGGATTGATTCTCTGCCCTAAAGGAAAAATTTCTTTAGTGACATCACCAAGCAATTATATCGTAAATTAAAATAGAAGAAATTCTACATGATCATATATATTTTTCATACATAATAAATGAAAGGTGAATAATAATGACTGAAATATTAAATGACATCAAAGTTTTTAAACCTAATTATAGAGACGTTGAAAAGGCTCATATCCCAAATATGACTGCTTATAAAAAAATATATGATAAATCTGTTAAAGACCCCGATGGCTTCTGGGCTGAACAAGCCGAACGATTGGATTGGATTAAAAAATGGGACACCGTTTCAAATAACAATTTCACCGAAGCAAAAATTAAATGGTTTGAAGGGGGCAAGCTGAATGTATCTTATAACTGTTTAGACCGTCATATAGAAGCCGGATTTGGCAATCAAACTGCTCTCATTTGGGAAGGAAATGATCCCCATACGGATAAGGAATTGTCTTATTCTGAAATGCTCTCTGAAGTCTCAAAGTTTGCAAATGTATTAAAATCAAACGGTATAAAAAAGGGTGACAGAGTTTGTATTTATATGCAAATGATTCCTGAGTTAGCCATTGCTATGCTGGCTTGCACGCGAATTGGAGCCGTTCATTCTATTGTATTTGGCGCATTTTCTCCAGATGCTCTTAGGAACAGAATTAATGATTCATCCTGTAAGGTACTCATTACTCAAGACACCGGCGTACGTGGCACAAAACAAAATATCCCCATGAAATCTAATGCAGATATTGCACTCCAGAATACACCATCTATTGAAAATGTTTTTGTGGTGAAACGAACCGGAGAAGAAATTAGTATGCAGGATAAAAGAGATTTATGGTGGGACGATTGCATGGATCATGCAAACGATATCTGTCCACCGGTTGAGATGGATGCAGAGGATCCACTATTCATTCTCTACACTTCCGGCTCAACAGGTAAACCAAAAGGGGTTCTGCATACCACTGGCGGATATTTAGTGTATGCTTCTTACACCCATGAAATGGTATTTGATTACCAGCCAGGGGATATATACTGGTGTACCGCAGACATTGGCTGGATAACCGGTCATTCCTACATTATTTACGGACCCTTGGCAAATCGTGCAACAACCCTCATGTTTGAAGGGGTTCCTAACTATCCTGATTTTGGACGATTTTGGGAAGTTGTGGAAAAACACAAGGTAAATATTTTCTACACAGCTCCCACTGCATTACGAGCATTAATGAGGGAAGGCAATGATTTTGTGGTAAAACATGATCGTTCATCAATCAAGGTATTGGGAACAGTTGGCGAACCTATTAAAGAACCTGAGTGGATGTGGTATCATGATATTGTAGGTGAGAGTCGCTGTCCCATCGTTGATACCTGGTGGCAGACTGAAACAGGGGGAATCCTAATCACACCTTTACCGGCTGCAACAGAAACGAAACCCGGATCAGCTACCTTCCCATTTTTTGGAGTAACACCTGTCATTCTTGATCCAGATGGTAACGAACTCCATGGAAATCCTTCCGAGGGATTATTAGCATTGAAAACATCCTGGCCCGGACAAATGCGAAGCATTTATGGCGATCATGATCGGTTTTATGAAACCTATTTTTCCATGTTTAAAGGTTACTATTTCACTGGCGATGGAGCTCGGCGGGATAAGGATGGCTATTACTGGATTACCGGACGGGTAGATGATGTGTTGAATTGTTCAGGGCATAGACTAGGCACTG
>FUWD013231719.1_pt1 | contig 12700 bp, 23 predicted proteins | sample 1063281 | NCBI WGS metagenome assembly FUWD01 (sample SAMEA79048168, study PRJEB19326) | metagenome | biome: marine
ACCAATCCACAAACCCACCAACCAATCCACCAACCAATCCACAAAACACCCACCAACCCACCGCGTTTGGCTCAACCTTTGGCTCAACCTAAAGGTTGAAAGGGTCGTCCGTTCCCAAGTCGTAGTTGTATTCGTACAAGTATTTTGCGAACCGCTTCGGGTGTAGACACATTTGAATCAGTTCTTCCTTGTAGAGCGACGTATTCTCTTTCATGGCGTCGTAATCATAGGCAAATATACTTGGATTCGACGAAAACTCTCGCCAGGTTATCTTGTCTAGGTTTTTTTCCAATATAGACATCGCGTTCGGATTCGAACACAATACGTGCCAATGTATCTTGTCTTGATTCTCTTGAAGGATTGGTATCATATCTGGACGGGCGCACAAATAATACCAATCCGACCAAGTCAAATGATCCACATTTTCCAAAATGGTCTCGACGTTCGTGGAGAAGGCTGCCGACACAATGGACGTTTCCAATACACGAAGCCCATTCTTTTCAAAAAGACGGGGGATGTTCGGGTCCCCGTGTAAGAAATACAAATGACGCAATACACACCAATGAATTTTGTCTGGATTTTCTTCTAGAAGAGAAAGCGCCGCCGGATTACCGGAGAGAGCGCGCCATTGGATTTTATCCGGATGGTCAGACAACAGGCGTATGGCACCGGGATTTCCCGACAAGCTACACCAGTCGACCTTGTCTAGATGCTTTTCCAAGAGACCCATCGCATTCGGATTCGAAGACAAAGCATACCAATCGATACCGGTTGTATTTTCTATCAAGTGAGGATTCAGGGTGTTTTCTATTAAGTGTATTGCGTTAGGATTCAGACACAAGAGCTCCCAATCTATCCACTTTGGGTTCTCTTCCAACAAGCGAATGGCGTTCGGATTGAGAGACAAAAGATGCCTACGGGATTGGTCGAACCAATGTGGAAACCTTAAGCGCAACATTTATCCATAAAAAAATAGTCCAACCTAATTTCAATTTATCAACCATTTCAACCTTTAGGAAAGGTTGAGCCAAACGGCTGAGACAAAACGAAAATAAACCCCACAAACCACAAAACACCAATCCACCAATCCGCCAATCCACCAATCCACCAATCCGCCAATCCACCAATCCACCAATCCACCAATCCACCAATCCGCCAATCCACCAACAAAACACCCACAAACCAGCAATCCACCAATCCACAAACCACCAATCCACCAATCCACAAACCACCAATCCACCAATCCGCCAATCCACCAACAAAACACCCACAAAACACCCACAAACCAGCCACGTTTGGCTCAACCTTTCCTAAAGGTTGAAAGGGTCGTCCGTTCCCAAGTCGTAGTTGTATTCGTACAAGTATTTCTCAAACCGCTTCGGGTGTAGACACATTTGAATCAGTTCTTCCTTGTAGAGCGACGTCTTCTTTATCATAGTATCGTAATCGTAGGTAAATACACTGGGGTTGGTCGCCATCTCCCTTTTATTTACACGCAGTAGGTTCGTTTCCAAAATAGCCATCGCGTTCGGATTCGACGACAACTCGTGCCAATATAGTTTGTCTGTGTTCTCTTGAAGCATCTCGACCGCAGCAGGATTACCCGACAGAAAGCGCCAGTTGATTTTTTCTGGATTCTCTTGAAGCATGGACGTGGCGGATGGATTTCCTGACAGCCAGTTCCAGTGAATTTTGTCTGGATTCTCTTGAAGCAGAGACATCGCGGATGGATTGCCTGACAACACATCCCAGTGGATTTTGTCTGGATTCTCTCGAAGCATAGACATCGCCGCTGGATTGGAAGAGAGATGTCGCCAATTAATGTTTTTCGTGTCTTTCAATAGGTACATCGCGCTTGGATTTCCGGACAAATAATTCCAGTCGGCTTTGTCTAGATTCTTTTCTATCAAGAACATCGCGTTCGGATTCAAAGACAATAAAGACCAATTGATATTAGACAGGTTTCGTTGTATCAAGTGCATTGCGTTCGGATTCAGACACAACATGTCCCAATTTATCCAGGTTGGATTCTCTTCCAACAGGGACACCGCGTTTGGATTGGAGGACAAATCCCGCCCGTCTATGGTGAATTGACCGGCACACCAGTGGTCAAGCGGAAACTTTAAGCGCAACATGAGTTCTAAAAAAAATATGTCAATCCTTTCAATTTAAATTCAGAGCATCGTTTTCAACATATCTTCTGTGCTTAAATAAAACTTATTCACAAAAACCTCTCGATTCGGGTTTACACGCCTCAACTCCATTTTAAAATTCTCCACTATCCAAGCATGAAATAGGTCGCACGTCTTAAGCATACTATACTTTGCAACATCGCCGTTTGGATAACGGACCACTAAGAACGCCATCTTATTTTCGCAATAGGAACTTGCCAAAATATCTACAACATCATGGATGATCACGTCAGCACTTTCGTCGTCTGGTGACAACTCGATCTCCGCAAATACAGGGGACATATAGACTTCCTTTGAACCGATTTTTATTCAATTTTAAAAAATTGAAAATTCTACGCAACATTCCAATGGACGAGATGTCGGACGATAGTTCGGACGAGATGCCAGAACTGGAAGACATCCCAGACCTATACGACAGCCTATGGAGCCACATGACGACAGACGACCAGACACCGATTTATTTAGACATTGAAACGATAGACCATATTCGCGTAAAAACTAGATTAGAATATAGGTCATCCCACACGTTGCGCCTACGTATATGCGATGTCTGGACTTCCCGTCTGATGTTTCAAGTCGATATACACTCGGCAAACGATTTGCGTGCGTTTAGATTCACAGGACCTCAGTTAAAATACAACCTAGAGAAAGATAACTTTGGTTTGGGTCCGTTCGGGTCTACAAACTTGGGCGACGAGTGCTGTGTGTGTTTGGAAAACTGCGTGACGAAGACCAGTTGTGGACACTATTTATGTAGATTTTGCCAGGATAAATTACAAACGTTGCGTTGCCCCATGTGCCGTGCCCACTTTCGCGGGTAGACGCCAAATATTTTTTTTATAAAAAAAAAGTGTCCGCCGACACCTTTTTTTTGTTTTATTCGCGCTCTGCTTCGATGCGCTTGGCTATATTGTCGCAGATGGTCTTGAAGAAGATTTGCCGAACCTCCGTCTCACGCGACAAAGGAGGCGGTGGATGAGTAGGCGATCTCGGGCGTCGTGGCGATCTCGGGCGTCGGGGCGCTCGCGGCTTGCGCAGCAGCTGGGTAAGCAGTTCCGCCGCGAGCTTCGGGTGTTTCACAAAAAGCAACGCAACCATCTCTTTGTTCGTAGGCGCCATGCGTCTCTCTATGCGGACGCGGTGTTTCAATTTTCATAAAAAAAAGGTGTCCACCACCACCCCTTTTTTTCTACTTGGATACCCGGATGATGAACGGGCTTCCTTTCGGGCGATCTTTATTCCACGCCTTGGCTAGTTCTCTGGCTAGTTCTTGGTCCGCTTGTGATCGTGGTGGGTCGGGTTGCTGAAAAAGCCCATAGGCGGCGTACTTGATTACTGGCGGCATCTCTGGTCTAACTATCGTAGAAAGAACTGGTTCAATTTTTACGACCAGCGTTTGGTGTCAAAAAAAAAGGTGTCCGCCGCCACCCCTTTTTTATGTTTTTTTATAGCGACTCGCCGTCAGAGCTCTGCGCCTCTTCTTTGCGCTTTGCCACGTTGGTGGCGATCTTCTTGGACTTGCGGATCGCCGCATCGTAGCGCTTCTTTTCAGCTTGGAGCTCCTCGTCGGACGGGTTCGTCGCCTTGAACCGCCCCATGTGCTCTTTCCTGGTCTCGCGCGCCAGCGCCGCCTTTTGCTTTTGCCCGTCCGTCATCGGGTTCGTCACCACCGTCTTCTCCTTGGACAACAGCTCAGCCATCAGCTCCGACGCAATCTCGGGGTGCTTCTCGAACAACAGTGCAGACATCGCCTTGTAGGTCACCTTGTGATCTTTCACCAACACCGACATCCCTTCAAACGTGTACGAATCGAGAGAGGTGCCAAGAACAGACATGATGCCTGGTTTGAAAGCTATGAGACCTATAGAGTGATTTTATGATTTCAATTTTTACGCCCAGACGTTTGAGGTCAAAAAAAAAGGTGTCCGCCGCCACCGATTTTTTTTTGTTTACGCGTCGAAATCTTCCCAGTCGTCCAACACCTCGACGGGCGCCTCGACGACTGGTGCCACGACGGGCGCGACGACTGGCCGACGACTGGCACGACGACTGGCGCGATTTGCGCTTTGGCTTGGGACCAACGCACCAGTTCTTCACGGTGGTCGAGGATGATTTTGGTGAGATCATACAGCGAGATGCCTTGTTTGTAGGTGCGCGCGCGGAGCTTGGGCGACTTGGACTGCTCGAATTCGCCTTTGTGGGAGAACACCACCATTTGGTCTGAGCGCGCCGCACACAACACAATCCCCATCCATATGCGCTGATTCTTTGCCCGGATGTCGCAATCCGCGTGCATCATGCGCGCGACCAGCACGTCGGTCTCGAGCACGCGATCCGAGAACTTGAGATCGTTTTCGATCCACGCCGAGATATTGGACCACTGCTTGTCCCCGAACACAAACGGCTGGGTGCCGTAGCGAGCTTTGAGCTTGGAGTCGACGATCGTGAATTTGCTGGACAAGAAGCGTGGGTCCAACATGATGATAGTCTGTGCGTGGTCTTAGGATGCCTCAGACTTTCAATTTTTACGCCCCGAGCGTTTGGTGTCAAAAAAAAGGTGTGCGCCACCACCCATTTTTTTTATGTTTTTTTAAGCCTCGTCCGCCCAGTTGAACCACGGGATCGGGGGCGGGGGTTCGTCGTCGTCGTCAAGCGACAAGAGCACTACGGGTACTACGGGCTTCGGTGTTCGGTACACCAACCGGGGCTTCTGGTGGCACGCAGCCGACTTGTGTCCTTTCTTCTTGCAGTGCGCGCACGGCGGGCACGTGGGGCACTGGTAAACCGTGTGACCGGACTTCTTGCAGAAAAAGCAGTTCATGGTGAACTTGCCGGGGGATGCTATGAACAGACTGGAGGCGTCTTTTGGTTTCAATTTTTTCTGTTTGACGCCAAATGCGTCTGTTTGACGCCAAATGCGTCTGTTTGACGCCAAATGCGGAAAAATTGAAACGACGAAGCATCTATACCACGTTCACAGAGAACATGAACAGCCTCGCTCAACGTCTCAACAACGCAGTCGCGTCCGGGGACGCCGAGAGCCAAATCGAGGAGATCGTGGAGATCCTTTGCGCACGCAAGTACGTCCAAGCCACCAAATCCGCCTTCGGCGCAGACCCGTCGGGTCGGTTCGACGAAAGCACGTCGGTGCGCTACTACAAGTACATCTGGTACCTTCACACGCATGACCCGGAGAGCAAGGACAATATCGCCGTGGACGTGGAGCGCATCTGGGCGTACCTCCGCGGAGAGCAGTTGTCAGCTGCGTCCAAGTACTCGATGACGGAAATCAAGTCCCTATGCGCCAGGAATTACGTGGTGATGACCGCGGACAAGCGCCTCAAGCAGAACTGGATCAACGCCTACGAAGGCAGCAAAAAATGGTCGTTCAACGTGTTCGCACTCCGAAGCCCGATGCCTACGGACTGCCTGCGCCAAATCAACACGTGGCTTTAAACAAAAAAAGGGGTGGTGGTGGACACCTTTTTTTTGACACCTAACGCTGGTCGTAAAAATTGAAATCGCCCAATTCATCGAGAGGGTCTCAACGAGTGCATTCAACATGTCCACTCGCGTTTCCAACGATTTTTTCGACTATTTGAAAGACGTCCGGCGCATGGACAAGGAGGGCAAGACCTACCAAATGTCTTGGGTCCAGACGCCCGAACCGACCGAAGTGACCAACGTCCACGTTATGTCGCAGCGCTTCCGCGATGGTCAATGCGTCCGGCATGTCATCAAACGCTACGACGCCATCCTCAAGAAGGTGAAGATCGGGGAGAACGCGTTGTTCGGCGTCTACGACTCGGAGTCTGACAGCATCCTGTCGGGGAGCACAAGGTTCAAGTCCCTCAGCGCGATGTCGCAAGCCCACTACGTGCAAGAAGGCTCGTCCCGCAAATCAAGCAACGGCTGGAAAGAGTGCCAATACGAAGTGGAAGGCGTGTGGATAAGTTGCGACTAAACATAAAAAAAGGGGCGGTGGTGGACGCCTTTTTTTTTGACACCAAACGCTAGTCGTAAAAATTGAAATCGTTAAATCCTTAGAGATAAGTTCATACAGTCTGTAACATGTCTGTTCCTTCGTTTTGCATCCCCTACTTGATGAGCTTTGTCACGGTGGGCAAGGTCACGCATGTGTTCAATGACTTGTTCGAGTGCGACTGCGTGAAAGACGTTCAGCTGGTGCCCATGGAGAAAGACGGCAAGAAGTACAACCTCTGCTTCGTGCACTTCCACGACATGCCGGTGGACCCAGACATTGGTGGGGGCAAGTGGTCCAAGCTTGACGACGAGACGCCGTTCTTCAAGTTGAAGCCTGACAACAAGGTGAACCCTGTCACGGGTGAGCCGTTCTTCTGGAAGGTCTTCCTCAACAAGAAATCCAAGCCGGAAATCTTGGCATAAAAACATAAAAAAAGGGTGGTGGTGGACGCCTTTTTTTTTGACACCAAACTATATGGACGTGTGGATCGACGGCGGGGGGTTCGCGGCGTTTTGGTATTCGTACGGATATATGTCTAGGATTCCACGTCCTGCTTCGTTACACGGCTATAGTGCCGGCGCCCTAGTGTGCGTTCTCTTGACGTGCGACGTAGACGATGTCCTTGACGCGGCGCTCGCCGTTTTATCGGACTGTACATTTGGCGCCGTCGGGGACGCCTTAAGGCGCTTTGTAGAGACCTTGCTGCCTTGTGACGCCCACCTACGAGCCTCCAATTATGTACACATCGCCTTAAGCGATCCAAGCGCGTGGTATAAAACAAAAATCGTAAACTCTTGGGACACGAGACAAGACCTAGTCGATTGTCTTGTGGCGGCGTGTTTCATTCCAGGCTTTATGGGCGCCCATAGAAAAGACCCGGTGTATGGTTGTCTAGACGCCACCTTCGCGCCTGACTTAGACGACTATCGTGTCAACCTCATGCGGGTTACGCCTCGGGCGGCAGATTTGTCTCTGATTGACCGAGACACCGCCATGGGATACTACGCGCAAGGCGCCATAGAGGGATTTTTAAAAGCAGAGATAAAAAATATAGGGCTTCACAATATAGGTTTATAGGGCTTCTTCACATTCCAATAAGTCAGACACATCCACTACGTCTTCGCGGACATCCTCTGGGATTGTATCGTCCTCGCTTTCTGTTTGCGGGACATTTTGTACTACGCCCTTATGGTACAAGAGCCCGTGTTTGATACAAATGTCCGCCAAAATCCATCCCTTAGGCACGACAAAGTGATGTTCCGACCCCGGATAAGTTGCTGTAATGACTTTGTGCGTCATCTTGGTGTTCCTCTCTCTATAAATCCATTTCAATTTTTAAAATTGATGGCGATTGAACGTGGTGTCTAATGTATGGCGATTTTACTACCGTTTTACCTTCGTCTCGGCGCGCACAGCCTCACCACGGACCAACCGCTGGACGTGATTGTCTATGAAATCGAGAGGATTTTAGACACCTTAGGCATCGTCCACGAACATTACATTTGGTTCTTTGACCAAGACGAATGCTTTGAAATCGCCGTGTATGCGACCGAAGAAGCCCATGTCATCATCCCGCGCAATATAAGCCATAACGCGACCCTCTTTGAGGACATTGTATCCGAACTGAATTCTGTCTTTAAGAAAGGGTTTTGAGACAAATTTGTCTCACGTCATACTCTAAAATTAAAGGACATATAAAATGGGGTGAATTTTACTACAAAGGAGTTCAAGACCGCGCCGCTCAGGTCGAATCAGACGGGAAGTATCCGGAAAATATTACCGAAGAAGTCAACGATGTGACTGGTTTCGGCGAATAAACAATATTTTTTATCCTAACCAATCCTACACCCAATCCTACACCCAATCCTACACCCAATCCCAAACCCAATCCCAATCCCAATCCTACACCCAATCCTACACCCAATCCACACCAACCCACAACCCAATCCACACCAAACCACCGATTTGGCTCAACCTTTCCCAAAGGTTGAAAAATTGAAAGAGATATTTTCTTAATCCTAATGTATGGATCGCGTCATCAATGATACCAACCAGGCGGTGAACTACGTGTTGAACCATTATCGCAACACAAGCGACGACATGATCCGTATGCTACAAGTGATTTTGGAATTGAATTTGGTGGATTGGGTTCGGTATTTTAACGTCATTCAAGGGTTTATGTTTGGCGGCGGACACAACTACATGCTCATTTGCGAACACCCGCGTGTGGTTGCGATGAATCTCAGCAACATGCAATTGGCGACATGTGTGCGCGAATGCCAAATCTGTTTGGGGGAAGCCAATACGGCGGGCTAAACCTGTTTTCCTCTATAAAAAATATATTTTTTTAGGCATCTTCTAAAGCGGTTTTTAATTCTATAAAATATTCTTGTTCAAGTGCGTCGAATCCTAGGTCATCTAAGTCGTGCTGTTCCAGCATAAACACACACGCGAGGTCGATTTGCTCGTAAGCAAACAATGGCGCGCGATGTCCCAGACCGAAAAAGCGAAACAAATAGCCCACCGGGTCCAAGTGTTGGTCCGCGTACACCAAATCCTCGTAGTCGAGTTCATATCCAGCCCCTGTGATATAATACGCCATGGTGTCTAGAGTTTATTTTTTTTTATTTCAATTTATATAATGAACCGAGCGAAGAGAGCGAAGAGACGAGCGAAGACCCGAAAGAGGACGAGACGAGCCGGAGCCCGGCGCGGTGCGGAACGTGTCTCTAATCTTGAGGCGGGGGTCTTTGTATTGTTGCCCAAAGACGCGCAAGAGTACGAACCACTTTATTTAATTATAGAAGACAACGACGACGGAACCTACGAAGCGATCTCGTGTCCACCCCTCCGCTACCCCGACGCAAACTATTACATTCGCGGACGACAAGTGGACACCATGTTTGGCGAAGCGTTTCATAAAATGGTGGTGTTTAACAAACTAAAAGACGCAGGCGAACATTATATATTATCCAAAGGAAGTTATAAGATGACGATTCCTAAAGATTGGACGCATGAGAATGACGAACTGTGGGACACCATGACCCAAACATTTTAAGACTGGTTTCTCTGTTTTCCGACTCATTTCTGGTATTTGCCCTCATTTCTGGGCGTTTCGCGGGTATAATCGCCTTCTATTTTGGTATGCGTTAGACGAATAAGGCGATTCGCCCCTACGCATTAAACGGATATTCAGTGAGGGTCACATTGAATATGTCGTTCAGATCGTGTCTTACATTCGTGCTATTTCTAGTAACGCGCAATGTATAGGTCCCGGCTGGAACCCCACTATACACATCGTTCCGTCCCCAATATTGATGAACAGATTTGTGAGAAAATTTAAAATCAGCATTGGTCGAGCGTATCGCTATATTTTCAGAGTTTATTAACTCAAAGGTAAATCTAGCCACCAAACTAGAGGTACAAAAGCCACCGCATTTAAAGTTAAAGCACAGGGTTCCGCCATTTAATATAAGAGTTGCCAATGTAACGGAGGACGAGCTGTATGTTGACGGAAACACATTGGTGGTATTCACCACTACATTTCTAAATCGTGAAGTCACGATGTTTCCGCCGACCACTAAGTCGCCGGACACATCGAACGAGTCGTACACACGTTCGACCGCTTCGGTACCGGACCCATTCAATGTGATTGACTGATTGACCATCCATCCGCCGTGTATGGTCTCTTCGCCAATAAAACCAGTGTTCCCTAAGCGGAAAGGTATTTGGGTCGGTTTAGTAAATAAACACGGTACTTCAACCACAAAGGACATATATATATTAAAAAGGATTTTCTATTAAAACAACATTGAAAAAGTCGGATACCCCATGTCTTAAATTCGTAGCATTTCGAGAAACACTTAATATATAGGTTCCGGCTGGTACATTCGTGTATACATCATTTCTTGCCCAATATTGTGATACGTTTGCTTGATTAAAATAATACGACGCCACCGTGGACTTTATCGTTTGACTATTTTGTGTTAATACAAACGTATAATTCGCCAGTCCAATAGCCGTACGAGATCCTCCACATTCAAAGCTCATATGTAGTGTTCCGCCGTATACAATCACTTCCGCCAAGGTTACATTTGACGGAGACGAGCTGTCAAGAAATTGTCCGGATAGATTGTCTATTATCTTGTCTGCCCTAAAACGAGAACTCAAAATGTTCCCGCCGACTTCTATGTCGTTCGTAACTTTTATAGAATCGTATACAGGCTCTCCAGAATTAGAACCTACCCCGTCCAACGTTAAAGACCCATTGACTATCACACTGCCGTGAATCGTCTCGTTTCCGGTCAGCGTGGTGTTTCCTAGACGATTGGGGATTTGGACTGATTTTGTAAATGCAGACGGTATTTCTACTACGAAGGACATATATATATATATTATTTTATCCCTCTAATGCGACTACACGATTAGAAATATCGTCTAAACGAGCAGAAATATTCAACAAAAATTGGTAAATATTTATACCTGACACGTCCAACGAACCTTTCACTTCAGCATTGCCGCGGACCATAAGGTTGTTCGAGATGTCCAAAGAATTGTATATAATATCTTGGTTTTGATTGCTGGTGCCACCCAGCGTAAAAGAACCGTTCACCACCAACCCGCCGTGAATGGTCTCGTTTCCGGTCAGCGTGGTGTTTCCTAGGCGATTGGGGATTTGAACCGATTTAGAAAATGCGGAAGGAACCTCCACTATAAAAGACATATATATGTAGATTATTTAAATTTTATATACAATTCGCGTTTAAACTTTTCCAGAGACATATCACCCGGAAGAGTTTTCCTCCAAACATGAATATCGTGCTTTGGAGCGTAACGGAAATTATGTATGATCTTTTTCTTTTTCTTTAAAATAATACAAAATTGACTCAAGGCATAGGCACATGGAATGCCAAACGGCACCATAAACTCCGCAATCTTGTTCCCGATCAACCCGACCTTCGGGCGCGAAGGGTTTGGCGCACACGTAAGATAAAATTCGGCAAATTGGTATATTTCGCTACTCAAAAGATGACCTTGCGCCCGGTGACGGACCTCGTAAAGGAACAGAAGGTTCGTCAACTCTTTCAGTTTTTGTTCTAGAAATTTTTCTCGATTCATTTTAATCTAAATCTACTAAATCTAAATCTTTCAATTTTTGAATGCCTCTTCCGTGTTTCCCGTTTACCGGCTATAAATCCTTCCATATAATTCTGTAGTTCGCGGGGAATATTTCGAAACGTTCCTGATTTTGAGGCTAACTGTAGGGCGCGAAAGGACTTTAAATCTATCATGGTGTCTAAATCGTGGTCACAATTATTTTCTCTTATATACTTGGCAAATCGCTTTAATTCAGTCATTTTTTTTGAAAATGGATTTCCGGATAAATATAACTCACGCAATCCGGGCGCCACATTCGGGAACTTTTTCATTTTATTGTCGCGCGCGTCTAGGCTGGTCACCGTCGGCATAAGAGGCAAATCCGTTAAGAGGTTGCCTACACATTCCACCTTTATTAATTCTCCCTCGTCTTGTTCCGGCAAGGACGTTAGCTTGTTATAATTACACGAAAAATATTGTAGAGAATCGGGCAGTTCTGGTAGTTCGGTTAAAGCACTATTGTTTTCGCAATTAATTTCTTCTACGCCGTCCGGGAAAGCACGGATGTAGGTTAAGTCTGTATTTGAAATCGTTAGAGAATCCACTTGCACCTCTTCTGGATCGCTTAATACAAGTTGTTGTATTGTATTAAATTCGCTAGAAGGACCAACCACAGATATTCGTTTTCTCTTCATATATTCAACCTTTAAAAAAGGTTGAGCCAAAACGGGTGATTTGGTGGTTGTGGGTTGGTGGTTGTGGTTGGTTGTGGGTTGTGGTTGTTAGGTTGGTGGGTTGTTGGGTTGTGGGTTGTGGTTGTGGTTGGTGGTTGTGGGTTGTGTGTTGTGGGTTGTGGTTGGTTGTGTTGTGGTTGTGGTTGGTTGGGTTGGTTGTGTTGTGGTTGTGGTTGGTTGGTGGTTGGTGGTTGGTTGTGGGTTGTGGGTTGGTGGGTTGGTGGGTTGTGGTTGTGGGTTGTGGGTTGCGGGTTGTGGGTTGTTAGGTTGGTGGGTTGTGTGTTGTGGGTTGTGGGTTGTGTGTTGTGGGTTGGTGAGTTGTGTGTTGTGGTTTAAGGCGGGGTTGGAAAGGGTGTATCGATCGTCCAATTCACAGGCAAGTCCCGTAACAACTGCCTATAGACGACCCATTTGTCTCTATCGGGATAGTCCGGAAGGGCGCAAAAGTCGCACCCTACAAGAAGGCTATTACGATGATATTTCATTTGTATAAATGCCCATTCGGTTTTAGACTTCTCGTAATACGCGATTATCTCGGGGTCGGTCGGTTTTGGTCGAACATCCCACCATACTAAACTATCGTAGGTCTCTTCTATTAAAAATCTGGCGGTTGGATACATTTCTCCTATAGCTCGTCGGTAATCCATATATTCAACCTTTAAAAAAGGTTGAGCCAAATGTGAAATATATGG
>FUWD013242407.1_pt1 | contig 12700 bp, 12 predicted proteins | sample 1063281 | NCBI WGS metagenome assembly FUWD01 (sample SAMEA79048168, study PRJEB19326) | metagenome | biome: marine
CAGTGGGACTGGTGCACGTTTTGGTGACAGTTTTGGTTTAGGCCGCGAGGCCTTGCTTATTGGACATAATTGCCCCTTATTCTACCGGTGTCAAACCGCCTAACCCGTCTTGACGGCGACGACGATGATACGTCTCCTCAATCCACGTCACCATTGCTAAACGCAACTGTTCACGGGTGGCCCAGGTTTTCTGGTTTAACACATTCTTTTGCAACAAAGCGAAGAACGATTCCATTGCCGCATTATCGGGCGGAACCAACCCGGCCCATACATTGAAACAGTGTGGAGCGTCCTAACGCTTGTCAGTAGACCTTACAACGAAACTGACTGGGACCCAGGGTCAGCATGGACGACACACCCTTTCACGGCGCCTCTCCTGACAACTGCATGGGTCACCGCGTCAACATCTAACTGGGCTGTCATCCGGTCCTATATCAAATATCCCACAATGCGTTTGTCGAAAACGTCTTTCACCGCGCAGAGGTAAAGTTTGCCCTCATGGGTGGGATGCTCCGTGATGTCTGTCAACCACAACTGGTTGGGGCCAGCCGCTGTGAACTGACGTTGCACAAGATCGTCAGCAACAGCGGGGCCTGGCGTTTTTCCTGAGCCCCGCCGGCGCCTCACCGTCACCGAGGCCAGGTTCAAGGCTGATGCGAGCCTCCACGCAGTCCTGCGCGACATGACCCACCCGTTAGTTTCTGCCTCGTCGCGCAAAAGCCGATACCCATACTCGGGGTCGCTCCCGTGAGCATCAACGAGGGCGTTCACTCGGTGGGCTTGAAGCATCTGAGCCTCGCTCACAGGGTCGACCAACCACCGGTAATACGCCTGCCTGGCCATGGTCAACACCCGACACGTCACCGTGACGGGAATACCGCCTTCGGCTAGCTCGCGGACGAGCGGGTAGATCATTTTGGGGAGCCACCAAGTTTCAGGTTCGCTTGAGACAAATACGCTGCAGCGCGACGGAGTACTTCGTTTTCTTGCTCCAGGAGTCGGTTACGGCGTCGCAGTTGCCGCAGGTCCTCGGCTTGTTCTTTCGTTACCCCGTCACGGCCACCATCTTCGATGTCTGCCTGTCGGATCCAGTTGGACAAGGTTGCCGGGGAAACCCCAAAATCGGCAGCTATTTTGTTTCTTGGTTCTTTGCTATTCCGGGCAACTTTTACTACGTCACGGCGGAACTCTTCAGGGAATGCTCTCATGACAACATCCTTCCAGGAACACCTTCCGGTGTTCACATGTTAGATGTCACCAAACCCTGCATCACTCCCGGGTGCCAGTCGCAGGTGTTCGGCTTGGACCAACTGTCGCTCATCCGTGACGAACACCGCAGCGCTCACACGAGAGCCGACATTTCGCGAGCATCGGGCCAATGAGGCACGCGTCCGAGTGCGCGAGCACTATTAGTGCGTCCTGGCGCCCCCTGCTATTGTGAGATTACTAACTTCATATTGGGCCACACGCTATGCGGGAGAGACACCGGATGTTGCGGTGTCACCGAAGGAGCAAGCCTCCCCGCCAATCTCTCAGGTCACCCGTACCGCATGGCTTGGCCACTCTGAAAAGTGGAAGGATTCCTTCCCGCCGACGGTGAAAGCGCGACGTGTCACAGGACGCCGCGTGAAACTCTCAGGCCAATGACAGAGGGGGAGTCCGAAAAAGGGTGTATCCCTTCGTCAAAGACTCCAGGAGGCCCCCGTGACTAACAGCACACCGCTCCACGCAGAACATGAGCGATCCGGGGCGAGCTTCACCGATTTTGCCGGATATGACATGCCTCTGCGCTACAGCTCAGACTTAGCCGAACACCACGCTGTGCGCGAGCACGCAGGAATGTTTGACCTCTCCCACATGGCAGAGATCATGGTCACAGGTGCGCAAGCGCCGGAATTCATGGATTACGCGCTGAGCAACCGCCTCTCCGCCTTGGAGAACTCTCAGGCAAAGTACTCGTTGCTTCTTTCTGACCAGGGCGGGGTCATCGATGACCTCATTGTGTATCGTCTGGGGGAAAGCGAGTACATGATTGTTGCCAACGCCGCCAACCGCGAGGCTGCCTTCACTGCACTCACCGAGCGAACCAAAGACTGGGACGTCACCGTCCGTGACTCAAGCGATGACTGGGCCCTGATAGCTGTTCAAGGACCCGTGGCCAAAACCATTGTGGAAGCCTCAGCGATTGACACTTCACTCCCGCTGGACGACCTGCGGTATTACAGGATGACCGAGGGAACATTCCAGAGCACCACCATTTACGTCGCTCGCACCGGTTACACCGGTGAAGATGGATACGAAATTTTTGTTCCCAGCCCCCTCGCCCCTGCACTGTGGGACGAGCTCGAAAAGGTGGGGGCTCCACACCAGATGACGCTTTGCGGGTTGGCGTGCAGGGACACGTTGCGTTTAGAAGCGGGGATGCCGCTCTACGGGCATGAATTGGGTAGGGACTTTCTCCCCGCTCAAGCGGGCCTGGGACGGGTTGTGGTTCAGGAGAAAGAAGACTTTGTCGGTAAGCAGGCTCTCGCCGATGCAGCAGTGCGAACCCGGGTGTTGGTGGGGCTGGTGGCCGAAGGCAAAAGAGCCCCTCGCGCGGGCTATTCCGTGGTCACTCCCAAAGGTGACGTCATCGGAGAGATAACGTCTGGCTCACTATCTCCCACGCTGGGATACCCGATAGCCATGGCCTACGTGGACTCGACGTTTTCTGACCCCGGTAGCGAACTAGCTGTCGATGTTCGAGGCTCACTACTGGTCGTGAAAGTTCACCAACTGCCCTTTTACACCCGAAAGAAGGTCGCGTAATGACTGCTGTACCCGAGAACCTGCTGTATACAAAAGATCACGAATGGATTGCTATTGACGGCGATGTTGCCACGGTAGGAATCACCCAGCACGCCGCAGATGCCCTAGGAGATGTGGTGTTCGTTGCCCTGCCGAAAGTGGGCGAGACCCTCAGCCTTGGCGCCATCGTGGGCGAGGTGGAATCCACCAAGTCTGTGGGAGAAATCTTTGCCCCTGTGGCGGGAGAAGTGACCGAAGCCAACAGCGTCGTCGTCGATTCCCCTGACACGGTCAACGCCGATCCTTACGGCGCAGGATGGCTTATCAAAGTGCGCTTTACGGATGCCCCCAACGCCATGGATGCCGCCGCCTATCAGGCTCTTATAGGAGACTAGAAACATGACCGGATCGTTCGCTAATCGCCACATCGGGACGGATTCCTCCGCCCAAGCACTAATGCTCAATGTCCTAGGCTACGACTCACTGGGTGCTCTCATGGATGCGGCCGTTCCCGGGCATTTGCGGATGGCAGAAATTGCTCACTCTGTGATTCCTGCTGCCGCCAGCGAAGCAGAAGCATTGGCGGAGCTGCGCGAACTGGCGAATGCGAACACCGTGCGCAGGTCCCTTATCGGCCAGGGGTACTACGGCACCCACACTCCCTCGGTCATCAAACGCAACATTCTGGAGAACCCCAGCTGGTATACCGCGTATACGCCGTATCAGCCCGAAATTTCCCAGGGCCGTTTGGAAGCACTGTTGAACTTTCAGACCATGGTTTCTGACCTCACCGGTATGGCCATAGCCAACGCATCCATGCTCGATGAGGGAACCGCTGTTGCCGAAGGAATGCTCCTGGCGCGGCGGGCATCCCCTCAGAAAAGTTCTGTTTTTCTCCTCGACAGCGATGCGCTGGAGCAGACCAAAGCCCTTGTCAGGGGCCGCGCGGAACCTCTGGGCATCGAAATCATCGAAACGGACTTCTCCGGCCAGCTTCCCGAATGCTTTGGGGGGTTCATCCAATATCCCGGTTCTTCCGGCCGGATCTGGAACCCCAGTTCTGCCATTGAGGCCCTTCACGCCCATGACGCGCTCGCCGTGGTTGCAGCGGACATTTTGGCTTTGACGCTGCTGAAGCCTCCCGGGGAAATGGGCGCAGACATTGCGGTGGGAACGACGCAGCGCTTTGGGATTCCTTTGGGCTTTGGTGGCCCCCACGCCGGATATCTGGCCGTGCGAGCGGGGCTTGAGAGGCAAATGCCCGGTCGCCTCATAGGCGTCTCCAAAGACGCGGAGGGCAATCCGGCCTATCGCCTCACCTTGCAAACTCGCGAACAACACATTCGCCGGGATAAAGCCACCAGCAACATTTGTACCGCTCAGGTTCTCTTGGCCGTGATGGCCGGGATGTTTGCGGTGTACCACGGTCCCGAAGGCCTGAGGCAAATTGCCCGCGGTGTGGCAGCGAAAACAGCGGGTTTGGCGGCGGCTTTGCGCGACGCTGGACACGACGTCGCCTTCGAGACATTTTTTGACACGTTGACGCTAAGGGCGCCTGGCAAAGCCCGAGGCCTAGTTGATAGGGCAGCCAGAGAGGGTGTTCTTCTTCATTTTGTGGATCAGGACACCCTGTCTTTGTCCCTGGATGAAACGGCAATCGGAGTCCACACCGGTCTGCTTGCGGGATCGCTTGAGCAGAAGCTTGCGCTCATTTTCGAGTTGCCCCAATATCTCGGTGACGAGGGCGAAATAGTGCTGGGTGCAGATCTCGAGCGCACCAGCAGCTATCTAGACCACCCGGTATTTCACTCCCACCACTCCGAAACGTCTCTGATGCGCTACCTGAAAACGTTGGCCGATAAGGACTACGCGCTCGATCGCGGCATGATTCCTTTGGGAAGTTGCACGATGAAGCTCAATGCTGCAACCGAGATGGAAGCGGTGAGCTGGCCTGAGTTTTCTTCCCTGCACCCGTTTGCTCCCGTGGAGGACGTCCAGGGTTACCTGGTGATGATGTCGCACTTGGAGCAGTGGTTGGCCGAACTCACCGGGTATGACTCGGTGTCCTTGCAACCTAATGCGGGAAGCCAAGGCGAGTACGCAGGACTCTTGGCTATCCGTGGCTACCACCGTTCACGAGGAGATCACCACCGAGATGTCTGTCTTATTCCTTCCAGTGCGCACGGCACCAATGCGGCCAGCGCTGTCCTGGCTGGAATGAAAGTCGTTGTTCTCGCGTGTAATGACCGAGGAGACGTTGACCTTGAGGACGTTCACGCGAAAATTGCGGAGCACAGAGATTCCTTAGCTGCGCTGATGGTCACTTACCCCTCTACCCACGGGGTGTACGAGGCAGGAATCCGCGACATTACCGGGGCAGTTCACGATGCTGGCGGCCAGGTATATATCGATGGAGCCAACCTCAACGCCCTGGTGGGCTTCTCCCGCTATGGAGATATCGGTGGCGATGTCTCCCACCTCAACCTCCACAAGACCTTCTGTATTCCTCACGGTGGCGGCGGGCCAGGGGTGGGTCCCGTGGGGGCTAAAGCACACCTCGCACCCTTCCTTCCCGGGCACCCGATGTCCCAAATGAACGTGCATCCGCCTTTTGATACCGTGGCCGGCGAGGCAGGAACGGTTGTTCACCAAGGCGTTCCTGTGTCTTCGACGCCCTATGGCAGCGCCAGTATTTTGCCCATCCCGTGGGCATATGTCCGCATGATGGGTCCCGAGGGCTTAGCCAACGCCACCGCTGCCGCTGTGCTGGCGGCCAACTATGTGGCGCGTCGCCTGAAGGATCATTACGACATTCTCTACACGGGAGCTCACGGTCTCGTTGCTCACGAAGCGGTCATTGATATTCGTCCCCTCACGCAGGCCACAGGGGTGTCTGTCGACGATGTCGCTAAGCGCCTCGTGGATTACGGATTCCACGCTCCCACCATGTCTTTCCCCGTGGCAGGAACGTTGATGATCGAACCCACGGAGAGCGAAGACTTGGGTGAACTCGATCGCTTCATCGAAGCGATGATGGCGATTCGTGAAGAAGCCGATCAGCTAGCTCAGGGGGTGTGGCCGATTGAGGACAACCCTCTGGTGAATGCTCCTCACACCGCTGCCAGCGTGACCGCCAGCGTGTGGAACCATCCTTATTCCCGCGAACTCGCGTGCTATCCCGCCGAATTGCGCAGGCGTGGTGGTCTAGGGGAGGCGGGAACTCTGGGAGCGGCTCCTGGTGTTGCGAGCAAATACTGGCCGCCGGTGCGCCGAGTGGACCAAGCTTTTGGCGACCGGAACCTGGTCTGCGCGTGTCCCCCGGTAGAAGCCTTCGCCTAAATTTTGAGGAGCTCGCGCTTGAGAGTGGCCGCACTTTGAAACGCCACTCCCACGAGCGAAACATGTTTCCACCCGATCCGGCCTTCTCCATCGATGATGAAAATGCTCCGGCGGATTCCCACACCCATCAAACCCACCCCGTAAGCAGAGACGACGTCGCCTTTTTCGTCAGAGAGCAGAGGAAAACCGAGGCGTTGAGAGCGAGCGAACTTTTCGTGGCTGCCTGCGCCTTGCCGAGAAATACCCCACACTTCGGCCCCCAGCTCGCGAAAAGATTCGAGTTCGTCCTGATAGCTACACAACTGGGCGGTGCAGCCAGGCGAGTTATCCGCGGGATAAAAAGCCAACACAACTTTGTGGCCTCTCCGCTCCGAGAGCGTAAAATGGGCCTTCTGCGGCTCGCCCTCCACGAGGGTAATGCCGGCAAGGGTAAAGTCTGGGGCGGTGTCGCCAATTTGGGGTGTGCTCACGAAAACCGACGCTAACTTATGATTCCGAGAAATTCCCCAACAAGTCCGCGGTAAGGGGATAGCCGACAAACACCACGGTGTCAATGACGGCATGCCCGATGATGAGCGGTGCCAGGCGGCCCGTTCTCGCGTAGATAAAGCCGAATACCAGCCCCATCGCCACGTTTCCCACGAACGCCCCGAAGCCTTGATAGAGATGGTAGGTGCCACGCAGAAAAGCTTGCAGCACGATGATGGCCCACACCGGAACGGCCATCTCGCGAAGCCTGGCAAACAGGTAGCCCACGGCGATAATCTCTTCCACAATGCCGGCTTTCATCGCCAGAGCAATAAGCATCGGCACGGTCCACCAATAGGTATTCAGCGCGGTAGGAATGACGTTCACCGTGAGATCTAGCTCCCGGCCCACGAGGTAAACACCGAGACCGGGAATACCGATAAGGGCAGCTAACCCCACCCCGGCAAGCCCATCAGAAGCCCACCGCTTGCCGTCAAGGCCGAGCTTTCCCAAGCGCGGTTGAGCCGAAGACCAGAGCAGGAAGATGACGAGTGCCACCGGAACCAAGCCCTGCACAATCCCCAGCACTTGGTAGCTAAAATCAGCCCAGGGGAGGGGACTTCTCGACGCATTGAGTGTCGCCGTTTGCTCGGACAAAGGCGTATCGCGGGTCAGGCGAACAAGAATGTTGACCACGGAATACAGCGCGCTCAACCCCAAACTCAGGCCCAACACGATGGCAATTTCAACACCGGTTCGGGCGCGGCTCATAGGCTACTTCTGGTTCAGAGCGGGATCACACGTAGCTGTGCCGCCGGGGAGCAGGCCGCGGTAGCGGGCAACCAAGGAGTAAACACCAGCTGCCACCCAGGACATGGGCGGAATGGCAAGGATCCACCCCAGAAGCCTCAGCGTAAAGCGTGGTTGCACCCGCAACAAAGCGCTAGCCGCCAAGTGGCCAGCGTAATGATGGGTAGGGGTGAGGTACCAGGCAAATTTATCGACATCTTCCTGGCTCAACGCGTAGGTATCTAACGGCAGTGCCTGGGAGGTCGTGGTGGGGGGAAAACGGGGCAACCAGCGCTGGAGTCGTTGCACCCACAGGGTACAAAAAGCGCAGTCGCCGTCATAGACGAGGAGGTGCTGGTCAATCGCGGCACGATGTGTCATGGTTCCATGCTAAGGCTCTCGGCTGGAAGCCCGGTAAGATAAGCGTGCAGGGCTTCGGTGAGTAGTTTCTGCTCCACGCAGCCCACCCCCGAAAAGGACCTCTCATGGCTTATGCCACTCGCAGCGACGTGCGCAACGTCGCCATTGTTGCCCACGTTGACCACGGTAAGACCACGCTGGTTGATGCCATGCTGCGTCAAACAGGCGCTCTCTCTGACCACGGCCCCGTGACCGAAAGAGCGTTGGACTCAGGGGAGCTCGAAAAAGAAAAAGGCATCACGATTCTTGCGAAGAACACCGCAGTGTCTTATAAAGGAAAGCATTCTGGTGGAAGCCCCATCACCATCAATGTGATTGACACCCCCGGTCACGCTGATTTTGGCGGCGAGGTCGAGCGTGGCTTGAGTATGGTCGACGGCGTCGTTCTCTTGGTGGACGCCAGCGAGGGCCCTTTGCCCCAAACGCGTTTTGTGTTGCGTAAAGCGCTTGCCGCAAAGTTGCCAGTGATTTTGCTCGTCAACAAGACTGATCGTCCCGACTCTCGCATTGACGACGTTGTGCGCGAAACCCAAGACCTGTTGCTGGGGTTGGCGTCTGATTTGGTGGATGAGGTGCCCGATCTTGATGTGGATTCGCTGCTGGAATTGCCGATCATTTATGCGTCGGGTCGCGAAGGTGCTGCGAGTGCGAACCAGCCGGCGGATGGCTCACTACCGGACAACCTTGATCTCGAACCTCTTTTCGGCGCTATCGTCGCCCATATTCCTGCACCCGTCTATGACGATGAGCACCCGCTGCAAGCTCATGTCACCAACTTGGATGCTTCCCCGTTCCTCGGAAGAATCGCGTTGCTTCGCGTCTTCCAGGGGACCATCACCAAAGGCCAAACAGTGGCATGGGTGCGCCACGATGGCACCGTGTCCAATGTGCGCATCACCGAATTACTCCGCACGGAAGCTTTGGAGCGTGTTCCCACGGAAAGCGCCACTGCCGGGGACATTGTTGCGGTCGCGGGTATTGACAACATCACCATCGGTGAAACCATCGCGGACCCAAACGACGTCAGGCCTCTGCCCGCCATCACGGTGGATCACCCCGCCATCTCGATGACTATCGGGACAAACACGTCGCCCCTGGTCGGGTCCGTGAAGGGTCACAAACTCACCTCGCGGATGGTCAAGGATCGCCTTGACCGCGAACTCATTGGAAACGTGTCTATCAAAGTTGTGGACGTCGGCCGACCCGATGCCTGGGAAGTTCAAGGCCGTGGGGAATTGGCTTTGGCCATTTTGGTCGAAAACATGCGCCGTGAAGGCTTCGAACTCACCGTGGGTAAGCCTCAGGTGGTGACGCAAACCATTGATGGTTCCCTCCACGAACCTATTGAATCCCTCACTGTGGATGCTCCCGAAGAGTTTGTGGGTGGTGTCACACAGCTGCTGGCATCAAGAAAAGGCCGCATGGACACCATGTCCAACCACGGCACCGGGTGGGTCCGAATGGAATTCACGGTTCCCTCACGAGGGCTTATTGGGTTTAGAACCGACTTCCTCACTCTCACGCGCGGTCAAGGTATTGCCAACGCCATCTCTGCCGGTATGGCGAAATGGGCTGGTTCGATTGTCGCGAGAAATACGGGTTCTATCGTCTCGGACCGCATGGGTGCTGTGACGACCAACGCCATGATGACGCTGCAGGAGCGCATGACGTTCTTTGTGAAGCCGGGAGTTGCCGTCTACGAAGGCATGGTGGTGGGGGAAAACTCTCGTGCCGACGACATGGATGTCAACATCACTAAGGAGAAGAAGCTCAATAACATTCGATCCTCCACCGCAGAAGAACTCGAACGCCTGACTCCACCGCGTGAGCTTTCGCTCGAGGAATGTCTCGAGTTTGCTCGTGACGATGAATGTGTCGAAGTTACCCCCGAAACTGTCCGAATCCGCAAGGTGGAGCTGGACCAAACTTCTCGCGGGCGAATGGCGTCCAGGCTAAAGCGTCAAGACGCTTCAGCGGGATAGCGCGTCGGTACCCTAAAGATATGAAGGTCGCACGTTTTACCTTGGGTTCTGGGGACCCGTTGTATGGCGTACTCGACGGTGAAGACCTCGTCGTCCTCGCGGGCGACCCGCTGTATCACGGCATCAACCCCACTGAGACAAGGGTTCCGCTGGAGAAGGCGACTCTGTTAGCCCCCGTGATTCCCCGTTCCAAAGTGGTCTGTATCGGGATGAACTATGCCGAGCACGCAAAAGATATGAACCACGATGGGCCCGATAACCCTCTGATTTTCCTCAAGCCCAACACGGCGGTTATTGGGCCTGGTGACACCATCATCATTCCTCCGGTGGAAGGCCGCATCGTTCACGAAGGCGAGCTCGCCATCGTGATTGGAGCTGTTGCCAAAAGAGTGAAAGCTGCGGACTGGAAAGAGGTGGTCTTTGGCTTTACCATCGCCAACGATGTCTCTGCCAGGGACGTCATGTTTGCCGATGGACAGTGGGCGAGGGCGAAAGGCTATGACACGTTCTGTCCGCTCGGGCCCTTCATCGACACAGATTTTGACCCGTTTGATGCGGAGATAGAAACCTATGTAGATGGGGAGCTGAGGCGAAAAGGAAGTACCAAAGACCTCATCTACTCAATCCCCGAAATCATCGAATTCTGTTCCGATGTCTGGACGTTGCTTCCCGGCGATGTTATTTGCACCGGGACACCTTCAGGCCTCGGCGGATTCGTCGATGGTCAAACTATCGAAATCACTATTAAAGGGTTGGGGACGCTGTCAAATCCTGCGAAGAATCGCGATGACCGACGCGACTGACACTCTGGATGTTCCTGCGCTGCAACTCAAAGTTCGCAGGGTTCTCATTACCGGGCAGATTATGGCCGGGCTGGGCTTGGGGGCGACGCTCTCCATGGGCGCAATTTTGGCCGGACGCCTCTCGGGTTCTGACGCATGGTCGGGGCTGGCTGCGAGCGTGGCCACTCTGGGAGCTGCTGTAGCGGCCATACCTTTGGCGCGGTTAGCTGCACGCTACGGCCGTCGCGTCTCTCTTACAACGGGCGCGCTCGTGGCGGCATTGGGCGCCGTAGTGACTATTGCTTCGGTCATCGTCGCCCTTTTTCCTTTCCTACTCCTGGGGTTGATGATGATGGGTGTGGGGACCGCCGTCAACCTTCAATCCCGCTTTGCGGCGACAGATTTAGCGGCGCCCGAAACCAGAGGTAGGGACCTGTCGCTCGTGGTGTGGGCGACCACATTAGGTGCTGTTTCGGGTCCCAACTTGCTGGTCCCCGGTGAAGCGCTGGGTGGTTTCCTCGGGTTGCCAGAGCTTGCGGGGCCTTTTGTTTTTAGCCTTATCGCCCAGCTCCTCGCCGCGGCGGTCTATATCTTTGCCCTCAGACCGGATCCTCTGAAGCTCGCTGCTGACCTCGCTCGAAATATCACCCGCGCGACCCGTGGCGGGGTGACAGACGTGGTGGATAATCCGATGATGGCCACCACGGCGATCATGTCAGTGGCATTGACCCACGCCACGATGGTGTCGGTGATGGCGATGACGCCGGTTCATTTAGTGAATCATGGCGCATCCCTTGCCATCGTGGGCTTTACCATCAGCCTCCACATCGCGGGAATGTATGGCCTGTCTCCGGTCTTTGGCATCATCGCCGATCGCGTCGGGCGCATCCCCACCATCCTTCTGGGCCAAGCAATTCTTGTCCTCAGTCTGGCGTTCACCGGGTTCGGTTCTGAAAACGAGGTGACGGTCGTGATTGGCTTGGTGCTTTTGGGATTGGGCTGGAGTGCGTCCACTGTCGCGGGATCAACGTTGCTCACGGAGTCCACCTCCATCGCACAGCGTGCTTCACGCCAGGGGCTGTCCGATTTGCTGATGAGCGGCTCCGGTGCTGTTGGCGGTGCACTAGCAGGGGTCGTGTTAGCACTCGTGGGCTACAGCGGATTGTCTTTTGTGGCGTTGGCGCTTGTGGTGGGAGTTCTCGTGAGGGTGTTCCGTTATTCGGGTGCAAGCCCTCGGCGTTCGGTCACCGGTGCGGCTCCGGCGATGTATGACATTTAGGGCACCACAGCCTCTTCAACGAAGGACAAACTGATGACGGTAACGACCACCACTGCGACCGGGAAAGACGTGCGCGTTCGGTTTTGCCCCTCACCCACGGGGACGCCTCACGTGGGGCTGATCCGCACAGCTCTTTTTAATTGGGCCTTTGCCAGACACCACGGCGGAACTTTTGATTCCGCATCGAGGACACGGATGCCGAGCGCGATAGCGAGGAAAGCTACCACCAGCTCCTTGAAGCGCTCACGTGGTTGGGTCTCGACTGGGATGAGGGCCCCGAAGTGGGCGGTCCTTATGCGCCCTATCGGCAATCCCAGCGCAGTGATCTGTACCAGGGCATCATTGCCAAGCTTTTAGAGGCGGGCCACCTTTATGAAAGTTTCGTTACCCCCGACGAAATGGCTGCACGAAACGTGTCATGGGGGCGCGACCCTAAACAGGGGTATGACAACCACGAACGCGATCTGACCCCCGAAGAGCGTCAGGCATTCCGAGACCAGGGGCGCGAACCCGCCCTGCGCTTGCGAGTGCCCGAGCTTGACCGTGGCTTTGAAGATCTGGTCCGAGGCGAAGTGTTATTTCCCGCCACGTCTACAACAGATTTTGTCTTAGTCCGTGCGGGCGGGAAACCCCTGTACACGTTTGTGAACCCCGTGGATGACGCCTTGATGGGCATCACGCACGTGTTGCGGGGGGAGGACCTTCTCTCCTCCACGCCCCGGCAGATTGCTCTCTACACGGCGCTGATAGACATTGGAGTGGCAACCCACATCCCTCGTTTTGGTCATCTGCCTTTTGTGATGGGCGAGGGAAATAAGAAGCTGTCTAAGCGTGACCCTGAAGCAAACCTCTTT
>FUWD013378269.1_pt3 | contig 12700 bp, 25 predicted proteins | sample 1063281 | NCBI WGS metagenome assembly FUWD01 (sample SAMEA79048168, study PRJEB19326) | metagenome | biome: marine
ACCAATCCACAAACCCACCAACCAATCCACCAACCAATCCACAAAACACCCACCAACCCACCGCGTTTGGCTCAACCTTTGGCTCAACCTAAAGGTTGAAAGGGTCGTCCGTTCCCAAGTCGTAGTTGTATTCGTACAAGTATTTTGCGAACCGCTTCGGGTGTAGACACATTTGAATCAGTTCTTCCTTGTAGAGCGACGTATTCTCTTTCATGGCGTCGTAATCATAGGCAAATATACTTGGATTCGACGAAAACTCTCGCCAGGTTATCTTGTCTAGGTTTTTTTCCAATATAGACATCGCGTTCGGATTCGAACACAATACGTGCCAATGTATCTTGTCTTGATTCTCTTGAAGGATTGGTATCATATCTGGACGGGCGCACAAATAATACCAATCCGACCAAGTCAAATGATCCACATTTTCCAAAATGGTCTCGACGTTCGTGGAGAAGGCTGCCGACACAATGGACGTTTCCAATACACGAAGCCCATTCTTTTCAAAAAGACGGGGGATGTTCGGGTCCCCGTGTAAGAAATACAAATGACGCAATACACACCAATGAATTTTGTCTGGATTTTCTTCTAGAAGAGAAAGCGCCGCCGGATTACCGGAGAGAGCGCGCCATTGGATTTTATCCGGATGGTCAGACAACAGGCGTATGGCACCGGGATTTCCCGACAAGCTACACCAGTCGACCTTGTCTAGATGCTTTTCCAAGAGACCCATCGCATTCGGATTCGAAGACAAAGCATACCAATCGATACCGGTTGTATTTTCTATCAAGTGAGGATTCAGGGTGTTTTCTATTAAGTGTATTGCGTTAGGATTCAGACACAAGAGCTCCCAATCTATCCACTTTGGGTTCTCTTCCAACAAGCGAATGGCGTTCGGATTGAGAGACAAAAGATGCCTACGGGATTGGTCGAACCAATGTGGAAACCTTAAGCGCAACATTTATCCATAAAAAAATAGTCCAACCTAATTTCAATTTATCAACCATTTCAACCTTTAGGAAAGGTTGAGCCAAACGGCTGAGACAAAACGAAAATAAACCCCACAAACCACAAAACACCAATCCACCAATCCGCCAATCCACCAATCCACCAATCCGCCAATCCACCAATCCACCAATCCACCAATCCACCAATCCGCCAATCCACCAACAAAACACCCACAAACCAGCAATCCACCAATCCACAAACCACCAATCCACCAATCCACAAACCACCAATCCACCAATCCGCCAATCCACCAACAAAACACCCACAAAACACCCACAAACCAGCCACGTTTGGCTCAACCTTTCCTAAAGGTTGAAAGGGTCGTCCGTTCCCAAGTCGTAGTTGTATTCGTACAAGTATTTCTCAAACCGCTTCGGGTGTAGACACATTTGAATCAGTTCTTCCTTGTAGAGCGACGTCTTCTTTATCATAGTATCGTAATCGTAGGTAAATACACTGGGGTTGGTCGCCATCTCCCTTTTATTTACACGCAGTAGGTTCGTTTCCAAAATAGCCATCGCGTTCGGATTCGACGACAACTCGTGCCAATATAGTTTGTCTGTGTTCTCTTGAAGCATCTCGACCGCAGCAGGATTACCCGACAGAAAGCGCCAGTTGATTTTTTCTGGATTCTCTTGAAGCATGGACGTGGCGGATGGATTTCCTGACAGCCAGTTCCAGTGAATTTTGTCTGGATTCTCTTGAAGCAGAGACATCGCGGATGGATTGCCTGACAACACATCCCAGTGGATTTTGTCTGGATTCTCTCGAAGCATAGACATCGCCGCTGGATTGGAAGAGAGATGTCGCCAATTAATGTTTTTCGTGTCTTTCAATAGGTACATCGCGCTTGGATTTCCGGACAAATAATTCCAGTCGGCTTTGTCTAGATTCTTTTCTATCAAGAACATCGCGTTCGGATTCAAAGACAATAAAGACCAATTGATATTAGACAGGTTTCGTTGTATCAAGTGCATTGCGTTCGGATTCAGACACAACATGTCCCAATTTATCCAGGTTGGATTCTCTTCCAACAGGGACACCGCGTTTGGATTGGAGGACAAATCCCGCCCGTCTATGGTGAATTGACCGGCACACCAGTGGTCAAGCGGAAACTTTAAGCGCAACATGAGTTCTAAAAAAAATATGTCAATCCTTTCAATTTAAATTCAGAGCATCGTTTTCAACATATCTTCTGTGCTTAAATAAAACTTATTCACAAAAACCTCTCGATTCGGGTTTACACGCCTCAACTCCATTTTAAAATTCTCCACTATCCAAGCATGAAATAGGTCGCACGTCTTAAGCATACTATACTTTGCAACATCGCCGTTTGGATAACGGACCACTAAGAACGCCATCTTATTTTCGCAATAGGAACTTGCCAAAATATCTACAACATCATGGATGATCACGTCAGCACTTTCGTCGTCTGGTGACAACTCGATCTCCGCAAATACAGGGGACATATAGACTTCCTTTGAACCGATTTTTATTCAATTTTAAAAAATTGAAAATTCTACGCAACATTCCAATGGACGAGATGTCGGACGATAGTTCGGACGAGATGCCAGAACTGGAAGACATCCCAGACCTATACGACAGCCTATGGAGCCACATGACGACAGACGACCAGACACCGATTTATTTAGACATTGAAACGATAGACCATATTCGCGTAAAAACTAGATTAGAATATAGGTCATCCCACACGTTGCGCCTACGTATATGCGATGTCTGGACTTCCCGTCTGATGTTTCAAGTCGATATACACTCGGCAAACGATTTGCGTGCGTTTAGATTCACAGGACCTCAGTTAAAATACAACCTAGAGAAAGATAACTTTGGTTTGGGTCCGTTCGGGTCTACAAACTTGGGCGACGAGTGCTGTGTGTGTTTGGAAAACTGCGTGACGAAGACCAGTTGTGGACACTATTTATGTAGATTTTGCCAGGATAAATTACAAACGTTGCGTTGCCCCATGTGCCGTGCCCACTTTCGCGGGTAGACGCCAAATATTTTTTTTATAAAAAAAAAGTGTCCGCCGACACCTTTTTTTTGTTTTATTCGCGCTCTGCTTCGATGCGCTTGGCTATATTGTCGCAGATGGTCTTGAAGAAGATTTGCCGAACCTCCGTCTCACGCGACAAAGGAGGCGGTGGATGAGTAGGCGATCTCGGGCGTCGTGGCGATCTCGGGCGTCGGGGCGCTCGCGGCTTGCGCAGCAGCTGGGTAAGCAGTTCCGCCGCGAGCTTCGGGTGTTTCACAAAAAGCAACGCAACCATCTCTTTGTTCGTAGGCGCCATGCGTCTCTCTATGCGGACGCGGTGTTTCAATTTTCATAAAAAAAAGGTGTCCACCACCACCCCTTTTTTTCTACTTGGATACCCGGATGATGAACGGGCTTCCTTTCGGGCGATCTTTATTCCACGCCTTGGCTAGTTCTCTGGCTAGTTCTTGGTCCGCTTGTGATCGTGGTGGGTCGGGTTGCTGAAAAAGCCCATAGGCGGCGTACTTGATTACTGGCGGCATCTCTGGTCTAACTATCGTAGAAAGAACTGGTTCAATTTTTACGACCAGCGTTTGGTGTCAAAAAAAAAGGTGTCCGCCGCCACCCCTTTTTTATGTTTTTTTATAGCGACTCGCCGTCAGAGCTCTGCGCCTCTTCTTTGCGCTTTGCCACGTTGGTGGCGATCTTCTTGGACTTGCGGATCGCCGCATCGTAGCGCTTCTTTTCAGCTTGGAGCTCCTCGTCGGACGGGTTCGTCGCCTTGAACCGCCCCATGTGCTCTTTCCTGGTCTCGCGCGCCAGCGCCGCCTTTTGCTTTTGCCCGTCCGTCATCGGGTTCGTCACCACCGTCTTCTCCTTGGACAACAGCTCAGCCATCAGCTCCGACGCAATCTCGGGGTGCTTCTCGAACAACAGTGCAGACATCGCCTTGTAGGTCACCTTGTGATCTTTCACCAACACCGACATCCCTTCAAACGTGTACGAATCGAGAGAGGTGCCAAGAACAGACATGATGCCTGGTTTGAAAGCTATGAGACCTATAGAGTGATTTTATGATTTCAATTTTTACGCCCAGACGTTTGAGGTCAAAAAAAAAGGTGTCCGCCGCCACCGATTTTTTTTTGTTTACGCGTCGAAATCTTCCCAGTCGTCCAACACCTCGACGGGCGCCTCGACGACTGGTGCCACGACGGGCGCGACGACTGGCCGACGACTGGCACGACGACTGGCGCGATTTGCGCTTTGGCTTGGGACCAACGCACCAGTTCTTCACGGTGGTCGAGGATGATTTTGGTGAGATCATACAGCGAGATGCCTTGTTTGTAGGTGCGCGCGCGGAGCTTGGGCGACTTGGACTGCTCGAATTCGCCTTTGTGGGAGAACACCACCATTTGGTCTGAGCGCGCCGCACACAACACAATCCCCATCCATATGCGCTGATTCTTTGCCCGGATGTCGCAATCCGCGTGCATCATGCGCGCGACCAGCACGTCGGTCTCGAGCACGCGATCCGAGAACTTGAGATCGTTTTCGATCCACGCCGAGATATTGGACCACTGCTTGTCCCCGAACACAAACGGCTGGGTGCCGTAGCGAGCTTTGAGCTTGGAGTCGACGATCGTGAATTTGCTGGACAAGAAGCGTGGGTCCAACATGATGATAGTCTGTGCGTGGTCTTAGGATGCCTCAGACTTTCAATTTTTACGCCCCGAGCGTTTGGTGTCAAAAAAAAGGTGTGCGCCACCACCCATTTTTTTTATGTTTTTTTAAGCCTCGTCCGCCCAGTTGAACCACGGGATCGGGGGCGGGGGTTCGTCGTCGTCGTCAAGCGACAAGAGCACTACGGGTACTACGGGCTTCGGTGTTCGGTACACCAACCGGGGCTTCTGGTGGCACGCAGCCGACTTGTGTCCTTTCTTCTTGCAGTGCGCGCACGGCGGGCACGTGGGGCACTGGTAAACCGTGTGACCGGACTTCTTGCAGAAAAAGCAGTTCATGGTGAACTTGCCGGGGGATGCTATGAACAGACTGGAGGCGTCTTTTGGTTTCAATTTTTTCTGTTTGACGCCAAATGCGTCTGTTTGACGCCAAATGCGTCTGTTTGACGCCAAATGCGGAAAAATTGAAACGACGAAGCATCTATACCACGTTCACAGAGAACATGAACAGCCTCGCTCAACGTCTCAACAACGCAGTCGCGTCCGGGGACGCCGAGAGCCAAATCGAGGAGATCGTGGAGATCCTTTGCGCACGCAAGTACGTCCAAGCCACCAAATCCGCCTTCGGCGCAGACCCGTCGGGTCGGTTCGACGAAAGCACGTCGGTGCGCTACTACAAGTACATCTGGTACCTTCACACGCATGACCCGGAGAGCAAGGACAATATCGCCGTGGACGTGGAGCGCATCTGGGCGTACCTCCGCGGAGAGCAGTTGTCAGCTGCGTCCAAGTACTCGATGACGGAAATCAAGTCCCTATGCGCCAGGAATTACGTGGTGATGACCGCGGACAAGCGCCTCAAGCAGAACTGGATCAACGCCTACGAAGGCAGCAAAAAATGGTCGTTCAACGTGTTCGCACTCCGAAGCCCGATGCCTACGGACTGCCTGCGCCAAATCAACACGTGGCTTTAAACAAAAAAAGGGGTGGTGGTGGACACCTTTTTTTTGACACCTAACGCTGGTCGTAAAAATTGAAATCGCCCAATTCATCGAGAGGGTCTCAACGAGTGCATTCAACATGTCCACTCGCGTTTCCAACGATTTTTTCGACTATTTGAAAGACGTCCGGCGCATGGACAAGGAGGGCAAGACCTACCAAATGTCTTGGGTCCAGACGCCCGAACCGACCGAAGTGACCAACGTCCACGTTATGTCGCAGCGCTTCCGCGATGGTCAATGCGTCCGGCATGTCATCAAACGCTACGACGCCATCCTCAAGAAGGTGAAGATCGGGGAGAACGCGTTGTTCGGCGTCTACGACTCGGAGTCTGACAGCATCCTGTCGGGGAGCACAAGGTTCAAGTCCCTCAGCGCGATGTCGCAAGCCCACTACGTGCAAGAAGGCTCGTCCCGCAAATCAAGCAACGGCTGGAAAGAGTGCCAATACGAAGTGGAAGGCGTGTGGATAAGTTGCGACTAAACATAAAAAAAGGGGCGGTGGTGGACGCCTTTTTTTTTGACACCAAACGCTAGTCGTAAAAATTGAAATCGTTAAATCCTTAGAGATAAGTTCATACAGTCTGTAACATGTCTGTTCCTTCGTTTTGCATCCCCTACTTGATGAGCTTTGTCACGGTGGGCAAGGTCACGCATGTGTTCAATGACTTGTTCGAGTGCGACTGCGTGAAAGACGTTCAGCTGGTGCCCATGGAGAAAGACGGCAAGAAGTACAACCTCTGCTTCGTGCACTTCCACGACATGCCGGTGGACCCAGACATTGGTGGGGGCAAGTGGTCCAAGCTTGACGACGAGACGCCGTTCTTCAAGTTGAAGCCTGACAACAAGGTGAACCCTGTCACGGGTGAGCCGTTCTTCTGGAAGGTCTTCCTCAACAAGAAATCCAAGCCGGAAATCTTGGCATAAAAACATAAAAAAAGGGTGGTGGTGGACGCCTTTTTTTTTGACACCAAACTATATGGACGTGTGGATCGACGGCGGGGGGTTCGCGGCGTTTTGGTATTCGTACGGATATATGTCTAGGATTCCACGTCCTGCTTCGTTACACGGCTATAGTGCCGGCGCCCTAGTGTGCGTTCTCTTGACGTGCGACGTAGACGATGTCCTTGACGCGGCGCTCGCCGTTTTATCGGACTGTACATTTGGCGCCGTCGGGGACGCCTTAAGGCGCTTTGTAGAGACCTTGCTGCCTTGTGACGCCCACCTACGAGCCTCCAATTATGTACACATCGCCTTAAGCGATCCAAGCGCGTGGTATAAAACAAAAATCGTAAACTCTTGGGACACGAGACAAGACCTAGTCGATTGTCTTGTGGCGGCGTGTTTCATTCCAGGCTTTATGGGCGCCCATAGAAAAGACCCGGTGTATGGTTGTCTAGACGCCACCTTCGCGCCTGACTTAGACGACTATCGTGTCAACCTCATGCGGGTTACGCCTCGGGCGGCAGATTTGTCTCTGATTGACCGAGACACCGCCATGGGATACTACGCGCAAGGCGCCATAGAGGGATTTTTAAAAGCAGAGATAAAAAATATAGGGCTTCACAATATAGGTTTATAGGGCTTCTTCACATTCCAATAAGTCAGACACATCCACTACGTCTTCGCGGACATCCTCTGGGATTGTATCGTCCTCGCTTTCTGTTTGCGGGACATTTTGTACTACGCCCTTATGGTACAAGAGCCCGTGTTTGATACAAATGTCCGCCAAAATCCATCCCTTAGGCACGACAAAGTGATGTTCCGACCCCGGATAAGTTGCTGTAATGACTTTGTGCGTCATCTTGGTGTTCCTCTCTCTATAAATCCATTTCAATTTTTAAAATTGATGGCGATTGAACGTGGTGTCTAATGTATGGCGATTTTACTACCGTTTTACCTTCGTCTCGGCGCGCACAGCCTCACCACGGACCAACCGCTGGACGTGATTGTCTATGAAATCGAGAGGATTTTAGACACCTTAGGCATCGTCCACGAACATTACATTTGGTTCTTTGACCAAGACGAATGCTTTGAAATCGCCGTGTATGCGACCGAAGAAGCCCATGTCATCATCCCGCGCAATATAAGCCATAACGCGACCCTCTTTGAGGACATTGTATCCGAACTGAATTCTGTCTTTAAGAAAGGGTTTTGAGACAAATTTGTCTCACGTCATACTCTAAAATTAAAGGACATATAAAATGGGGTGAATTTTACTACAAAGGAGTTCAAGACCGCGCCGCTCAGGTCGAATCAGACGGGAAGTATCCGGAAAATATTACCGAAGAAGTCAACGATGTGACTGGTTTCGGCGAATAAACAATATTTTTTATCCTAACCAATCCTACACCCAATCCTACACCCAATCCTACACCCAATCCCAAACCCAATCCCAATCCCAATCCTACACCCAATCCTACACCCAATCCACACCAACCCACAACCCAATCCACACCAAACCACCGATTTGGCTCAACCTTTCCCAAAGGTTGAAAAATTGAAAGAGATATTTTCTTAATCCTAATGTATGGATCGCGTCATCAATGATACCAACCAGGCGGTGAACTACGTGTTGAACCATTATCGCAACACAAGCGACGACATGATCCGTATGCTACAAGTGATTTTGGAATTGAATTTGGTGGATTGGGTTCGGTATTTTAACGTCATTCAAGGGTTTATGTTTGGCGGCGGACACAACTACATGCTCATTTGCGAACACCCGCGTGTGGTTGCGATGAATCTCAGCAACATGCAATTGGCGACATGTGTGCGCGAATGCCAAATCTGTTTGGGGGAAGCCAATACGGCGGGCTAAACCTGTTTTCCTCTATAAAAAATATATTTTTTTAGGCATCTTCTAAAGCGGTTTTTAATTCTATAAAATATTCTTGTTCAAGTGCGTCGAATCCTAGGTCATCTAAGTCGTGCTGTTCCAGCATAAACACACACGCGAGGTCGATTTGCTCGTAAGCAAACAATGGCGCGCGATGTCCCAGACCGAAAAAGCGAAACAAATAGCCCACCGGGTCCAAGTGTTGGTCCGCGTACACCAAATCCTCGTAGTCGAGTTCATATCCAGCCCCTGTGATATAATACGCCATGGTGTCTAGAGTTTATTTTTTTTTATTTCAATTTATATAATGAACCGAGCGAAGAGAGCGAAGAGACGAGCGAAGACCCGAAAGAGGACGAGACGAGCCGGAGCCCGGCGCGGTGCGGAACGTGTCTCTAATCTTGAGGCGGGGGTCTTTGTATTGTTGCCCAAAGACGCGCAAGAGTACGAACCACTTTATTTAATTATAGAAGACAACGACGACGGAACCTACGAAGCGATCTCGTGTCCACCCCTCCGCTACCCCGACGCAAACTATTACATTCGCGGACGACAAGTGGACACCATGTTTGGCGAAGCGTTTCATAAAATGGTGGTGTTTAACAAACTAAAAGACGCAGGCGAACATTATATATTATCCAAAGGAAGTTATAAGATGACGATTCCTAAAGATTGGACGCATGAGAATGACGAACTGTGGGACACCATGACCCAAACATTTTAAGACTGGTTTCTCTGTTTTCCGACTCATTTCTGGTATTTGCCCTCATTTCTGGGCGTTTCGCGGGTATAATCGCCTTCTATTTTGGTATGCGTTAGACGAATAAGGCGATTCGCCCCTACGCATTAAACGGATATTCAGTGAGGGTCACATTGAATATGTCGTTCAGATCGTGTCTTACATTCGTGCTATTTCTAGTAACGCGCAATGTATAGGTCCCGGCTGGAACCCCACTATACACATCGTTCCGTCCCCAATATTGATGAACAGATTTGTGAGAAAATTTAAAATCAGCATTGGTCGAGCGTATCGCTATATTTTCAGAGTTTATTAACTCAAAGGTAAATCTAGCCACCAAACTAGAGGTACAAAAGCCACCGCATTTAAAGTTAAAGCACAGGGTTCCGCCATTTAATATAAGAGTTGCCAATGTAACGGAGGACGAGCTGTATGTTGACGGAAACACATTGGTGGTATTCACCACTACATTTCTAAATCGTGAAGTCACGATGTTTCCGCCGACCACTAAGTCGCCGGACACATCGAACGAGTCGTACACACGTTCGACCGCTTCGGTACCGGACCCATTCAATGTGATTGACTGATTGACCATCCATCCGCCGTGTATGGTCTCTTCGCCAATAAAACCAGTGTTCCCTAAGCGGAAAGGTATTTGGGTCGGTTTAGTAAATAAACACGGTACTTCAACCACAAAGGACATATATATATTAAAAAGGATTTTCTATTAAAACAACATTGAAAAAGTCGGATACCCCATGTCTTAAATTCGTAGCATTTCGAGAAACACTTAATATATAGGTTCCGGCTGGTACATTCGTGTATACATCATTTCTTGCCCAATATTGTGATACGTTTGCTTGATTAAAATAATACGACGCCACCGTGGACTTTATCGTTTGACTATTTTGTGTTAATACAAACGTATAATTCGCCAGTCCAATAGCCGTACGAGATCCTCCACATTCAAAGCTCATATGTAGTGTTCCGCCGTATACAATCACTTCCGCCAAGGTTACATTTGACGGAGACGAGCTGTCAAGAAATTGTCCGGATAGATTGTCTATTATCTTGTCTGCCCTAAAACGAGAACTCAAAATGTTCCCGCCGACTTCTATGTCGTTCGTAACTTTTATAGAATCGTATACAGGCTCTCCAGAATTAGAACCTACCCCGTCCAACGTTAAAGACCCATTGACTATCACACTGCCGTGAATCGTCTCGTTTCCGGTCAGCGTGGTGTTTCCTAGACGATTGGGGATTTGGACTGATTTTGTAAATGCAGACGGTATTTCTACTACGAAGGACATATATATATATATTATTTTATCCCTCTAATGCGACTACACGATTAGAAATATCGTCTAAACGAGCAGAAATATTCAACAAAAATTGGTAAATATTTATACCTGACACGTCCAACGAACCTTTCACTTCAGCATTGCCGCGGACCATAAGGTTGTTCGAGATGTCCAAAGAATTGTATATAATATCTTGGTTTTGATTGCTGGTGCCACCCAGCGTAAAAGAACCGTTCACCACCAACCCGCCGTGAATGGTCTCGTTTCCGGTCAGCGTGGTGTTTCCTAGGCGATTGGGGATTTGAACCGATTTAGAAAATGCGGAAGGAACCTCCACTATAAAAGACATATATATGTAGATTATTTAAATTTTATATACAATTCGCGTTTAAACTTTTCCAGAGACATATCACCCGGAAGAGTTTTCCTCCAAACATGAATATCGTGCTTTGGAGCGTAACGGAAATTATGTATGATCTTTTTCTTTTTCTTTAAAATAATACAAAATTGACTCAAGGCATAGGCACATGGAATGCCAAACGGCACCATAAACTCCGCAATCTTGTTCCCGATCAACCCGACCTTCGGGCGCGAAGGGTTTGGCGCACACGTAAGATAAAATTCGGCAAATTGGTATATTTCGCTACTCAAAAGATGACCTTGCGCCCGGTGACGGACCTCGTAAAGGAACAGAAGGTTCGTCAACTCTTTCAGTTTTTGTTCTAGAAATTTTTCTCGATTCATTTTAATCTAAATCTACTAAATCTAAATCTTTCAATTTTTGAATGCCTCTTCCGTGTTTCCCGTTTACCGGCTATAAATCCTTCCATATAATTCTGTAGTTCGCGGGGAATATTTCGAAACGTTCCTGATTTTGAGGCTAACTGTAGGGCGCGAAAGGACTTTAAATCTATCATGGTGTCTAAATCGTGGTCACAATTATTTTCTCTTATATACTTGGCAAATCGCTTTAATTCAGTCATTTTTTTTGAAAATGGATTTCCGGATAAATATAACTCACGCAATCCGGGCGCCACATTCGGGAACTTTTTCATTTTATTGTCGCGCGCGTCTAGGCTGGTCACCGTCGGCATAAGAGGCAAATCCGTTAAGAGGTTGCCTACACATTCCACCTTTATTAATTCTCCCTCGTCTTGTTCCGGCAAGGACGTTAGCTTGTTATAATTACACGAAAAATATTGTAGAGAATCGGGCAGTTCTGGTAGTTCGGTTAAAGCACTATTGTTTTCGCAATTAATTTCTTCTACGCCGTCCGGGAAAGCACGGATGTAGGTTAAGTCTGTATTTGAAATCGTTAGAGAATCCACTTGCACCTCTTCTGGATCGCTTAATACAAGTTGTTGTATTGTATTAAATTCGCTAGAAGGACCAACCACAGATATTCGTTTTCTCTTCATATATTCAACCTTTAAAAAAGGTTGAGCCAAAACGGGTGATTTGGTGGTTGTGGGTTGGTGGTTGTGGTTGGTTGTGGGTTGTGGTTGTTAGGTTGGTGGGTTGTTGGGTTGTGGGTTGTGGTTGTGGTTGGTGGTTGTGGGTTGTGTGTTGTGGGTTGTGGTTGGTTGTGTTGTGGTTGTGGTTGGTTGGGTTGGTTGTGTTGTGGTTGTGGTTGGTTGGTGGTTGGTGGTTGGTTGTGGGTTGTGGGTTGGTGGGTTGGTGGGTTGTGGTTGTGGGTTGTGGGTTGCGGGTTGTGGGTTGTTAGGTTGGTGGGTTGTGTGTTGTGGGTTGTGGGTTGTGTGTTGTGGGTTGGTGAGTTGTGTGTTGTGGTTTAAGGCGGGGTTGGAAAGGGTGTATCGATCGTCCAATTCACAGGCAAGTCCCGTAACAACTGCCTATAGACGACCCATTTGTCTCTATCGGGATAGTCCGGAAGGGCGCAAAAGTCGCACCCTACAAGAAGGCTATTACGATGATATTTCATTTGTATAAATGCCCATTCGGTTTTAGACTTCTCGTAATACGCGATTATCTCGGGGTCGGTCGGTTTTGGTCGAACATCCCACCATACTAAACTATCGTAGGTCTCTTCTATTAAAAATCTGGCGGTTGGATACATTTCTCCTATAGCTCGTCGGTAATCCATATATTCAACCTTTAAAAAAGGTTGAGCCAAATGTGAAATATATGG
>FUWD013023257.1_pt1 | contig 12699 bp, 14 predicted proteins | sample 1063281 | NCBI WGS metagenome assembly FUWD01 (sample SAMEA79048168, study PRJEB19326) | metagenome | biome: marine
TCGATCCGAGGCGCCTGTGCAGATATTCGGTGATCTGCTCTTTGTTGAAAACCGGCAGGGTGTCGATGGTTGCGTCGAAAGCTCGTGCGGTTTTACCGAGCAGGGACTCCGGTTCGAACAGTTCATCGCTTCCCTCGGCGGCGCGGCGTGCGCTTCGGGTATCTTTGAAGAAGTGGCTTCGTGACGAGATCAGTATCCTGTTTCCGCGTGCCGTCCGTCCGGCGCTTGCGGTAGGCCGTGCGAGCTGGCGGAACTGATCCTCGATGCTTCGTCCTGCCTGTGCGACGCCCATTTCATCGAAGCTGTCGAGCAGAAGCACCACTCGACCCGCTTCGAGCAGGTGCAGCACGATTTCCGGGTTGAGCACAGTGCGGAGTTCGGCTTCAAGGTGTTCGCGAATAAGGCTTTCGAGCGAGATAGCGTTCGGGAAGTTTCGCAGGTTGATCGTGATTGGTACCGGACTTTCGGGATCGGTTTCGCATTGATGGGCCAGTTCGTAGGCGAGTCGTTCGACAAGGGTGCTTTTTCCGGTGCCGTAGTCGCCGAGCACCAGCCAGAGACGGCTTCCGGTGCCTGCAACCCAGTCGAGTGCGTGGGGCAGCATCGGTGCCGGTTTATCGTCAGGTTTGTTCTCGAGCGCAAGGAACTGATCGACATAGGCTGCCGCTATGGGGCTTGCCTCGTACCGTTGTCGTATCCGGGCGAGGTAGGGGGAGAAGTCGAACAGGTTTCGTTCGAGTTCATCGTAGGTGAGCGCCTGGATGTTCTGTTCTCTTGCGTAGCCGCGTGCCGCCGGGCTGAAATCTTTTGCAGCCACCACCATGCCACGCGCCTGCATCTGCCGGGCGGTCGGGCTGTCGAGCCAGGTTTTGAATATCTGGATTGTTTCTTTTGGGATGACCGCCTGATGATCCTTGCATTCAACGAAATAGAGTTCTTCACGCCCGAAGTCGGCCCGTTTGCGTGCAACCAGATCGATGCGGTTGCTGTCGATCAGCTGTTCCCGTTCGACGCTGTAGCCAAGCAGACGCAGCAGGTGGGCCACCTTATCCTCAAAACTCTTTCCCTGTTCGAGCGTGCTTTTCCCAGGTCGGGAGATGAGGTCAGGGCGCGCCTCTTCGCTCCGTCGAGCCGATTCGGTTTCAGCGATCACCTGCTGGCGGACATCTTCGATCCGTTCGTCGAGTTTTTTGTAGGCAGTTGCTACCGGGCTGTCGGGAAGAGTTGCTGCATAGAGGTCTTCAGTAAACTGCAAGTTTTCAGCAAAAGGTATGGTGACCACTTCAGATCTTTTCATGCCGAAATCCTTCTCCCAAATAGCTTCACCGCCCGTTCGATATTTGTTATTGTCCGAAATCGGCGACGCAACGAGGATCCTCGCAAGATTTGGCAGAGGTGCGCGAGGTTTGATCTTGCCCGCGCTTGCCGGTTCAAGAGCCTCCCACACATGTGCCAGACCCTTTGTGTTCTGGCGGCCATAGTTGCCCACCAGCACGGTAACGTGGGGCAGAAGAGCGGCAAGTAAACCGCCGATGTCGGTGATGCCGGTGCGTGAATCGAGGATCACGGTCTCGAATCCTGCTTCGCCGAATGCTTCAAGAGCACGGCGGAAAAGGGTAAGGCCACTTTCGAGATCATGTAAAAGAAAATCGTCCCATCGTATTTCCTGATAGAGTCCGGCGAAGTCCTTTTTTTCGCCGAATGCAGGTAGAATGAAGAGCTTCTCAGAGGTCTGCGTCTGGCAGATCAGTTTTGTCAGCTTGTTATAATTGGCTTCTTTTGCGCTTTTTTTGAATCCTGCCATTCGATCAGCCAATCGAAAAATCCCTTTTCTATCTTTCGCGAAGGATTGAGGTCGTGAATGTTGTGCATTCCCGGCGCTTCGATATCGAGGTCCCAGAGCAGCGTTTTTCCGCGTTTGGCGCACAGCACGCCGACATTGGCGGCAAGCAGGCTTCGCCCTACCCCGCCTTTGTAGCTGTAGAAGGTGACGGTAAAGGGTGTCATGATGCTCTTTTCAGGTAACTTGCTCCGCGAGTTATTCGAGTGTCGTTTTTCGATCAAACTCTTCAGCGTATTGCTGTCCGGTTTCGGTCAGTTTCAGGAGATTGTCCCGTCCATGCTTTCGTTTGGTAATGAGTCCATTGGCTTCAAGGTTGCCGATGAGCTGCGTGACTCGTCCGGCGGTAACATCGAGATGTTCTGCAAGGCCTGATTGAGGTTGTTCAAGGTTTTCAGCCTGGTGCAGGTAGAGAAGGATTTCCCGAACATGGGGACGGTCAATCTGAGCTTTCGGATCGGCGTGGGCAAGGTTGAGCCGTCTCGCTTCGAGCATATCGCTCGCCGCCTCCCACCGGTATCGATATTCCGCAGGAAGAGTCGCCACGGAATTGGCCCGGTTAAGCGTGTAATGAATCAGCCGTTGCAGTTCCGATATGCCTTCACGATCGTTCGGATGCGCTATCGCTCTTGCCGACCAGACAGCAATGATACGGTTGACGGAGTTAAGTTCCCTTTCACTCCACTCTTTGATATCCCGGATTGCGGCAAACAATTCGGATGGGCTTGCTTTATCGACGAGTATGGCCGGGTCGCTGACGTTCAGACTCAATGTATTCATGGCACTAAACTGTTCTAATGTTTTCTTGCTGAAAACAATTTAACATTATTTAATAAATAATAAGTTCTCGTTTGTTTATAACATAATTCTCAGACAGGTATCAGTGCGCCTGATGGTGATTATGGTCAATCCGGTTTCTCCCTCATCATATTGTTCATGATGAACGAATCCGTGGTCGTACTCTACGGCATCGGGCATCTGTTGATTCGCGACAGCGATGATCATCCCCCTCGTATCGTAAAGTGTTTTCGCAGCCGCCTTGTGCGGCCCGAGTTTGTCGCTCATGCTCGGCACAAGCAGCCAGTCGAGGGGTAATGATTGCAGGACAGCCGAGGAATTTCCCATGAACAGATCGCGGCAGATGGTCATGCCGATCAGTCCGAGAGGCGAGGTGAGACAGGTTATCGGCGTCGGCGAGGATTCGATCATTTCGCCGCAACCGTTATAGGTAACCCGTTCCCGTTTGTCTGAACCGAAGAGCGTTGTGCCGTCAAGGCCGCAGATGGCCTCGGCATGGTTGCGCCATTTGCTTTTGCATTGTTCGTGAAAGCTGCCTGGAACGATAATCGGAACGGACAGTTCGTGATCTTCACCATCCCTGAGAGCGAGATCCATCATCTGTTCGCTGATTGTTGCCCGAATGTTTGGAGTGATGGTAAGTTCAGGCATGATGAGCAGATGGACTCCATCGGCTTTTGCATTTCTGATGTGATCAAGTGCCGAGTCGAGCCGTTTTTCTCCATCACTGATACCTCGACAGATGAAGAAATTGTTGTCAGTGTAATCGATGTCGAGTTCAACGTTATCGGTGAATTGGACGATACCTATTTTCACAAATGCGCTTTCGAACCGGGAGGTTGTCCAATCCTTGTGGCCGGGAGGAATATCGCAAACATCTACCGGAATGCCGTGGGTATTGTCAAGAGGGATGACCCTGTGATGTTTCAGCCAGAAGGAGAGATTGCCGAATTGCTGTTTCAGTTTTCCTCCTCCGAAACCGGGGTAGATCGAGAGTACCTTCGATGTCCCGAACCCGTCGATAATTCTGTCATCAGGTCGGACAGTATCAGGTCCATAGATTCGGTGACAGTATTCGTCAAGGGCCTGAAGCAGAAGCAGCGGGTTGTTGTTATGGTCGATACGCGCTACTGCATCAGGATCGTCTCTTTCAAGCAGTTCAAGCAGGATGTTCTTGCCGGAGGGAGAGAACATGGGTTCCCAGTTATAGAGAGCGGTTCGCCCATCCTCGACAGGTTGCTCGGCCAATCGGCATAATCGTGCAAGAGCTTCGCGGAAACATCCGGTATTGATGAACTCGACGACTTTGTCCATGCTCAGTGAGGGCGTCAGGGTTACAGTAATCGATCAAGGATACAGAAACTCCTATGATACGTGTTTGTGACGCAACAGGCAAGATTGCAGTAAAAGACAGGACTTCTGATTTACTTGTCTTTTGATTGCGTATTTTGAATAGTAACTCGGGTTGCCCGGTGGTCTGTTGCGTTATAAAGAAGCCTTGCCGCAAAGCAATTTTGGGTTAACGAACCGTGATGATTTTCCGGCTTCAAATGAATCAGTTAAATTTGAAAAAGTAAGGGACAGGACGGAAAGCCCCAATGGAAGAAGCGTTGAGATATTCAGGTACGTTATCTCCGTTGCATCACTGAATTCAATACAACAGCACTTGTTTATTATGACCGGCTCGTTCATTTCCCCGCATGGTGGCTATCATAACCTGTTGTCTTACCAGAAGGCGCTGATCGTCTACGATGCTACCGTGTATTTCTGCGACAGGTTTTACCACAGGCCTGATCGTACCATCGACCGGATGGTGCAGGCGGCACGTTCGGGAAAACAGAATATCATCGAAGGAGGCCAGGCGTCGGGTACGTCGAAGGAGACGGAGATCAGGCTGACCAATGTGGCAAGAGCGAGTTTTGAGGAGCTGCTGGAGGCTTACCGCGTTTTTCTGAGGGTGCGAGAGCTGCATGAGTGGCCATCAGGGCACCCCTACACAAAGCGGATGCGGGAGTTGAATGGCCAGCCGGGAGCTGATTACGAGACCTTCCGCAAGGGAATCGAGCATACTGATCCTGAAATTTCCGCAAATGTGGTAATCGGACTCATAAAGGTCACGATGTTTCTGCTTGACCGGCAGCTGCAGCAGCTTGAACAGACTTTTCCTGAATAGGGTGGTTTGCGGGAGAGAGTGTTCAATGCCCGGCTTGCCGAGCGCTCAAAGCCAAAGAACGGTATTTAGGTACTTTTCGTCACTTTGGTTCCTGATTGCCATTCCTTTTTACCTCTGCGTCCCCTTGCGATTTTATGAATATTAACTATCGTTAACTGTGATGAGCAATTTTCCCGATCTTCACCGGAAAAACAAGAGTCTCGATTAATCAAAACATGCAGCACTATGAAAAGGTTTGTCCGGATTTGCGCTCTTGGTATCGCGCTGATGATACCGGAACTTGCGTTGGCTTCGACCTGGTCGATCGATCAGGATCATTCAGGCGTGGGGTTTTCGGTCAGGCACCTGATGGTTTCCAATGTGAAAGGCAGTTTTTCGCGTTTCAGCGGAACCGTGGATCTTGGCGATAGCGACATAACAGCATCAAAGGTTTCTGCGGCCATAGAGGCCTCGTCGATCAATACCAATGTGCAGAAGCGGGACGATCATCTGCGGAGTGCAGATTTTTTTGATGCGGCGAGATACCCGAACATAACGTTTGTTTCGAAGAAATGGAGCCGGATGGCTGACGGCAAGCTGAAGGTTACCGGTAACCTGACGATGCATGGAACAACAAAAGAGGTTGTGCTGCATGTCGAGCCGTTTTCGAAGGAAATCCGTGACGCCTGGGGGAAAACAAGGCGCGCGACTACTGCCACGACCAGAATCAACCGGCAGGATTTCGGGATTACCTGGAACAAGGCTCTCGATGCCGGGGGCGTGACGATCGGTGATGAGGTCGATATCGTGCTCGATATCGAAATGGTCAGGACCGGCCAGTAGCGATGACTTCGTTGAGGCGAGTCCGCTTTTCGAGGTTACCGCTGATCTTGAAACCGCGGGCTCTCTTCCGTTTATCGGTATCTGCTCCTTTTTCCCTGCCGCATCTGCCACTCTGCCGGCCTCCCTTATTGGTTCATGTGGCAACAGTGCTGAAAAAAGTCATAATATTTCTGTCGGACAGGCTATTACAGCTGCATGGAAATGCTTTTCTTGTAACGGTGCGCGGTAACGTATGAACCACGGAGTTCTTGCCTCCGCACCTTCGGCAATGGAGTCGGTAACTGAAAACATAGATTCGGTGCATGAGCATTATGAGTGTAACGTATCAACGCATAGCAATCGTGACCGGAGCCTCCTCCGGTATCGGAGAGGCGACGGCGCGCCTGTTCGCGGCTTCCGGTTACGGAGTCGTGGGTGCCGGGCGCAATGCGGAAAAACTGGCCGAACTTGAAGACGAGCTCGGCAGGGCATTCTGCGGGGTTGCCGGAGATGCCTCCGATGAGGAGGTGATCGACCGGTTGTTCTCTGACGCCCTTGAACGGTTCGGTAGCGATGCCGACATCGTAGTGGCCAACGCAGGCCGGGGACTTGGCGGGTCGGTGAAGGATGCCGATCTTCGGGAGTTCCGGGAGGTGCTCGACATTAACGTGAGCGGAGCGCTGCTGCTGCTGCAGAAAGCTGCCCGCAGGATGGTGGTTATGCAGGATGGGCGCTTTCCCGAAAACGCTGCGGATATCGTCGTTGTGGGTTCAACCGTCGGACGTCAGATTTCGCCCTTCAGCGCAGTGTATGGCGCTACGAAATTCGCTGTGCATTCGCTTGCCGAAGGGCTCCGGCGCGAAATCGGGCCAAAAGGCGTGCGTGTTTCGCTGGTGGAGCCGGGCATCGTGGTGAGCGGGTTTCAGTCGGTGGCGGGCTATACCGACGATCTGGTCAATACCTTTCACGACCGGTTCGGTCCGCTTCTTTTCGGAGAGGATGTGGCCCGGGCGATTCACGGGATCGTATCGCAGCCGCCGCATGTGCATTTCAGCGATGTCGTCGTGCGGCCGACACGCCAGGATTATCCCTAAGGGCGAGTTGCATAGTTGTCGGTCTCTTTGGCCGCTTTCGGCCGGCTGAATCGGGAGAAACGGTTATTCCGGAAAAGAAGATGAACATTAAGTCGATTTGTGTTTACTGTGGCTCAAGTCCCGGTATTCTTCCTGAATACGCCGCTGCCGCGACGCAATTCGGGAGGCTTCTTGCCCTTCGCGGCATCGAACTCGTCTTTGGGGGCGGCAATGTGGGATTGATGGGCGCAGTCGCTGATGGTGCGCTCGATGCAGGCGGGAGAGTAACCGGCGTCATACCCCGAAGACTTCAGGAAAAAGAGGTCGCCCACAAAAACCTTACCGAACTCCACTGCGTTTCCTCGATGCACGAGAGGAAGACGATGATGGCCGACCTGTCGGACGCTTTTGTGGCTCTGCCGGGCGGTATCGGCACCCTTGAGGAGATATTCGAGGTCTATACGTGGACGCAGTTGGGTTTTCACCGAAAACCCTGCGCATTCCTGAATGTCGCCGGTTTTTATTCTGGCCTGTTTTCCTTTCTCGAGTTCATGGTGGAACAGCGGTTCGTCAAGGATGAGCATTACAGGAGCCTGATTGTCGATTCGGATGGCGCCCGGCTCATCGATCGCATCGCCGCATACGAGCATGTTGCCCTTGATAAATGGATAGACAGAAAAAAAGAGGCCTGATCAATCTTATCCGGCAGCGCCATGTCGTTCTATTCCGAATTCGCCCCCTATTACGAGCAGGTTTTTCCGTTCAGGGAGGATGTGTACGATTTCCTTAAGGGATACGCGCGAGCCGACGGCGCCGTGCTCGATATCGGGTGCGGTACGGGCCATTACTGCGGAAGATTTGCCCTCGACAGATATGCCGCCATGGGGATCGATCTCGACAGCCGGATGATCGATGCGGCCTCGACATCCTATCCCGATGCCTCGTTTCACTGCATGGATATGTCAGATATCGGGACTCTGTCCGGGCCGTTCAGGTTGATGTACTCCATTGGCAACGTACTGTCACATCTTTCTCCGGATAAGCTTGAGCGATTCGTCGCGAAGGCGCATTCCCTGCTTGCTCCTGATGGGTACTGGGTGTTTCAGGTCGTGAACCGGGACGCCATGCTCGATCGGGCGGAGTACCTGTTTCCGGTAAAAGCGCTTGATGGCGGGGCGATTACGTTTCATCGCCGCTACAGCTGCATATCGCCGGAACGGGTGCGGTTCGGGTTTTCGCTCATGAAAGGGGATTCTGCCGTTTTCAGCGAGGAGTTCGCGCTCTACCCGGAGACCGCTGAACAATACCGTCAGCTTCACGAGCAAGCGGGTTTTGCGTATGTCTGCAGCTACGGCGGTTTCGACGGAGGAGCGTTCATTTCGGAGCGTTCAGCCGCGCTGGTGATGGTTTTCAGGAAAGAAAAATAGCGGTCAGTTCCAGGCTTCGATTCGAACGTTTACCGTTCCTTTTTCTATAAGGCCAAGTATGTGTGCGGCTGCCGGCGAGACGTCGATGACTCTGCCTTTCAGATGGGGGCCGCGGTCGTTGATGCGCACAACCACCTCTTTTCCATTGTCGAGATTGGTGACTTTAACCGATGTGCCGAAAGGCAGGGTTCGGTGTGCTGCGGTGAAATCGTGGATACGGAAGGTTTCTCCGCTTGCGGTTCTCCGTCCGTGGAAGCGGTCTGCGTAATAGGACGCCTTGCCTTCAGTAACGACTCCTGCAGTTTTACCTGAAAACCCCATAACAGGGAGATGTTCCGTTTTCAGAAAGGTTTCGGCTGCTGCCGAAACGGATGGAGAGCATGCCCGGGAGAAAAAGATCAGAAACGTCGCGATAGCCGCTGAACAGATATTGTTTTTTTGCAGCATGATCCCGCTCTGGTTTTTCCGGATCCGGACGCTTTTTTCGTCTATGAATTCATAGCTGAAAAAAGCTTGTCCGGTTCAGGAGTATGAATGGGTGATTATCCGGAATATACTTCCGAAGCTGTTTTTTCGATGGCTTCAACCCGTACCTGCGCGGTTCCGGATTTGAAGAGGCCGATCTGTTTTGCCGCTCCGACTGAAAGGTCGATTACTCTTCCTTTGATAAAGGGGCCTCGGTCGTTAATACGAACAATGACATCTTTCCCGTTTCTGAGATTGGTAACTCTTACCCAGGTTCCAAAAGGAAGGGATGGGTGTGCTGCGGTAAATTCGTTCATGTTGAACGTTTCGCCGTTAGCTGTTTTTCTTCCGTGAAACTGGTTCGCGTAATAAGAGGCCTTGCCTTCCGAAACAAGAAACATGTTGTTCGCTCTGCCCGATCCGGTAGAAGCCTGAGCGATGGATTGAAAAGATACTTCGGGGAAATTTGACCACTTCGAAAGCGGCATGCTGGTCTGGCATGCTGAAAAGATTAAACCGATCAGTGCGGCACAGAGAGAAAAAGTAAAGAAACGTTTTTCATGTCTCATAATGCTAAGGTTTAGAACACTGTCCCTTAAACAACTTCGACAGGTAAGAACAGGTATATTGAATAAAATTTCACTAAATATCCATTAGTTGAATACCCACAAATATAGGGAATAAAATCATAAATATGCAAATTTCGCGCTAAAGCCGCTTATGGCGTAGCTTTCTGAGCCTCCGAAAGGCTATTTTTCTGAGAAAGATCAGCGCTTTTTCTCTCGGGTTTGCTACTTTAGGTGGTCGGTTATGGTGGGTTTAATCAGGGATTTGTTTTTATTTTTATGAATATTATTCATCGAGTATCCATTGTTTCAGCGGCAATGTTCTTTCTGCATACAGCGTTGGCTGCGGCACAGACTGCCGGGGAGTATATCGAGTTCGGCATCGAGCAGGGGCGGGAAGGAAATGTGCGGGAAGCTATTGACTTATTCAGCAAGGCGATTGTTCTCGATACCGAGAATGCAGGAGCTTATTATAACAGGGGGCTTGCAAAATCGCTTGGAGGCGACGTCAAGGGAGCGATTGCCGATTACACAAGGGCAATCGAGCTTAACCCGAAGTTGCTTGGCGCGCATAATAATCGCGGTTTCGCCAGGGCTTCGCTTGGAGATTTTCGAGGTGCGGTTGAGGATATTTCAAAAGCGATTGTTCTGGATCCTGAAGTTCCGGAGTTCTATAACAACCGGGGAACGGCCAAATCGGCTCTTCAGGATTTTAAAGGGGCAATCGCTGATTATACCCGTTCGATTTCGCTTAATCCCCGCCTTGCCGGGGCATACAATAACCGGGGTCTTGCAAAGAGTATGAGCGGCGATCCGAAAGGCGCGATCATTGATTTTTCCCTTGCTATCGAGCGTGATCAGCGGTACGATGCCGCCTGGTACAACAGGGGTAATGCAAGGGTTGCCACCGGTGATTTCAATGGAGCCGTACAGGATTACAACAAGGCTTTGATTCTCAATGCGGAGCTTGTAGAGGCTTATAATAACAGGGCGTATGCAAAAGCCGCATTGGGCGATTTTCAGGGGGCCGTTGAGGATATGACCCGACTAATCCAGGTCAGACCGGATAATCCCGAAGCATATTACAATCGCGGCATAGCGAGAAAACAGCTTGGTGACATCAGCGGGGCGATTGGAGATCTCCAGAAAGCAGCATCCCTCGGCGACCGTCTTTCCATCAAGGCACTGGAAGAGTTGGGCCGGTAAACTATTAGTAATGGGTGCGCGGTTATAACTGACATTGTGTTCCATACCTGTTTTCAATTGTCAAGGAGGGCTTATGAGGCTTATTCTCATGACAGGGAAGGGCGGTGTCGGAAAAACATCCATGGCGGCGGCTACCGGCTTGCGCTGTGCAGAACTTGGTTATAAAACACTTGTCCTTAGTACCGATCCCGCTCATTCGCTTGCCGACAGTTTCGATATGCCTCTGGGCCATGAAGCGGTAAAGATATGCGATAATCTTTATGGCGCTGAACTTGATGTGCTTCAGGAGCTTGAACAGAACTGGGGGACGGTCAAACGATATATTACCCAGGTATTGCAGGCAAGAGGGCTTGATGCAGTTCAGGCGGAAGAGCTTGCCATTCTTCCCGGGATGGATGAGATTTTCGGGCTTGTCAGAGTATTTCGACATCACAGGGAGGGGAATTACGATGTGTTGATCATCGACTCGGCTCCTACCGGAACGGCATTGCGACTTTTAAGTATTCCGGAGGTCAGTGGTTGGTATATGCGCAGACTGTACAGGCCGATGGAGAAGTTTGCGCTATATCTCAGGCCGCTCGTCGAACCGCTTTTTCGTCCTATTGCAGGGTTTTCGCTTCCTGACAGGGCGTTAATGAATGTGCCGTATGAATTCTACGAACAAATCGATGCGCTTGGCAGGATTCTCACGGACAATACCATTACTTCTGTACGGCTGGTGACCAATCCGGAAAAAATGGTTATCAAGGAGTCGCTGCGCGCTCATGCCTATCTCAGTCTGTACAATATTTCGGTGGATATGGTTATCTCCAACAGAATTATCCCGCCGGAAGTGACCGATCCCTATTTCGTTTACTGGAAAGAGCATCAGCAGCGTTACAGGCAGGAAATCATCGATAATTTCAGCCCTCTGCCGGTCAAGGAGGTTCCGCTCTATACACGTGAAATCTGCGGCTTGAAAACGCTCGAAAAACTTAAGGATTTTCTCTATCGTGAAGAGGATCCTTCAAAGGTTTATTATTTTCGTAATACGTTTCATATCAGAAAGGATGAAAACGGTTTTTCTCTCGAACTTTATCTTCCGGGTATTCCCAAAGATCAGATTCAGCTCAGCAAAAGCGGCGATGAGCTGAACATCCGTATTGGCAATCACCGAAGAAATATGGTGCTTCCCCAATCTCTTGCAACGCTGAATACGGCCGGCGCAGAAATGAACAGCGATCATCTGGTGATCAGGTTTTCGGAAATGGATGAAAAATAGCCGTTTTTAAGGCGAAAAAAGGTTTTATCGACGTTTATAGCAAACGGACTGTTTTGAATATTGCCGGTTGATTGTACATTATAAGTTTAGGGTTTTAATTCACGTACATATCAAGCATCCGGATTTTATACCGGTAAGGAGGTCGAGATGATGCAGTTCAGGGTTGGTGATGCCATTGTTTACCATAAGCCGAAAAGTTCATTCTGTCCGGGCCCAAGGGCGCGACAGGTTTTTCCTCTTGAACACGGCGAGGAGTATCATTATGTGGTTGACAAGTTCTGGAAAATTACAAAAGTAAATAGTGACGGTACCATTGAAGTGACTACCCGAACAGGTAAAAAGCATCTGCTTGAAGCAAGTGACCCCAATGTCCGGAAAGCGGATATTTTCCAACATCTCATGTACCGTAAGCGTTTTCCCCAGCTATCGGAAATACAATAACGTCAGCCGAGGGCCGGGATTACTCCTCTCCTTCTCCGGCCGGTTCGGTTCCAGCTCGTAAATGGCAGGCTTCGGTATCGTACCAGAGCGGTGTGTCATGGCGCAGCATGCTGATAATAACCTGAAATTCAGCAGGATCACTGAAAAGCCTGTTTTCAATCAGCTGGTTATCCGGGTCGTAAAAGGCGATGCGCCCTTCATGTTCAGAAAGATCCCATCTGCTGTAATAGCTTGCTATAAGGATGTTGGCCATATATCGAAATGCTTGTGTTTGTTCTGTTCCGCGTTTTCCGGAGCGTACCTGTACATTATGCTCTCATCTCATTCTCTTCCCTGTCGAAAAATCAAGGCTTCCGGAAAATAGCTCCTCTCTGTACTGCCCAATCAGCAGTGGCTTTTTTCCCTGAAGGAAGAACGGTTTCAGAGGTGATGATGGCATTGTTCAGGTTTGTATCCATCATGGTGACATCTTTCAGAATCGCACCCGACAGGTCGGCTTCCTCAAGATCAGTATCAAAAAGTGACGCCCCGGTCAGATCGGCACCGCTCAGATTCGTTCCGGTCATGATCGCGCCGTAGAGATTAGCCTGTGTCAGATCGGTATTGCTGAGATCAGATCCTTTCAGAAAGGCTCGGTCGAAATTTGCT
>FUWD013229072.1_pt1 | contig 12691 bp, 6 predicted proteins | sample 1063281 | NCBI WGS metagenome assembly FUWD01 (sample SAMEA79048168, study PRJEB19326) | metagenome | biome: marine
TCTGAATATTGGAATAATATATAATAAATATAATATAACTAATTTTAATATAATTACTAATACAGGTATAATAACTAATTATAAACTAATAATAAATAAATTAATAATAAATAATAACGGGACTCTAAATAATAAAAATAAGATATGTGGATCTGGAATTATATATTTTAATACAGTTATTGGAAATAAACCAGTACCTATATGTAATGATAAGCCATCTAAATCTAAAATTAAATTAATATATAATAATAGGGCTGGATGTGCTGTAATATGTAATATTTAATATTTAATATTATATCATAATTAAAATATATCAACAATAGTAACTGACATCCTTATATTTGTTATAAAGAACAATAGTTATTTATATTATATCCATTTAATAAAATATGAAATAATGATATTATATTTACACCTTTTATTTTAAACTTCCAATTGTTATATATAATAACATAACTTATTATATATGATCATTAGTATTATTATAATATTATATATATATCATTACGAGGGTTAAAAATTAATTTGAAAAACATATATATATGAAAGTAACTAATAAAATTAAGTTATATTGTAAACTTATACACGTTTTCTTTTATTAGAGTATGTATTAGAAGTAATTTTTTTGAAAGAATTAAAAATAATTTTATGTTCGACCAGAATATTAAAAATTTGAGAAGGGGAAAAAGAGAACGAAATAAAAGCTAAATGTTGCATATCCTTAAGATGATTTGTGTTAATGTTATCAATACCAATATTAATTAAATAATTAGAAATTGAAACATACATATCTTTGTTAAAAAATGGTATATGTCGATTGTTATTAATATTAAAGACTATATCTTTAATATTATAAAGTTTAAAAAAAACATTATTAAAATCATTAGTACTAAAAAGAGCTAACCACTCATCATTATAGATGGGAATATATGTTTTGTTATTTAGAATTTTCCAATTAAAGAAATAAGAAATAATGATATTAGCTTTAATTTGGGTGAATAATATATTATCAAGTTCATAAAAGAACTCATTAAAATGGGGTAATTGTTTACAATAGTTGTTAATAATATTCATGATTAATTAACTCAAATAATATAAAAAAGATAAAAGAAATCATTTTTAAAACACATTGATTATAGTAGATTTGTTACAATAGTTGTTAATAATATTCATGATTAATTAATTAAAGTAGATAAACGAATAACGATATTATAAATAACCTTAAAAAAAGTGATAATATTAATATACTATTATTCTCAAATGAATTAATAACTATCTTGGTATTGATGTAAAACAACCACCTTATGAAAAAATTGCTCCCAATAATCACAGTAGAAAATTGTAGAATGAAAGTTCTGCGGTCGTTCTTTAAAGAAATCTATTGCGCTGTATTATAGACTTCTGGACCCCCCAAACAAGAAGTTTGATATCAGGTGATACTAAAAATATCATAATTGAGGTGAAGACGTAAACTCAACTAACTAATATGTGCCAAGCAAGAGTCGAAAGACCAAAGTGATAATGGTTAAACACAATAAATAATCCATCAACACTGATAAAAATCAGTACAGTGTTGCAATCCTGATACCTATATATATATGTGTATAATAGAAAATGAATATATATGTATAATAGAAAATGAATATATATGTATGTATAATAGATTATAAGATAAACAAGATGAATAAAAATAGATATATTAACAATATATAGATTATAAATAGGTATAATCAGATAAATATTAATATAATTAATTATAGTTTATATAATTAATTATAGTTTATATAATTAATTATAGTTTATATAATTAATTATAGTTTATATAATTAATATATTATATATATTATATAATGGTTGTTACATTTGACGGCGTTAATTCTATAGCTGGGTTTGATATAACACTTGACAATACATATACGTTAACAGCAGACTCATTAGAGTTATCAGATACATATATAATAAATTCAGGAATTAATTTAAATATTCCAATAAATTACATACTATCATTTACAAAAAGTGTAGATATTAATATTACTAATAATGGAATTATAAATATAGATGGTACCCTAAAAATTACAAATAATATTATTAATTCGGGAACTATAAATTCAAGTGGTAAATTAGAAATTCTAAATTCTTATGAAAATAAGAATATCTTAAATAACAGCGGTAACCTAACTATTAACACCCTAATTAATACAGGAACTATAAAAAATGCTGGGACTATGTTAATTAATGAAAAGTTAGATCATACCGCTAATAAAATAACAAATATGGGGACGATTGATGTAATGCAAAATTCTAGTTTAAATATTATAGGAAAGGATACAGGGTCTATAGTAGAACTAATAAATAATGGTACAATAACAGTTGAAGGTACTATAAAAATAACAAAAAAACCTGGTAAACTAACAAATAATAAAACTCTAAAAATAAATTTATATGGGGATTTGGAAATAGATGGGGTTTTAGATAATACCGGTACTATTATTAATACTAGTACAATAACAGTTGGAAGTATAGGTGTGTTAACAAATAAAAATAAAATAACAAACGGTGAAAAAGGTGATATAGTCATTGTTAGTGGGGGAAAGTTAGATATAACATCGGTAAATGGGGAACTAGTAAATGGGGAACTAGAAAATAATAACACTATAACTATTAAAGGAGAACTTAATATCTTGAATAACTCAAAACTAACTAATAATAAATATATAGAAATAAAAGATACAGGGAATTTAAATAATAAAAGTAATCTTATTAATAGTAGTGGTAGTACAATAGATATTAAATTGGGATGTAACTTAAATAATTATAAAAATATAGAAAATAATAATTATATAGAGGTTAGTGGTAATATAAACATCAATGATGATGATGGTATTATTACAAATAACAACAATATCAAAATTAACAAAGGGGGGGAGATAAATATATTAAACGGGACATTAACAAATAATAAAGATATTGTAAACAATGGCAAACTTAATAACAAAGAATCTGGTAACCTAATGAATATTGAGAAAACCTCAACAATAAAAAACAGTGAGGATGGTAAGTTAACTAATACTGGTAAGATAGTAAATAATTTTAAAATAGAATTTTATGGTCCAGGTTCTAGTTCTAATGCTTTTATTGAAAATCTGAATCTAATAACAATTTACGCTAATGCGGAACTAACAATTGATGATACGAATGTATTCCAGATGACAGGAATCTATGATATTAGAGGCAAACTATTTGTTAATACTAATGCAATTAATACTGATACAATGATTATTAAGGACAATGCAAATCTAGAATTTAAAGAAGGTGCTACATTAACAAATAATAAAAGTATTACTCATAGTGGTAAAAAATTTATAGTATATAATTTTGTCAATAATAGTAATATTGATATATATGGTCCTATAATTTGTAAAACCAAATTTGAAAATAATGGTACAATAAATGTTAACACAATATCTGGTGACGTTAATGTAGAAGGGATATTAAATAATGGAAGTCCCGGTATAATAAATATTTATAAGGAAGCACTAGTGACAGTACAAGGAATAGGTTCTTATATTAATAACGGTACAATAAATATAGAAGGAGGGACAATGGCATTAAATAATAATTTAATAAAGTGTGAGAATAATAAGGATATAAATATAACTAATAGTGGTATATTAAATATACATAACAATTTTACCCTTAAGGGTACAATAACTATAAATGAGGGGACTGTAAATATATATAATGAACTTACTAATGGTGGAACTATAATAGTAAATAATGGGACACTGATAGCTGATAAAATATTTACCAATACTGGTACAATGACGTTTGATAAACCAACAAGTATTACATTTAATAACCTCCTTACTAATCAGGGAACTTTAAACATTAATACCTATACATTTAATGTTCCTAAATTTTTAGATAATACTATAACTGGAACAATTGATATTAAGGACATTGAATTAAACATCACAACTTTTTTAGAGAATAAGGGAAACATAGTAATTTCTAAAGGTGCAAAACTAAATATAGTGAAACCAGAAACCGAATATATTAATTCTGGTTCAATAACAGTATTTGGGGAAATCGTAGTTAATCCTAAATTTAATAATAAAGGAACTCTGTCTATAAGGATAGAATCAAAATCATTATTTAAAAAACTCCTTATTAATAATGGAAAAATTGAGATTAGGAACCCTAAAACTTTTAATATTCCTTCACAATTAAAAAATAACGGAGAATTTAATATGATAGAAGGTGAAATGAACATTACAACATTTCAACCGAATGATGGAACTATATACATTGGGGCTGCTGGAAGACTAAATATTAATACAACCATGATAAATAATGGAATTATAACTGTAGAGGGTGGAATATTGATGACATCTGGCAGTTTAACTAATAATAAAGACATATTTATAAAGTATAATGGTACGTTAATAATGAATAGTAATATAACAAACAATTTCAGTATGAAACTAAATAAAGATAGTACATTACAAATGGGTAATACAGAATCCAAATCTACCGTATTTACATTTACTAATACAATATATGCTATAGCATATTTTTTGCTGAGTACATCTAATATAAAAGATAGTTATAAACTTAAAATAAATAATGTTCAAGGTGTTATATACGTATGTAACCCAGATGCTTATGAATCAATCACATCTGGACAGTCCTATACAAAAGTAACTGGTGAAGAGTGTGGGTCAAACTCATTCGAAGACAACTTCATAGGCTTAGGGAATAAAAAGAAAGTAAAAAAGAAAGTAAAAAAGATGCGAATAATATATAATAATAGGACAGGGTGTGTTATGCAATGTTATAATAGTTAAAATGATATGATAAAATGTTATCAATGTCAAATATAAATAAAAAATGATGATATTTTAATACTATATTCTATATAATATTAAAGAAGTATTATTCATTATATGAATATCTCTAGATACACGAGAATAAACTGTTCAACTATTACGAAAATGTTAATAGTATACAATTTAATAAAAAACAGTACTGTCTTAGCTACAGTTTAAAGAAATCTATTGCGCTGTTTTTTGATTTCAACCAGACCCCCATCCATTGAAATCTATATAGGTGATTGAATAATCATTTTAGAATGTGAAGACGTAAAATTCTATTAACTACCTACATTAAATTTAAGTCTTTTAAGACAATGACTTTGTAAAATCATAACAAACTTTACACGTGGTACACCTTTTTTATTAATAATAGTATCACGTTTTATAAAACACATTGATTAACTCCACCCAACATATTTATGTAATAAATTATAAAATACACTGATAACTTCAGGTACCAATATGGTTATCTATAAATTAATCTTAACATAATTGTGTAGGTGTCTCAAAATATATTAAATAAGAGGAACTATCTGATAAAGTTAACTAATGATGATAAAAAATATACTATTATAAATATAATAAATATAAAGTATAACTCCTGGGTTAAGAGTATTAACGATACCATTATTGGAATGATACCCAATGATTGAAACTAACAGAAACAGAACTACCTTAGCTGTAGTTTAAAGAAATCTATTGCGCTGTTTTTAGACTTTACATCACCATATCAAGAAGTCTGTATAAGTATATATTAAAAGCAATATATATTTAAAGAGTGAAGACGTAAATCTTTAATTAACTTATACATAGAGTATAAAAAGCTTTGAAAAGAATATGGTAAGTTCTTTTAAATTTAAAAACATTACCCATACACTGAAAAATTCCAGTACAGTGTTGGTTATCTGGAAACTTATAACTATTATATTTATTTATTACCATAATTAAGTGGATATCCACTGCTTTTTAGGATAATTCATAATACGTCAATCTAATATAATCCATAATTCCTTAGTTGTTTATGAACAATCAGATCACTATATCTAAGTATATAATAGTATCCATATATTGATTAATTCCAGTATAACGTTGATTATCTGCTAAATTATAAATTGATTTATAATTTAGTTATAACAAATTAAAAGAATTAAATATGAAAAAAGCAATCTTAGTTGAATTAATATGTAGTTGTATGAAGTTATATAAAGGTATAACATGTAAATGTAAAGAGATGGAAATGATACAAAAAAATATAAAATCGTGGAATATTAGATTTAATAACTTACCAAAAGTTCAATATAATAATTATATTATAGTTAATACTGATATAAATATATTTACTACTAAAAATAGATGCGATAATGATAAAAATAATAAAAAAAGGGAACATATTATAGGATGTATATTAAATAATAAATTACCAAATGATTATTATAAATATTCATGTCGATGGAATAGATTAAAAAAGTTAATAGACTCATATATAATACTGTTATGTACTAATAATAATATAAAACATTGCTATAATATAGAATGTATACATAAAGCTGGTAGAAGACACCATTATGATTTTAAAATATTAATAAATGATAATATAGAATTTTATGTAGAATTTAAATTTAATGCTGATTCTTTATGCGATGTTCCACAATTTGTATCACCAATGAAACCCTCTAAATATTTAAATATTAATTTTGAAGAATGGTACTATGATAATTATCTTAAAAAAATTGCTATATATGGTAACTTAGAAATTCCATATAAAGAAGAATACCTTAATAAGATTAACAATAATAAGGTAGATTGTATGAAACTATATAAAGAAAAATATGATACAAATAGTAATTTTAATAAATACTGCAAGGTTATTGATAAAGAATCAATTAAAAAATTTATAGAAATGACATATATAGATATGGATAAATTATCAGATTATTTATTAAAAAGTCAAAAAAATAAAATATATATGTGTTACAAAGAAAATAAAATATCTTATGATACATTAGATGAAAAACTATATAAAATAATACAACTTGAAAAAAAAGAAAATACAAATTATATTTATCGGACGGAATTAGGAATGAAATTAGAAATTAAATTAAGATTTAAGAATGGATGTGGTCTTCAATTTCCTGCTTTACAGATAAAGCGAAAAGTTCCTATAATAAAAGAATTAAAAAAGCTATGTGATAAACATAATATTAAACCCCCATCATTAAAAAAAGATATATGTGAGATATTGGATTGTAACAAAATAATATATTAGTATTTATAGTTTTACATATCATAAATAGGGAGAATATTAGATAGTTCAGTAGTATTTATAGCATTATTACCAAAATATATACTAATAAATTCAATAGTTTTTTTATTATCAAAAGATTTTATAATTTTTTGATAATTTTTTATCAAATTTTCATTACTTATTGTTTTTGTATATTTAATACATATCAAATGATTTTCAATTAAATATTCAGTATTATGATTTTCATTAATAATACAATAATTAAAATTATACTTTCCTACTCCGTACCCTCTATTTATAACTAATACTGGATTATTTGTTCCTTTTTTATTTATATAATTTTTTTTTTCTTTATTTGAATATTGTTTTATAGATAGTTTGTTATTTGTAATATCAGAACTATATACTAGTAATGTTTTATCTTTATCATCTGTTAACTCTTTTTTACACTGATTCCATACTACATTACCGACATTAACACTATAACCTAATTTACACAATGTATTTGAATTATTATATAATGATTTTATAGTTGTGATTTTATCAGTAGTTCCAAATATGGTAAACTCTGAAATGTTTATATAATATAATTTGTTATTATCATCTATTGGGGGTTTATTTTGTAAAACAATAATTATAGTATCTTGGCTAGTTTCGATATAATTATCATTACATTCTACAATATTTAATATATGAAAATTGTCATTTATATATTTTCTTGTTTTATCATAATATAAACAATTCATAAAGTTATTAGGTAGAACAAAACTAATAATACCATTCTTATTTAATAAAGTTAGTGATTTAATAATAAATAATACAAATATATTAGGTCTCCCGTCAAAATAATTATAATATGATTCATTAACATCTTTTTTTTTCATAACAAAAAATGGTGGATTTCCTATAATTAAATCAAACTTTTTTTGGGATTTATAATTTAAATAGTTATCATTGATTAATTTAATATTATTATCTTCAATGTGTTTTATAGATTCAAATATTGTATTATTGAGTTCTATACCAGTAATATTTATATTAGCATATTGCTTCTTAAGTGCTAATATATATTCACAAGAACCACAAGAAGGTTCTAAAACTTCTTTTACATTTTTCATAAAAGGTTCTAAATATTTAATATTTGTATCAATTGTTTCTGGCGGTGTAAAATATATACCATTACTTTTTTTTTCAATTTTATTAATATTCTTAGTCAATATTCTGGATAACTCTGAATATTTGAATATTTGTTTAATATCCATTAAAGTTGTATTAACATTTACATCTTTATTCACATCAATCAAATTATTATTATTTAATTTAACATCAACTTCAACATTTTCTACAACAGTTTTATAGATTATTTTGTTAATCTTGTTAATATTATTAACACATGGTGTTTTTCGTTTATTGTGGGACTCATATCTAGATTTTTTGAGAAAATTCTTTTCCGCATTTTGTACAACTATATTTAACCATTTTTCGTTAAATATTAATAAATTATATATAATATTTTTTAAATCATTTTTTAATATAATTTAACAATATAAATAAATATATTTAAATAGTAGAAAAACATGTGAGTAAAAGTGTATTATTAAAGAAATAATTTATAAAAGATACAACAAAAGTAGTAAATAAAAAATGTGAAGGATTATAAGTAATTAGATAGTTAATAGAAATTTTGAATAATTTTAAATAAATAATATAAGTTGATATAGTTTATATTATATATGTTAATAGAGTTGTACGTCTTCACGCTCTAACGGTAAATCCCCATATATAAACTGTATGACAAAGAGTCAAATTGAGTAAAAGACAGCGCAGTAGATTTCATTAATGAACGTCCCAAAGGGAATTCAACTGTGTTTCAATAAAATTTATATAACTTAAGATCAGAGGAGAAATTAAATCCCAAAGCACCCAAATGAGTACTATATATATAACAGAATATGATATAAGATAATAGATAAAACCATCATATTTTAAAATAAAAAAAGTGATTATAATAAGTAACTATTCTACTCTACAAAATATAATAGTATAACTCTTGGAATACGAGTCTAACTTATTACCATAATTGAGTTGATAACCAATTATTACAAATATTGGGAAAATCCTAATATTGTTGAATCTATTCTAAACAGTAGTGCCTTGTTGTACTTTAAAGAAATCTATAGCGCTGTTTGAGACTTCATCCCCACCAAATCAAGGAGTCAACATAAGTATATGTTAGAAGCAATATATATTTAAAGAGTGAAGACGTAAATCTTTAATTAACTTATGTGTAGAAAAATTAAAAGCTTTAAAAAGGATATGGTAAGTTCTTTAAACATAAAAACATTGCCCCTACACTGATAAATTCCAGTACAGTGTAGGTAGTCTGGAAACTTATAAAAAATAACAAAATTAAATAAATATTGTATAAATGTTTTTACAATCCCGGATTTATTTTAAGATTGGGATAATTTAGTTAAAGACAATTATATATATATATAAATGAATATAGAAGATTATCCAATTGTTATGCTTGATAAATCTAAATTTAAAGGTAATTTAAAAAAATTGATAGGACTAATATAAAATAGAAAATTATCAAACTGATTTTAATGATAAATTAAAAATAACTAGAATACGTGACAATTCATCTAGACTAGATGCAATTGGTCAGTTAATTATACAAGGTGACAATGATTTTGATGGTATAAGTACACTTACAGATATAAAAACTAATTATAAAATTATGAATGATAAAATTATAGGGATAGTACCACTACCAACGGATGCTGATTGTGATCTATTGTGTTTTACAAAAATACAATTAATGTTAGATAATGTGGTTATTGATAATTCATATATCAAAAAAATTCAATTAGTAGTGAGTGGTAAAGTTATAATAGATGATATTGAAAGATCTAATCAATATTTTCCAACAGTAGGGATATATTATCAACCACGCGAGTTTAGAGTTATTATAGATAAGAAATCAATAATTCAATCCTTACCTGAAGTCGGTACAATAACATTAACTTATGAAAAAGTTATAATAAACATACGACTACGACTATCCTTGTTTAGACAATATATTAAAGTATACAAAGATTTAAATATAGCAGACAGCGACGCCCCACGTGAGTATTATTTCGGTCGGGGTTCATGGTATAGTATATACTACAATTTTTACTATTTTGTACATGAGAATTTGTTTCTTTCCAGGTGGGTGTCAATGGAAGAGTACATGTCAAATATTGTTAATAAGGAGGAAGATAGTGTGATTTCTTCACCACATAGGAGGCAGTGGCGTCCCATGTACTGATAACATTATTTATAAGGGGAGTATTCAAGAAATGGTAGATAAAAACAAAAAGCTATATCACATACCATCTATAATTGGCAATGGAATATTCCCTTTAATAAAGTAGATATTCAAACATAATCACGGTACATATAATCATATATTCAAATTTATTAAATTAGTTAAATTATATATATTTGGTATTTCGGTTAATAGGTTATGAAACATATATAATACTATAATCTTAATTATAGTTAATTTTTAATTTAATAAAATAAAAATATAAATACTAATTATATTTTTAAATGACTATCCTATAAATATAGATATAATATCAGAGAAAGATATTATAACTAATATACAATCGTGATATAAAAGGACAATATATTATAAAATACTTAGTATAAAATACTTGTCTATATATTGGAAGATATTCGAATATATTAAGATAAAAAAAAGTAGATGATAAAAAGAGACTATAAAAAACAAATAGTAATAAAAAGACATAACTCCTGGAATCAAGAGTATAACTTATTATCCACCTCCTGGAATCAAGAGACAAAACAGATACCATAATCGGGTTGATAACCGGTTATATAAAACTAACAAAAACAGTAGTGCCTTTGTTGTACTTTAAAGAAATCTATAGCGCTGTTTGTGACTTCATCCCCACCATATCAAGAAGTCTGTGTAAGTATATGTTAGAAAGCGATATATATTTAAAGAGTGAAGACGTAAATCTTTAATTAACTTACACATAGATTATGAAAAGCTTTAAAAGGATATGGTAAGTTCTTTGAACATAAAAACATTACCCAAACACTGATTAACCCCAGTACAGTGTTTGTTGCCTGGGAACTTATAAATAAAAATAAAATATAAAAGAATATTAACGTATGATTGATAATCTAAATAGTATATTAAATAAATCAATAAACTATTAATAAAGAATAAGTATAAATACGTAACTGATAAATGAAGTTAAAGTAAGTTATAATAAAAAAAAGTGATGATAAAAGGAGACTATAACAAATATAATAAATAAAAAGTATAACTCCAGGATTAAGAGTATAAATCAATCCATAACTCCAGGATTAAGAGTATAAATCAATCCATAACTCCAGGATTAAGAGTATAAATCAATCCATAACTCCAGGATTAAGAGTATAAATCAATCCATAACTCCAGGATTAAGAGTATAAATCAATCCATAACTCCAGGATTAAGAGTATAAATCAACCCATAACTCCAGGATTAAGAGTATAAATCAATCCATAACTCCAGGATTAAGAGTATAAATCAATCCATAACTCCAGGATTAAGAGTATAAATCAATCCATAACTCCAGGATTAAGAGTATAAATCAATCCATAACTCCAGGATTAAGAGTATAAATCAATCCATAACTCCAGGATTAAGAGTATAAATCAATTCCCACTCCTGGAATTAAGAGTCTAAATCATTACCACTCCTGGAATTAAGAGTCTAAATCATTACCACTCTTGGAATTAAGAGTCTAAATCATTACCACTCTTGGAATTAAGAGTCTAAATCATTACCCAAACACTGATTAACCCCAGTACAGTGTTTGTTGCCTGGGAACTTATAAAAGGTAAAAAAACAATAAAAATATTAAAAGTGAACTAATTCTAAAAAAAAAGTTAAAACCGTTCAATAATCTCAAGCGTTACCGTGACTAAAAAAAAGTTAACGATAAATTATATTAAAAACAGACATAATCAAAACCCTTAATAAAAACCGAAGTATAATAACATATACAAAAAATATAGTACAAAATGTACAAAAAAAATGATAAAAAAAAAATACTATTCTGAGATAAGTAAATAATAAGTATCTCTTGGAATCAGAGAATAACAAGATTATCCATTGACTGTTGGAATTGACACCCAATAAACTCGACCCCCAAAAAACAGTGGTATGCTCAAACATAAGTTGTACCTTAAAGAAATCTATTGCGCTGTTTTTGACTTCACATTCCCGTGTCAAGAAGTCTGTATAGGTGTATTTATTACAAATACATTTAGAGTGTGAAGAAGTAAAGCTCTAATTAACTTATATATGCTAATAAAAAAAAATAAACCAAATACTGATTAACCCCAGTACAGTATTTGAACTCTGGGAATTATAAAAACGGATAATGATATAGTAATAAGTATTATATATATTTTATAAATAATTAATAGTAATACATATTAAATAAATATTGTATAAATGTTTTTACAATCCCGGATTTTTTTAAGATTGGGTTGAATAATA
>FUWD012818231.1_pt1 | contig 12690 bp, 12 predicted proteins | sample 1063281 | NCBI WGS metagenome assembly FUWD01 (sample SAMEA79048168, study PRJEB19326) | metagenome | biome: marine
GGTAATATTAATTAACAGATTGTTTTCTAGTGCCTTTTGTAAAAGACCAGAACAGTCCTGATTAAGTTCAATGGCTAGCATTAAACCTTTGGATCGAATCTCAACTACTTTTTCTGTATTTGCAAATTTAGCTTTAAATGCAGATGCTAAGTATTCCCCCATTTTTATACAGTTATCTAAGATATTATCTTTTTCAATAATATCTAGTACTGTAATTGCAGTTTTACATACTAATGGATTGCCACCAAAAGTTGATCCATGGCTTCCAGGTGTTAATAATTTACTAGCTTTGCCTTTTGCTAAACATGCACCAATTGGAACCCCGTTACCGAGACCCTTTGCTAGTGTTAATACATCTGGAGTAATATTGTTGTATTGATGTGCAAATAACTTTCCTGTACGACCAATGCCAGTTTGTACTTCATCAAGAATCAACAGGTAGTTATTGTCATTGCAAATTTTTTGCACTTTATTTAGATAATCACTATCTGGCATTATTACTCCACTCTCACCCTGAATGGGTTCAAGCATAATAGCAACTATATTGTTATTATCAGTATGTGCATTTATGGCATCGATATCATTAAAGTTGATATGTATAAATTCACTAAGTAGTGGCGTAAATCCAGACTGAACCTTTTCATTTCCGGTTGCAGAAAGTGTGGCCATAGTGCGACCATGAAAACTTTGATTCGCACTAAGTATTACCGGATTGTCAATATTGTTAGCCCTAGCATGAAGGCGTGCAATTTTGATTGCTGCTTCGTTTGCTTCAGCACCAGAATTGCCAAAGAATGCATTATCCATATTGGCTAGCTTACAAAGTTTTGCAGCTAAATCTTCTTGGTGTTTTATATGGTACCAGTTGCTAGTATGTAGTAATGTACCAGCTTGATGTTGAATTGCTTTAGTGATTTCTTTGTGGCAATGACCCAAGTTCACAACCCCAACTCCAGATAGAGCGTCTAAATATTTATCACCTTTGTCGTCTGTTAGATAGCATCCCTCGCCTTTAACAAAGTTAACTTTAAGTGGTGCATAATTTGACATTAAATATGACATAGTGACTTGTAACGTGTTTTTTTATTTAGTCTCTAAAACAAAAAAGCCCCAAAATGGGCGCTTTTATACCAATCAGAAAGAGTATTTATGATTGGTAAGCCAATTCAGGCGACATGACATCGTTAATTGCTTGTAATTCGTTTTTATAAGTTTCATAGAAAGATCCAGCTGGAGGGTTGATCCACTCTTCGTATGAAAAACCATTTGCATCAGTGTACTCTTTAAACGATTCTTGTAAAGCAATTCTCTTTGCGCTTAATTCGTTATTTTCTTGACTAACTGCGTCCAGAATTTTCTCCTGAATATAGAATAATTAAAGCGTATATTATATATATAAAAACGCTTTAGCAGGGTTTTTATTTATAATTAGAAGTAATAAATACTTTACAATTTAGTTCAAGTTTATGCAACAATATAACTGAATATTTTATAATTTGATAAGGAGCGTATATGCAATTAAATATTTCTGGTCACCATCTCGATATCACTGAAGCAATCAAGCAACATTCTACTGAAAAACTAGCTAAAATTAAACATTACTTCGATCATGTGATTAATATTAATGTGATTTTAGAAGTAGAAAAAGACGTGCAGAAAGCTGAAGCGACAATACATGTTAGTGGTGCCGATTTGTTTGCAAAAGCTGAAAGCAATGATATGTACGCATCTATCGATCAAATGGTTAACAAGCTAGATTCACAAATTAGGAAGCATAAAGAAAAGCTAAATAATCATAGAAAAAATTGATATAAACTGTAAATAATGCAATTTGGTTGTTTACTTTAAGGAATATAAAAAACAATGTCAGAAGTTGAAAACACTTCTTTCGAAGAGCGCCTCCATAGATTGACAATTTCTTTGGAGGCTTCTTTGTATGAAGAGGCAGAATCTCAACTATCCGGATTACACCCTGGTGAAATAGCACGCCTATTAGAAGCCATACCACCTAAATTTAGAACCAAGCTGTGGTTTAAAATTGATCCCAATATTCAGGGTGAAATTCTTAAAGATTTAAATGAAGATGTTCAGTCTCAATTGTTATATGAGATGGATGTTGATTCTATTGTTAAGGCTACCGAAGGTCTTGATATGGATGATTTGGCTGATATCGTTCCAGAGCTACCAGAGTCTGCATTACATAATTTATTACTTACGCTAGATCATAGACATAGGGATCGCCTAAGGCAAGTACTGTCATATCCTGAGGATTCTGCTGGTGGACTTATGAATATTGATATTATTACTGTACGTGATGATGTTACTGTACGTACAGTTATTCGTTATCTGCGCCTATTAAAAGAAATGCCAGTTGATACCGATCAGGTGTTTGTAGTGGACAGATCCTACAATTATATTGGCGCAATTTATATCTCTACTTTATTAACCAATGAAGCTGAGCAAAGTATTGAGCCACTAATAAATAAAGATCTAAAGCCAGTTGCTGCAGATATGTCTGAAAATGAAGTGGCAAATCTATTTGAGCATCGTAATTTGATTTCTGCTCCAGTGGTAGATGAAAATAATCAACTTATTGGACGCATTACCATTGATGATGTGGTTGATGTAATTCGTGATGAGGCTGAGCACTCAGTGATGTCAATGGCTGGTCTTGACGAAGAGGATGATGTGTTTGCACCAGTTGTGCAATCAACCAAGCGTCGCAGTATTTGGCTAGGAGTTAATCTTATTACTGCATTTATTGCGGTATTTTTTATTGGTTTGTTTGAAGCTACATTACAAGAAAAAATAGCACTAGCTATTCTTATGCCTGTAGTTGCATCTATGGGTGGTATTGCTGGAACACAGACACTTATCTTGGTAACCAGAGGTATTGCTACTGGAAGAATTACCACAACTAATATTAAAGCGCTTGTTAGCAAAGAAGTTGCAATTGGTCTTCTCAATGGAATATTATGGTCAGTTGTAATTGCAATAGCAACTTATTTGTGGTTTGCAGATATTCAACTTAGCATTGTTATTGCTTTGGCAATCGTCGCTAATTTAATTTTTGCTGCATTCTCAGGAGCATTTTTACCTTCACTGCTTGTTAAGTTAAAAATTGACCCGGCACTCGCGGGTGGTGTAATTTTAACTACGATAACCGATGTTATTGGTTTTGTGGCCTTTTTAGGTTTGGCCGCAATACTTATATAAGCTATGAGTATTATTAAAAAAAATATTGGTCTTGCAATATCAACAATTATTGGTTTTGTGCTACTAACAGTTAGTTTTTATACTTACTTTTACCAAGGATCGGAGCGAGCATTAGTGATTTTTTTATTTGCAATTATTTTTAATATTGCTATTGCTTCTAGCTGGAAAGAAAAAATCAAAAAATAATTAATCGGATAGATAATAAACCGATAAATACTTTCATAAAAATACTTAACCTTATATAGTTCTTAAATATGCCATTTGTACTTAAAAAATACAAATCTGTGAGTGGTAAAAAAATACAAACATTTTTGTTAGAAAATGTGAAATTATCCTTATCCAAAGCACAAAAACTTATTGCTAAAAATAGAGTTTTTAACGACCAAGGAGAGGCTTTTGTTAATGGAGATATTGTTACAGGAGGGTTTGTTCAAGTTGCCGTATTTGAAGGCCATACAAGAGGACTTAAGCCTATATTTGAACAAAATGATTTTGCGGTATTTGATAAACCCTCGGGGCTTATGGTTCATCCAACCCGAAAAACAACTCCATATAGCTTGCTTGATGAAATAAGGTATCAGTTTGGTGATAATGCTGATTTAGTTCATAGAATTGACGCAGAAACTTCTGGCTTGGTCTTAATTGCCAAAAATAAACAAGCAAATACTGTTTTAAAAACTATGTTTGAAGATAAAGAGTATAAAAAAGAATATTTGGCCGTGGTTAGAGGGAAGATATCTAATAGTCTTACGATTAATCATTTGATATCCAAGTCAAATAGCAAAATCACAATTAAGATGACTTGTGAAAATAAAAATGGCAAAGAGTCAATAACTCATATTCAGCCTTTAAAATTTAACGAAAAAGATAACACAACTTTGGTTAAAGCCATACCTGTTACCGGTAGACAGCATCAAATAAGAGTGCATTTAGACTCTATAGGCAATAGTATTTTGGGCGATCCAATCTATGGTGTAGATGAAAAAATATCTAATAAATATTTGTGTAGAAATTTATTAGAGGAAGAAAGAATTAAAGACACTGGTGCAAAAAGACTTATGCTTCATGCAAATAACTTGTCATTTATTTACAAGGGTGAGAAGTACAATATTGCTTCAAAATTTAGCAAATTTTATGAATAAGCTAAATTTTATTCATAAAAATCAATAAATTGACAAAAAACAGCATAAAAACACCATTTTCTACTTAAAAACGGGCTATTTTCACCATTTTTTTAAAAAATTAGCAAATAATTAAAATTAAAAATCTTCAGTAGAAATTTTGTTATTTTCTAGCCAGATTCTAAATTTTTCTTGAATTTCTTCTAAGGTTTGTTGGTTATCCGCCTCAAAGCGTAATACTAAGCATGGTGTAGTATTAGAGGGGCGCACCAGCCCCCAGCCATTTGGATAGTCCACCCTTACACCGTCAATAGTAGTAATCTTGGCACCCTTCAAAACTAACGTTTTTAGCAAGTTTTTCCATGGCTTCAAATTGTTGACCCTGTTCGTCAAAGTTAATGTTTATTTCTGGTGTGTTAATACTATCTGGAAGTTCAGAAAAAACCTCTGCACAAGTTTTGTTGGTTTTTGACATTATCTCAAGTAGTCTTGCGCCAGTATAAAGAGCATCATCAAATCCGTACCAACGTTCTTTAAAGAAGATATGACCACTCATCTCGCCGCCAAGTGCTGCACCAGTTTCTTTGAGTTTAGCTTTAATGAAGCTATGCCCTGTGCGTGACATGATTGGCTGCCCACCATGCTCAGAGATATCTTTTGGTAGTAGCGAAGAACACTTTACATCGAATACAATTTTTGCACCATTGTTGCGCTTAAGTATATCTCTTGAGTACAAAATCATTTGTCGATCAGCCCAAATAACGTTGCCGTTATTATCGATAAGCCCTAGTCGATCGCCATCACCATCAAAAGCAAAACCCATATCTGCTCCAGTATCTTTAACTTCCTGAATGACATCTATTAGATTTTTAGGCTTTGAGGGATCTGGGTGGTGGTTAGGAAAATTACCATCTATTAGACAAAATAGCTTTGGTAACTTTAGCACCAAGTTGTTCGAATAATTTTGGCGCAAGATTGCCAGCGACGCCATTGCCACAATCTACAACAATATGTAATTTTTTATCTAGTTTAATATCACTTTTAATGGTATCAATATAGTCTTGCTCAATATCAACTTTGGTTGAAGTGCCGTGGCCTACGGTAAAGTTGTTGTTGTTTATGCGCTCATATAATTCTTGAATGCGTTCGCCAGATAGGGTCTCACCAGCAATCATAATTTTAAAGCCGTTGTATTCTGGTGGATTGTGTGATCCGGTGATCATTACCCCGCTTGTTGCCGCTTTAGTATAGGTTCCAAAATAAACCAGTGGAGTAGGCACCATACCAATATCAACAATATGACAGCCGCTTTGCTTAAGACCTTCCTTAAGTGAATGCATTAAGTCTGGTCCACTAAGACGCCCATCACGACCAACCACCACTCCACGCTCACCTTTGGCAATAGATTCACTACCAATGGCTAGACCAATAAGTTTAACTGTATTTGGAGTTAAATCTTGTTCAACAACTCCTCTAATATCATAGGCTTTAAAGATTGATTGTGAAACGCTCATTAATTGATAAAATATGTTTTATATAAAAGGTTTATTTTAAGCACAATGAAAGAGAAGTTTGAGGTTATTAAGATTGATAATGAAATAATGACATTAAGGGTTAATCGCTCTGGTGGATGCAATAGTTGTAGTGCTGGTAGTAGTTGTGGCACTGGAATATTAGCTAATTATTTTGATCATTACTCTGTATTTAATAAGCCTTTGCAAAATAAAGTTGTAGTAGGTGATTTTGTAACATTGGAGATTTCGTCATCAGAGTTATTTTGGCGAGCTTTTCAATTGTATATATTGCCTTTAATTGCACTTTTTGCTGGAAGCGCTATTGGAATGTGGTATTTTCCGGAAAATGAGATTGTCCATATAGGTTTTGGCTTTTCAGGTTTTATAGTGTCGTTATTGTTGACTAAATATTTTGTTAAGTAGTTATTAAATCAACACTTTGGCTTGGGTATAATCCATTTATTTATAAAATTTAATTTTATTATATATGCCTAATAAAGACATAGATCCATTAGAAACCCAAGAGTGGCTAGAAGCCTTTAGATCTGTAGCTATAGTTGAGGGTGATGATCGTGCTAAATTCCTACTTAATCAGTTGGTGGATATGGCTCATCATGATGGTATGGACTTGCCAACTGGTGTTAACACTTCATATCTAAACAGTATTGCTAAAGATAAAGAAATAGCTACTGATATTAATAAAGATATTGAGGCTAGAATCTCAGCAATTATTCGCTGGAACGCTATGGTTATGGTTGTTAAAGCTAATCAGTTACCATATGAGTTAGGCGGACATATTGCTTCATTTGCATCAAGTGCTACTTTGTATGAAGTTGGTTTTAACCACTTCTACCGTGGTCCAGATGCCGATCAAGGCGCTGATTTAATTTTCTTCCAAGGGCATATTGCTCCAGGTGTGTATTCAAGAGCATATTTAGAAGGGCGAATCACCGAAGAGCAAATGCTTAAATTCCGTCAAGAGGCTGGACAAGATGGCTTAAGCTCTTACCCGCATCCGTGGCTAATGCCAGATTTTTGGCAGTTCCCAACAGTATCTATGGGCCTTGGCCCAATTATGGCAATTTATCAAGCACGATTTATGAAGTATCTTCATCATCGTGAGATTAAACAAACTGATAAACGTACAGTTTGGGCCTACCTTGGTGATGGTGAGACCGATGAACCAGAATCACTTGGCGCTATTTCAATGGCTGGTCGTGAAAAGCTAGATAATCTTATTTTTGTAATCAATTGTAACTTACAACGACTTGACGGACCTGTGCGCGGTAATGGCAAAATTATCCAGGAGCTAGAAGGTATGTTCCGTGGCGCCGGATGGAATGTTATTAAGGTTATTTGGGGTGGCAAGTGGGATGAATTGTTTGCCAAAGATACTAATGGTATTTTGAAAAAACGTATGGAAGAAGTGGTTGATGGTGAGTATCAGGCTTATAAAGCTAAAGATGGTGCTTATGTACGTGAGCACTTTTTTAGCAAGTATCCAGAGCTATTAGCAATGGTTGAGCATATGAGTGATGATGAGATTTATCGTCTTGATCGTGGTGGACACGATCCTTATAAAGTGTTTCAGGCTTATCGAGCAGCAAAAGAGCACAAAGGGCAACCAACCGTTATTTTAGCAAAAACCGTTAAAGGTTACGGTATGGGTGAAGCTGGAGAAGGACAAAACTCTACCCATTCACAAAAGAAGCTTGGGATTAAGCAAGTTGAGTCATTCGCCAAGCGTTTCAAAGTTCCAGTAACTGAAGAAGACGTTAAAGAATTGAACTTTTATAAGCCTAAGCAAGACAGTGAGGAGATGGTTTATATGAAATCTCGTCGTGATAAGCTTGGAGGCTCTTTGCCAGTGCGAGAATTTGATTTAGAAAATATCAAGACTCCAGAGCTTGATGTATTTAAAGCGTTGCTTGAGTCAAGTGGAGAGCGTGAGATGTCAACCACAATGGCTCTTAATCGTGTTATGACGTTATTAGTTAGAGATAAGCAATTGGGCTCTAAGATAGTGCCAATTATTCCTGATGAAGCACGTACGTTTGGTATGGAGGGATTATTTAGACAGTTAGGTATTTACTCATCATCAGGTCAGCTTTACGAGCCAGAAGATTCTGATAAAGTAATGTGGTACAAGGAAGATAAGAAGGGTCAAGTATTGCAAGAGGGTATTAATGAAGCTGGAGCGATATCTGATTGGATTGCTGCAGCAACATCTTATGCTACACATAATACAACTATGATTCCATTCTATATATATTACTCTAAGTTTGGATTCCAACGTGTTGGCGATCTGGCTTGGGCTGCTGGCGATATGCAAGCTAAAGGCTTCTTAATTGGAGGCACTGCAGGTCGCACAACGCTAAACGGTGAAGGTTTGCAACATCAAGATGGTGACTCACATATTGTTGCCAACACCATTCCGAATTGTATTTCATATGATCCTACATATGCTTATGAATTAGCAGTTATTGTTCGTAGTGGTCTTTATAGAATGTACGAACAACATGAAAACATCTTCTACTATATTACTACAATGAATGAGCTTTATTCTCATCCGCAGATGCCAGAAGGATCTGAAGATGGAATTATTAAAGGCATGTATCAATTTGATAGTGTTGGTGATAGCGATATTCAAGTGCAACTTATGGGCTCTGGGTCTATTTTGAGAGAAGTAGAAAAAGCTGCACAAATGCTTAACGACGATTGGGGTGTTAGTTCAAATATTTGGTCAGTAACAAGCTTTAATGAAATTACTCGTGAAGCTCAGGCAATTGATAGGGATAATCGCCTTGATACTACAGGTGAGCCTAAGATTCCATACATAACTCAATGCTTAGAGGGCAAAAAAGGTCCAGTAATTGCTAGCACTGATTATATGCGTAGCTTTGCTGAGCAGGTGCGTAAGTATGTTCCTGCAAAGTATGAAGTATTAGGTACAGATGGTTTTGGTCGTTCTGATTCACGTCAGGCGCTTAGAGATTTCTTTGAGGTTGATGCAAACTATGTCACAGTAGCAGCTCTTAGAGCATTAGTAGATGAGGGTGAGTTTGATATATCAGTAGTAGCAGACGCGATTAAAAAATATGGTTTGAATGTAAACAAATCAAATCCAATGAAGGTGTAGTATAAACTAAGGTTAAATTTTACAGAGGAGAAGAAAAAATGACGCAAGAAGACTATTTAGAAGGGCTTAGATCTGGAGCAAAAATGAAGTTTGAAGATCTTATTAGTCTTATTGATGATGATTATGATTACACACCAGTAGCATTCACCAATGGTGAGTTAAAAAATGCAAGTGATGAAAATCAAAATAGCGCTAAGTTGTTTTGTTTTGCTGCAATTCATGAGCTTACTCAGCTTGAGACTCTACATTGTTTCGGTCAATATTATCAAGATGTGTTAAATACTCCGGACGATGATTCACACGGAAATATTCGTAACTTTATTACCTATGGTTGGGATGGATTAAAGTTTGATTCTCCGGTGCTAAGCAGAAAGTAATATATAGTTGTTAATAGTGGGGAGGTCTCTCATCTATTGCTTGTGTAGTTTCCACCCCTTGTTTGTCATTTATTTGTTTCAGCTGTCCAGATAAGTGTTTTATCATTTCTTCTAATTCGCCTATTTTCTGCATTTGTCGAAAAATTACATTATTAAGATCTTCAACTAGATGATCAAGGTGAGCAAATTTTTCTTCTAGCTCGATTAGTTTTTCTTTCATGATTTATCCTTTTTTAAATTTTCCACCGTATTCATAATACCAAAGTCCAATTAGTACAAGAATAATACCGCTTAGCTGGTTATATGTTAAGGTTTCATTGTTAAGTGTTGAGCCAAGTAGTAGGGCAAATACTGGGGTAATAAGTGGTACAATGCCAACCACGCGAACACTTGCATGCCTAATTAGATAGTAATACGACATAAATCCAACCACCGATCCAAACACAGCTAGATACAATATAGAAAGTGATGCTTTGGTATTTATTTGTGGAATGCTCGGGTCTATTATTATCCAGCTAATAACAAATAGTGGCACGCTCACAATAAGTGCACCTGTGGTGGTTTCAAGGGCAGATATATGAGCATTAATTTGCTTAAGTTTTACTGATATAAAAGCCTGAAATATCATTGCTGTAGTGACAGAAATTAAGCCTAATATTAATCCAGATGTATGAGTAAAGCTGTGACCAAAAATAACAAGCAGACCGCCAATACCAAGTATTAAGCCTATTATTTTATGTAGCACGAAAAATCTCTCTTGCAATAATAATAAAGCAAACACTCCAGTAACAATGGGAGTAAGACCAAATATTACAGAGATAATTCCAGATGGAACTGTTTGTGATGAAAAATACACCAAGCTCATAGTTATGAATATTCCGGCGCCAGCATATATGTAATTACTGATAGCTAGAGGACTATAGGTTAGTTTTTGTTTTTTTATTAATAATATCAGTATGCAAATAATAAGACCCAAAAACATTCTAGATGTAACGCCAAAGCTAAAGCTAGAGCCAATTGTTGACCAGACAATAGCAAGCGGTGTGGTTGACCAAATTGCAACAACAGATAAAAATACTAAATATATTTGCATAGTTAGAATGTTAAATAGAAAATTTCTTACAGGTTGATTTTTTCTATTGCAAATAAAATAAAAAAGCCACCGTTAAGGTGGCCTTTATAGTGCTAATTAGATAATTATTTATTTATCTAAAAGTACTTTTCTAGATAACTTAATTCGACCCCTATCTAAACCTAATACTTTAACATCTATTTCATCACCTTCTTTCAAGTAGTCTTCAACCTTTTCTACACGTTTGTGGTCAATTTCAGAGATGTGTAATAAGCCATCTTGATTAGGCATAATGTTAACAAATGCACCGAATTCAACAATCTTAACAACTTTACCAGCGTAAACTTTGTCAACTTCAGGTACAGCGGTAACATCTTTAACCATTTGTACTGCTGTATCAAACGCCTTTTGATCATTGGCAAATACATTAACATTACCATCATCATCAACATCGACACTAGCGCCAGAAGTTGAAATAATACCCTTGATAGTCTCACCACCTTTACCGATTAAATCACGAATCTTGTCTGTTTTGATTTTGATAACAGCCGTTTTAGGAGCATTCTTGCTTGACGCATTAGGCTCGCAAATTACTTGGTTCATTTGTCCTAAGATGTTAAGTCTTGCTTCTTTAGCTTGCTTCAAGGCAATATCCATAATCTCTTGAGTAATACCTTGAATCTTGATATCCATTTGTAGAGCGTTTACACCGCGTGATGTGCCAGCTACCTTAAAGTCCATATCGCCTAAGTGATCCTCATCACCCAAGATATCTGTAAGTACTGTGAATCTGTCATCTTCCTTAACAAGACCCATAGCAATACCTGCAACTGGAGCTTTAATTGGAACGCCTGCGTCCATAAGTGATAAAGATGAACCACAAACACTAGCCATAGAGCTAGAACCATTAGATTCTGTAATCTCAGAAACTACACGTACTGTATAAGGAAATTCTTCGATAGTAGGCAGACAAGCAGAAAGACCACGACGCGCTAGACGACCGTGACCAATTTCACGACGACCAGTACCACCCATACGACCAGTTTCACCAACAGAGTATGGAGGGAAGTTGTAATGTAGTAAGAAGTAATCATTTTGACGTTCAGACGCTTCTAATTTTTCAATTAATTGCGCTTCACGTTTAGATCCTAGAGTGGTAGCTACTACAGCTTGAGTTTCACCACGAGTAAATAGAGCAGAGCCATGAGTATTTTCTAGTACACCAGTTTCAATTTTAAGATCACGCACTGTTTCATTATCACGACCATCAATACGTGGCTCGTTATTTAAAATACGTTCACGTACAGTTGATTTTTCAACCTTTTTAAAGTATTTGGACACTTCATCTGCTGAGTTTCCATCTTCATCGTCACTTGCTAAAGCCTCTATTGCTGCAGTTTTAATTTCACCAATTTTTGCATAACGATCCATTTTTTCTTTAATTTGATATGCTTCATTTACTTGTGCACCGAATTGTGACTGAAGGTCGTTTAGTAATGCTTCATTAGTTTCTGGAGCTTTCCAGTCCCATTGTTCAGTGCCAACTTCAGCAGTAAATTCAGCAATATTTTCAATAGCCACCTGGAATTGCTCGTGTGCATACATAACTGCACCTAGCATTACTTCCTCAGAAAGCTCATTTGCTTCTGATTCAACCATAAGTACTGCTTCGTCTGTACCAGCAACAACCATATCTAGATCTGATTCAGCTAGCTCGGAGTAAGTTGGATTAAGGATGTAGTCACCATCTTTATAGCCAACACGTGCATTAGCAATAGGGCCGCTAAATGGAATTCCTGAAATTGAAAGTGCAGCAGACACACCTAGCATTGCAATCATATCTGGATCAACATTAGAGTTGGCAGACATAACAGTAATAACAACTTGAACTTCGTTCATAAACCCAGCAGGGAATAGTGGACGAATAGGGCGGTCAATTAGACGAGAAGTTAGTGTTTCTTTTTCACTTGGTCTAGCTTCACGCTTTAAGAATCCACCAGGAATCTTGCCTGCAGCGTATGTTTTTTCAACATAGTCAACTGATAGCGGGAAAAAGTCTTGACCAGGACGCATTTCTTTAGATCCAACAACAGTAGCCAATACTTGGGTGTCATCCATACTTGCCAAAACCGCACCATGTGCTTGTCTAGCTACGCGACCTGTTTCTAGTGTAATAGTGTGCTTGCCTAAGGCAAAGTCTTTTTTTAATGATATTCATTTCCATTAAAGCTCTCCAGTAATATAAATAGAC
>FUWD013180080.1_pt1 | contig 12685 bp, 10 predicted proteins | sample 1063281 | NCBI WGS metagenome assembly FUWD01 (sample SAMEA79048168, study PRJEB19326) | metagenome | biome: marine
ACAGAATCATTTTTCCTAATAGTCAATTCTTTAAATGGCGCCACCATAGCCTTATGTCCAGATTCAACAAACGAAGAAGTAGACATGGCAATTTCCAGCGCCCAACAGGCCTTCATAACGTGGAGGAACACAATACCAACCAGGCGTGCCGATGTTCTTTACTCATTGAGAGAAAAGCTTTTATCCGCCAGGAACGAATTGGCTGACATCATAACACAGGAACATGGCAAAACGATTGCGGACGCAAAGGGCGAATTGATGAGAGCGATCCAGTACGTGGAACATCCATGTGGAATCCCTGAACTGCTGAAGGGAAGTTACAGTGAAGATGTAGGAACTGGCGTTGACGAATACTACATTCGGGAACCTTTGGGAGTATTTGGTCTGCTGCCTCCATTCAATTTTCCGGCAATGATAGCCCTTTATTTTACCTGGCCAATCGCATGCGGTAATACGGTTGTGGTGAAACCCAGTGAATTGTGCCCCATGACCATGCTCAGAATAGCTGAATTGGCTCATGAGTCAGGCTTTCCTCCTGGTGTCATGAACGTTGTAAACGGAGGTCCAGGAGTAGGAGAAAGACTCTGCGTTCATCCGGGCATCCAGGGCGTGACATTTGTCGGGTCGTCAAAGGTAGCCGAGCAGGTTTACAGAACTGCTACTTCGCATGGGAAAAGAGCCCAGTGTCAGGGCGGCGCCAAGAACCACGTATTGCTGATGGAAGACGCAAATCTGGAAGAGGCGATTCCAAACATAGTTAATTCATGTTTTGGGCACACTAGTCAGAGGTGTTTCGCTGTTTCAAATGTTCTGGTAAGTGAGAAAATCTATGACATATTCAAGGAAAAGTTCATAAGAGCCTGTCTTGAATTGAAACTTGGCGATGGAAAAGACACTACAACCAACATGGGTCCTGTCGTTAACAAACGGGCGTTGGATCGCCTGTATGATTCTGTGGAAACAGCTCTGAAACAAGGTGCAAAAATCATTTTGGACGGTAGAAATCCAGAAATAAAGGACCATCCTGATGGCTTTTTCTTTGGTCCTACTCTCTTGGAAGCAGAGCCGGGCAATTTTGCTTTCAAAGAAGAAATATTTGGCCCTGTAAGATGCCTGAAAAGAGTCAGCGCTTTACAGGAAGCCATAAATATTATCAATTCAAGCTCCTATGGGCATACGGCTGTAATATACACTCAAAATGGAGGTTGGGCTCGTCACTTTATTAGAAACGTGAACACGGGTCAGATAGGAGTAAATGTCGGCACCCCTGCTCCAATAGCCTTTTATCCTGTAGGAGGCAGGAAACAGTCTTTCTACGGTTCTCACAGGGGCAGAGCCAATGACGCCATAGATTTCTACACTGACAAGAAAGTTATTGTGACAAAGTGGAATACTTACAGGGAAAACCAGAAAATGGAAGAATCTTCGCAAGCAAAAGAACCTAGCTCGGTATTATTCTAAAAAATGGACACCGTATTAGTTCAAGCTATAATTAACGGTCTTCTCCTGGGAGGCGTGTATGCGGCTTACTCTGCAGGTTTTTCGCTTATATTTGGAGTTATGGGCGTAGTGAACCTGGCCCATGGTGAACTAATAATGCTTGGTGCGTTCACCTCTTACTGGCTATTTCATTTTTTTAATCTTGACCCATATTTGAGCGCTCCATTCGCCATGGTTTTCCTCTTCTCGTTTGGATACCTCATTCAGAGGTTTATACTGAATCGAGTAATGGGGCTTCCTCACATAATGAGTTATATCCTCACATTTGGTCTGCACCTGATGGTGGCTAACATAGCGATAAAACTTTGGACCCATGACTTCAGGTCCATAACTACAAGCTATTCTGGGGCCAACGCAGCCATTCTTGGGCTTAACATTCCATATGCAAGGCTAATAACCTTCGTGGTGGCATTGTTTGTGACTTGGGGACTGTGGTTTTTCCTGATGAAAACGGAAACCGGCAGGGCCATTAGAGCCACAGCTCAGGATAAGGAAGTCGCCAGGCTAATGGGAGTCGATATCCGACATATTTACGCAGTCACTTTTGGACTAGGGGCAGCAATAACTGGCCTTTCCGGGGCGGTAATCAGTCCCTTTGTAATTATATCCCCTGAAATGGGGCTTGAATATACGATTATAGCATTCTGTGTAGTGGTTTTGGGCGGCATGGGGTATATCCCCGGCGCCCTAATAGGCGGATTAACCCTTGGGGTAGCCCAGTCTCTCGCAGCCACTTATTTGAATGCCGGAGTCTCTGTAGCGCTTACTTTCATAATCCTGTTCGTCATGCTTGTCATAAGGCCGACAGGGATACTAGGCAAAGGTAATATCGCATGACACGCCTAAGAGATAGTCGAGAGTCGGATGAATTATAGAGCCGATCGAATCATACTGTTATTATTTCTCCTGGTGTCTGCCGGGTTGCTTTTTGTGCCCGGCTTTGTCGAATCAGAATATTTGTTGCGTTTAATAACAGTAGTGATCTTCTGGGTTGGGATTGCGGGCTGTTGGAACATCATGAGTGGATATACGGGATACATTGATTTTGGTCCAGTCGTGTACTTTGGAATCGGGTCATACGTCAATGCCATTGCCATGACTAAGTATTCCCTGGCTTTTTTCCCCAGCCTTTTTCTGTCCGGAGTATTGGCCGCCGTCGTGGCCCTTGTCATAGGAATTCCCACATTACGTCTGAAAGGAGCGTATTTTGCCATTGCCACCTTTGCGTTTGCCGAGGCGATGAAGCAGATCACGCTAGAATTCGACCGCACGTTCAAGGTTTCTTTTTTTCAGGGTAGCGACGGTATAACTTTACCAATTAGTGGGCATGACAACGCATTTTTCTTTTACTGCATTCTTCCCGTGACTTTTCTGGTGATGCTGACTCATTATTTTATAGAGCATTCCAAATTTGGTTATGGTCTCAAGGCGATCAAAGAGACTGAAATTGGGGCTGAAATCAGTGGAGTGAACACTACGGCAATCAAGTTGAGGGCGTATATTACGAGCGCATTTTTTCTAGGTCTGTTCGGAGCCATTGAAGCCTACTGGATAACCTACATAACGCCGTCGGAAGTTTTCAACGTTCAAAAAACAGTGCAAATGGTTATCATGACCTTGTTGGGCGGCATGGGAACATTTTTGGGACCTATCGTAGGCGCAGCTTTTCTAACTCTTTTATCTGAATCACTAGGAACGAGATTTGTCGAATATTACCTCATTATGATCGGCGCAATCATAATCGTAGCCATTTTGATAATGCCGAGTGGAATAATCGGAACATTAAAAATACGAAAGAGACTTCGATTCATATGATTTGCACGTTCGATTCCCAGTTTGTTTGCGAGGCTTTTAAATGGCAGGCTTGAAATGCGATAGAATCAGCATGAAGTTTGGCGCCCTGTCGGCCGTGCAAATGGTCAGCTTTTCTTTAAATCCAGGCGAGATCCTCGGAATGATAGGACCCAACGGAGCGGGGAAAACAACCCTCTTCAATTGCATTATCGGTATTCTAAAACCGACGTCGGGAAAAATTTACCTGAATGACAAAGATATCACCGGCATGAAGCCTCACAAAATCTGCCGGATGGGAATGGCCAAGACGTCTCAGATAATGCAACCGTTCATGGCGATGACTGTTTTTGAAAATGTCCTTGTTGGAGCCCTTCATGGGGCCCAACTCAAGATGGCTAAGGCTAGGACAGAGACAGAAAAAGTCATGGAACTTGTTCAACTAACCGAGCATGCGGATAAACTGTCCAATTCAATCCCTGTGCCAGCCCGTCGTCGCCTCGAATTAGCTAGAGCCCTTGCTTCAGGAGCCAACATTCTTCTTCTGGACGAAAACATGGCGGGGCTGAACCCTCACGAAATAGATGAGGCTCTTGTAATTCTCAAAAAGATTCGAGACTCAGGTAAATCTCTGATAGTTGTTGAGCATATAATGCGAGCGGTAATGGGCATTTCCGACAGAATCATCGCCTTGAATTATGGCGCCAAAATTGCCGAAGGTTTTCCAGAAGAAGTTGTCAACAATGAAGCGGTTATAAAAGCGTACCTGGGTGAAAAACTTTCTTCTCTCAAGGTGGCCTGAAACTAACAGAAATGACACAACCTATTTTAGACATAAAAAATATAGATGTTTCCTTCTTTGACGTTCAGGTCCTTCACCAAATAGATTTAAAGGTGTACCCCTCAGAAATTGTCACGGTGATTGGTCCTAACGGTGCAGGCAAAAGCACATTGCTGGGATCGACAGTTGGTTTTCACGTTCCATCGTCTGGGTCGATCACATTCAAGGGACAGAATATTACTGGCATTGCTCCAGAAAAAACAGTCCAGTTGGGTATGACCATTGTGCCTGAGGGCGCAAGGGTTTTTACTGACATGACCGTAATTGATAACCTTAAAATGGGGTCTTACATAAAGTCATCTCGTGCGCTAAGGAGCGAGACCCTCGAAATGGTTTTCAGTTTTTTCCCGCGTTTGCATGAGCGAATGAAACAAAAAGGTGGAACCCTAAGTGGGGGTGAACGCCAGATGCTGGCGATAGGCAGAGCGCTTATGTCCAGGCCTTCTCTTCTTCTCTTGGACGAACCTTCCCTCGGATTGGCTCCTCTTCTCGTAACAAAAGTTTTTGAAACTATTGTCGAGATAGCCGCCACTGGACTCACAGTCCTGTTAGTCGAACAAAATGTCCATTTTTCGCTGGAAATTTCACAAAGAGCGTATGTATTGGAAAATGGAAGAATAGTAAAAGAAGGTCCTTCCAACGAAATTATGGACAACGACTACATCAAAAAGTCCTATTTGGCGATTTAGATTATTTTTTAATGGGGTTTTCATGAATCCACCCACTTTAAGAGAAGACCAAACGAATCTTGAAATCTGTTTTTTGTTGAACGGAACGGAGACGAGGTTATCAATAAAACCTTGGGAAACGGCTTTGGAAGTCCTTCGTAATCAATCAGGCTTAACCGGCGTAAAAGAAGGATGTGGAATAGGTGAATGCGGAGCGTGCACAATCATCCTTGACGGAAAGGCGGTTAACTGTTGTTTGACGCTGGCTGCTCAACTCGATGGCAGAAAGGTGGAGACAGTCGAAGGGCTTACAGCAAACGGTAAGATGCATTTCATTCAACGGGCTTTTCTGGAGAAGGGGGCTGTTCAATGCGGTTATTGTACTCCGGGTATGCTTATGTCAGCCAAGGCTTTGCTTGATGAGGTTGAAAACCCTTCAACAGGCAAAATAGTAGAAGCATTGACGGGGAATTTATGCCGTTGCGCAGGATATGTTCAAATACTTGAAGCCGTAAAGGAAGCAGCTCTTATGAAAGCCTCAGTCAGCGAGGAAGATGTCACAAGCTCATGAGAAGTCATTTCAATTACTTAAGGCCGGAATGTCTTACGGAATGTCTGGACATCCTGGCTCAATATGGTAGTGAGACGACCATCCTGGCCGGTGGAACCGATGTTATGATTTCATTGAGAAGCAATGTAAAAAAGCCAGGAATAATTCTCGACATTTCCAGACTGCCGGAAACACGTCTGGTTGAGCCCAGTGGGGAAACAGTTCGTGTGGGCTCTACCTTGACATATTCAGAATTGATTGATCACCCAGTAATAAGGCATGAATTTCCCGCGCTTCGCCGTGCAATGGGTTGTGTCGGAAGCCTTCAGATAAGGAATGTTGGAACCTTGGGCGGAAATATAGCGAATTCATCTCCCGCTGCTGACAGTTTCCCCCCAATGATGTTGCGTGACGCAGAGATCATAATTCAAAAAAAGGGTTCCCTTCGAATTCAGAAACTGGAAAAACTCATTGTAGGAGCCTATTCAAATACTCTCGAACCTGATGAATTGATCACAGGGATTATTTTAAAGAAGGCTGAAACAGGATCCAGGGAAAGCTACCAACGAATAGGCCGACGTAAAAGCCTATCAATAGCCAGAATTAACGCCGGCATTTTAGGAAGGCTAAATGATTCCGGCGCAATACAGGACGTAAGGATATCAATTGGCTCCGTGGCGCCAGCTCCAATGCGTATAACGGATGTGGAGAGAAACTTGATAGGCCTGAGGCCAGAATTGAAAACAATTCGGGAAGCTGGCCAAATGATTGCCCAAAGAATAATTGAACTTGTTGGAGTCAGGCAATCCACTGAATACAAACAGCCCGCTATCGCAGGGCTGGCGCAGAAATGTCTGGAGGATGTATTCCTTGACAGCAACTCCAACTAATCAAAAACATTTCCTGATAGGGAGCAGTGTTCCACGTATTGGAGTTGATGGCAAACTCAATGGAACGGCTTTGTTTTCAAACGATGTGGCGCCCAAGAACGCTTTATGGGTAAAAGTCCTAAGAAGCGAGTTGGCGCATGCGAAAATAGAATTCATAGATATTAAAGACGCTCTCCGCACCCCTGGATGTGTTGCGATTTTCACTGCGCAAGACATCCCGGGTAATAACAGTTTTGGTATTATAAACAAGGATCAACCTCTTCTCGCTGATTCAAAAGTACGATTTGTAGGGGATCCGGTAGCCCTTTGCGTTGCAATTTCTGAAGATGTCGCTGAATTGGCGCTTTCAAAAATTCATATCACTTATTCAGAACTAGCCTCAATCTTTGATCCGGAGGAATCTTTAGCCCCAGGGTCCCCTTTGATACACGAAAGAGGTAATTTGCTGGGGAAGCGACTAATAAGAAAAGGAGCGCCGGAACTAGCTTTTGAAAAGGCCGATGTCATCGTTGAAAGAACATACCAAACGACATATTTGGAGCATGCGTATCTGGAACCTGACGCGGGCTACGCCTACCCAGATTCCGACGGGAAAATAGTAATTTACGCCACCACACAAAATCCTCATTATGATCAGGCCGACGTGGCCAGGCTGCTAGGAATTGAAGCCGATAAGGTTCGTATAATACAGACAAATACAGGTGGGGGTTTTGGATCCAAGCTCGATTTAAACACACAGGGTTTCCTGGGATTAGCTTGTTATCTGTTGAAAAAACCTGTCAGAATGGTTTTCTCTCGAGAAGAAGCCTTTCTTGCCACACCTAAAAGGCACCCTCTAAAGATCAAATACAAGTCGGCCGCAAGCAAAGACGGAAGACTGCTGGCGATAGACGTGAAAATAATAGGGGATACAGGCGCTTACGCCTCTTATGGATTGGCCGTAGTTTCCCGTTCCGCCATTCATGCGACTGGTCCATATGAAGTGCCTAACGTATTCATTGAATCTGTTTTTGCCTATACGAACAACCCTATTGCTGGAGCAATGAGAGGTTTTGGGGTGCCTCAGGTAGCTTTTGCCCATGAATCGCAGATGGATCTACTGGCGGAAGCTTTAGGTATCAGCCCTCTCGAGATCAGGCGCAGGAATGCCTTAAGGCTGGGTTCCACCACAGCGACAAAACAGGAGCTAACCGCAAGCGTTGGTATTCAGACTTGTATCGAGGCTGTAGCCTCTCGTTACGAGGCAATCAGAAATAAAACATATTCGAAAAACACCAAAAAACTTCGTGGAGTGGGATTGGGTTGTATGATGTACGGCATAGGCAACACTGGAACTCAAAATCCCTCTACCGCTCAGGTCGAATTACAGTCCAATGGTGAGATTATTTTGTATAGCGGAGCAGCGGATATAGGACAGGGGTCTTCAACGGTCCTGATTCAAATTGTGGCCGAAGAACTGGGAGTTGGACCGGAAAAAATAACTTTGGTGACCGCTGACACAGGATTGACCACTTCAGCCGGGGCGACGTCGGCAAGCAGACAGACTTATATCTCCGGGAATGCCGCTCTGGATGCTGCAATGAAGCTCAAAGAGGCAATCCTTACGGAAGCGGCGACAATACTTAAAGCGAGTCGCAAGTCACTGCATCTGAAAAATGGTTTCGTTCTGGATTCTTCTAAAATTGAAAATTTCGTTAGTTTCGAGCAGATTGCAAACAAGGCCAGGAGCGAAGGAAGGCCGCTGAAATGGCAAGGATTTTTTGATCCGGACACCACGCCTTTAGACCCCGAGACAGGCGAAGGAAAACCTTACGCTACTTTTGCATTCGCCGCGCAGATAGCCGAAGTCGAAGTTGACATTCTTACCGCCGAAGTGACAGTCAAGAAGATAATTGCCGCACATGATGTCGGTAAAGCTATAAATCCGGAATCCGTGAGAGGCCAGATCTACGGTGGAGCGGCAATGGGGTTGGGGTTTGCCCTGATGGAAGAGTTTGTTCCTGGTAAGACTGTTTCCCTGAAAGATTATCACATTCCCACTTTCTCGGATATGCCCCCGGTAGAGTGCTTAATAATCGAAGAGCCTGAACCAACAGGTCCTTTTGGCGCGAAAGGGGTCGGAGAGCCCGCTCTAATTCCAACGGCTCCCGCAATTCTGAACGCAATTGCCGATGCCCTGGGGTCGAGAATATATTATTTGCCGGCCAACCTGGAAAGGGTCATGAAAGCAATTCATTCAGGGGCCTCAAAAGTAAATTTCAGTTTGGGTCAATAACTTAATTTTAAAGTGAAGGAAAAGTTATCTATGTCGACGACTCTCATTAAAAATATTGGAACATTAATTTCCGGAGATATTTCAAACCCTTTAATAAATGCTGACAGCATCATGATTACCGACAGCAGAATATCCCATATCGGGTTGGCCTCCAAACTTCCAGGAATGGCTGACATGGTTGTTGACGCAGCGGGAACTACTGTCGCACCGGGTCTCATCGACTCTCACTGTCATGTGGTTCTTGGTGATTATACGCCTCGACAGAAACAAATGGATTTCATTGAAAGTGAAACTCATGGAGGAGTTACTACCATAATTTCCGCAGGTGAGGTTCATTTACCCGGAAGACCTAAAGACCCTGCAGGCACAAAAGCTCTGGCTATATTGGCCGCCAAATCATTTATGAACTTTCGGCCTGGAGGAGCAAAGGTGATAGGGGGTTCGGTAATACTCGAAAAAGGTCTTTTAGAAAAGGATTTTGAAGAAATGGCTCGAGAGGGCGTTAGAGTAGTCGGGGAAATTGGATTAGGGTCAGTGAAGTTTCCAGCCGACGCAGCTCCAATGGTCAGGTGGGCCAAGAAAAACAACATGGTGGTTCTCATGCACACGGGCGGAACCTCAATTCCCGGAAGTGATACTGTTACAGCCGATCAGGTGATCGCTACGGACCCGGATGTGGCCTGTCATGTCAACGGTGGACCTACCTCTTTGTCTTCTGATGAAATCCGAAAACTAATTGAAAATACCGATTACGCGATAGAGCTAGTTCACTGTGGAAACCCCAAAGCGCTGATTGAGGCTGTAGAGATCGGCGACAGATCCGGCTTTCTTGCAAGATTTATCATAGGGAACGACGCTCCTTCTGGAACCGGGGTCATCCCATTGGGAATATTGAGAGTAATTTGTATGGTTGCGTCCCTTACCACAGTGAAACCTGAAGTGGCCATTTGTATGGCTACAGGAAATACCGCCAATGTCTTCAGGTTGGACACAGGTTTTATTCGGGAAGGGGCCCCCGCCGACATTATAATAATGGATTCTCCTATGGGATCAGTTGGGAAGACAGCGCTCGACGCAATTAGCGTGGGTGACATCCCGGGAGTTTCTATGGTAATGATTGATGGTAAAATACATGTAAAAACGAGTAGAAATACTCCTCCGGCGGCCAGAAAACCTATATTTGCATAAGAATTCAGTATGGAAATTCAGCGAATACAAAAATGAAAGTCAATCCGGAAAAATGTACAGGATGTGCGGAATGTCTGCCGATCTGCCCGCAATCCGCCATAAAAATCCGAGGAAAAAAAGCCTATATTGATGAGAAGTGCAGTGATTGTGGCGCATGCCTGCGTGTTTGCCCAAACTTGGCTATTTGCGCTGAACACATACCCGCGGAGCATTACATCGAGTGCACGGCCTGCCCTATAAAATGCAAGATTAAAAAAGGCTTCTTCGGCGCTTGCCAAAGATATGAAAATCGTGACGGGAAGCTTGAAAGAACCATAAAATTAAAGACGTTTTCGGATGTACAGCACTTTGTAGGCGCCGATTGGGAACCCGAAATTCGAGAACCACTCATTACTGGAATTGGTTCAGGAACAACTTACCCGGATTGCAAACCTGCTCCTCACATTGTTCAAAGCAAAATCCATGGGGTAGATGTGGTGACGGTTGTCACAGAAGCGCCGTTAAGTTACTCCGGGGTTAAAATAAAGATAGATACCGATAAAACCCTTGGAGATGAAGGTTCTCCAGTCTTTTTCCATCGAAAGAAAGTTGGCCACCTGACTACCGAAGAATATGGGTCTAAAATATTGTCTCTCGGTGGAGTAAACCTTCTCACTGGCTCAGACGGATTTTACGTAGCCAGATTAGTAGCAGACGTTGCAAATCGGAAAAAAGCCCGTTTAAAAATCCTTAATGGAGCCGTTCTGGACCTTCAGGTCGGCGCTCCACCAATAATCGACGGCAAAAAGGATTACCTGATGCGGGTCGGGTGTGGCAGCGCGACTTTGGGTCTTTTCGCCGAAATATTCAAGAAAGCCGCAGACGAAGTAATAATACTGGATTCACATTTAACCGGCTTGTGGAGTGAACACGCAGCCGGTGTTTATGTTGGCGCTTTACCCTCGGGTGTTCGCCTAAAATTTTGCAGGAGCACTCCAGGCCGCTATTTTGGTGATCACGGTAATGGTTGGGGTGGAACATCCATCGAAGATCCGTTAGACGTTATTGAAGGTATAGATACCCAAATAGCCAAACCGGGCATGTTGATCCTGATTACTGAAACTACGGGGCGAAACGCCAGCATGTTTCGATTGACTTCAACAGGGTCTCTTGAAGAAATAGAAATTACTCCGGCAGCTAAGAATGTGGTTCATACCATAGCAGAGACATGTGAAAATTCGCGGGTCTCAGCCATTTATTGTGGTGGTTCGGGCGGTAGCGCTCGTGCCGGAGTCACCCGGTACCCTATCCAGTTGACATATGCCGTGCACACCAACAAAGCGCGTCTTACCGTAGGTGGGGCGCCCACTTTTGTCCTACCGGGAGGCGGCATCAACTTCATGGTGGACGTTGAAAAGGTCATGCCTGGCGCTTTTAGTTGGACCCCGACTCCAGCCACCATTTGCCCCATCGAATACACCATGAAACTTGAGGACTACCTGAAGATGGGTGGACACGAGGAGGCGATAAAGCCTTTCACCCGGGAAGATTTCTCCTGATACCCTGGGAACACAGTATAGCCGTCCTTAGTGACGAAACAGTTCTTGTGGATTGCGGTCCCATGCGAATGACAATTGAAGCGTATGATGGCTCGCGACCCAGGACTGACCTTTGTTTAAAGGCTGCAAAGCATTCAATCGGGATCTTGTGTGAAATTGCAGCGGTTCGAGAGCGATTGAAGGCGCCGCATACTACATTCGCAACACCGCCCATGTCCCTGGTTGCTTGTAAAATGTGGGAGGCGGTCCATGCTGTGGGAGATACTGATTTGACTCCGATGGCCGCAGTGGCAGGGGCTATAGCTGATGGAACCGCAAACTTTCTCGAGGAATTCGGGGTTTCAAAGATTATAGTGAACAACGGCGGTGACATTGCCATTAGATTAACAGAAGGGGAACATATCAATGTTGGCATAAGGTCGGATGTAAATTCCCAACGTGTTGAAAGATTGATGTCTGTAAGTTGGAACAGCGGTATCGGTGGGATATGCACAAGTGGTCTTGGGGGCCGAAGTTTCACGAGAGGCGTGGCTTCCTCTGTGACTGTTGCAGCCAAGTATGGCTCTATAGCCGACGCAGCCGCCACTGCGATAGCTAATTCAACATTCATCCCACATGAAGGAGTGATTCGCAAAGCGGCTGAGCTTATGGATCCTGATACTGATTTGGCGGGCTTTGAGGTAACCAGTGAAGTTGGAAACCTGTCCGAAGAATTCATAGAAAGGTGCCTTCGGAAAGGATTGGCCAGAGCCGACGATCTTTTGGAGAGGGGTCTTATTGCTGGAGCGGTGATAACCATAAAAGGTATGACAGGTTTTTCCGACCAAATAAAACCGTTAATTTCAAAGAAGGATTTTTAAAATCACGATCATTTTGAATTGTTCAATATACTTATAGAAGGAGCTATCGAATGGAAATCAGAAAGATATTGACCATAGTGGAAGAAACCGAGATGGAAATGGGCAAGAAAGTGGACCCTGCTACCAGAAGAGCCGCAGCGATAGCTGTTATAAGGAATCCGTTCGCAGGTTATTATCAGGATAATCTTTCGGAACTTATTGAAGTCGGGGAAAAACTTGGAGACCTTTTGGGTAAAAAAGCATTGGAAGCGTTGCGTATAACCCCTGACAGAGCAGAGAGTTATGGAAAAGGGGCGATAGTCGGGGCACAGGGAGAATTAGAGCATGCAGCGGCGATTTTGCATCCGAAACTTGGAACTCCTTTTAGGGAAGCGCTTGGTGGCGGTAAAGCCATAATTCCATCATCCAAGAAGATGGGCGGGCCTGGGACCGAGCTGGATGTGCCGATTCATTATAAAGACGCCGCGTTCGTGAGATCACATTTTGACGCAATGCCGATCCGCGTCCAGGACGCTCCTCGTGGTGACGAAATTGTAGTGGCGCTCGTGGTGACGGATTCGGGAAGGCCTTTGGCGAGGGTTGGC